>Ga0169931_10004045_pt1 | contig 22991 bp, 16 predicted proteins | sample Kivu_15m_20L_FD_129675 | JGI IMG/M metagenome (GOLD analysis project Ga0169931, IMG submission 129675) | Freshwater microbial communities from Lake Kivu, Western Province, Rwanda to study Microbial Dark Matter (Phase II) - Kivu_15m_20L... | ecosystem: Environmental > Aquatic > Freshwater > Lake...
CCAACGGTTCCCTATGGCCCAACGGTTCCCTATGGCCCAACGGTTCCCTACGGGTTAATGCCAGGCTATTGGCCCGGAGCGGTGCCGCCCACCACAGGCCCTATGCCATCTTTGCCAGTCGGTTACCTTCCCCAAGGATCACCGGTTTTACCCCAAGGGTCAGTCTATGGGCCCTCAGCGGGTTTTCCAACCTACCTGCCAGGGCCTGGCATGCCGCCTTGGGGAATGTCTTCCCTCGGCGGCTATGGCCAGCCCCAAGCCTATGGCTATGGGTACTCATCTGGAGCCCCGCTACCGGGGGGGTATGGAGCAGCCGTTCCACCCGGTATGCCGGTTCAGCCCTATGCCCTGGTTGCCCCAGTAACGGCTGCCCTTGACCCCCTGGCGGTACCCAGGTTACCCAACACTGCTCACCCCTCTAGTAATGGGGCTATTCAACCGCCGCCCGTACTTCTAACCAGTGCATCGGTGCCCTTGAATGGCCTTATATCTGCGGGTTCTCCAGGTCCGCAACAGAGCAACGCCAGCCCCTCCCTGGTAGCGCCAGCTACCCTCAGTGCCAGCCCTGCTAGCCCTCCCCTGACACCATCTCCTGGGATAACCTCAGTCAGCAGTCCTGGGGGACCGGCAGCTTCACAACTAACTTCCCCCAGGGTTCCTAACCAAGCCGTTACAGACTCTAGCCTCTCCGCCGAAGGGTTATACGTTCTGCAGGGAGATAGCTCGTCAGCCCGGGGGCGAGTCTCAGGTTCTCACTTTCTGTCGCCCAATTGGTTGATTGGGGGAGCTTTAGACATCGTCACCGGGCCAGACTTGACCAACGATGACGGTGTGCAGCTAACGGAGTTATACCTGGCGACTGCGATTCCTGCCCTTCCGGGTGTGCAGTTTCGACTGGGGCAGCTTGATATGACTTCTTACTTCGATCGCAACAGCTTTGCTAAGGATATTTCCCGGGACTTTTTCAATTCTACCTTCCACACTAATCCGGCTTTAGTGGCTGGGGCTAATGTGACGGCTTCCCGTCCCGGCGGGTTAGTGCAGTGGTTAGTAACGGATAACCTTAACCTCAGTGCGGCGGTCTTCTCATCCTCTGGTAACTTTGCCGATTTTGCCCTGGATGGCTTGGCGACGGAAGTGGGCTTCCGCATGGGTGACTTTGTCCTGAGGGGAACCTTCGTAACCGGCAATGGCTCTCAGTTTGACGGGGCTAAAGGTCGACTCAGCGGTTACGGCATCAACGCCGAATGGTTTATTCCAGAAGTCAATTTGGGCCTATTTGGTCGTTACGGAGCCTTAAACAGTGCAGCTGGTTCTGAAGGTAACAACTATGTGATTGGCATCAGTGCTCAGGATTTATTTATGCAGGATGATCGGCTTGGTCTGGCCTACGGGCGCAACCTACCCTTGAACTCGATAGATGGGTTGACCCCAGATGTTTTGGAGTTGTTCTACGATTTCGTAGCTCTACCTAACCTACGCATCGGTTTTACTCTCCAACAGCGTAACCAGCTCCAGGATTCCTACGCCGGATTCCGAATTCGGGGAGGTCTGGATATTCTGCCTAACCCTTCCCTACCCTAAGGTGCATCCCATGAATAAACGAATGAATCGGCAGTACTTTGCCCTGTGTAGCTTAACCTTTGCCTTGCTCACTATCTCTGGGCCATTAGGATCTAGCTTGGGTTATCAAGGTTTAACTATAGCCCCGGTCTACGGCCAAACTGCGACGGTGGGTCGGGGTTACGATCTCCTGGCTGAGGGGCGAGTCAATGATGCCATTGCTGTCTTCCAGCAACTAGTGCGACAAAATCCCAAGGATTTAGAAGCTTTGACAGGGCTAGTGATTGCCTACCGCCGGGCTGGGCGCGATAGCGACGCCTTTGCTACCCATCAGCGTATCCTGGTTCTCGATCCTGACAATCGTCTGTCCTTGAGTACTTTAGGATTTCTGGGGGAATTTCGTCCAGAGTGGCAACCCATTGGTATCCAGGCCCTGACCCGGCTATTGCAGCTTGAGCCTAACTCCCTTGAAGCTAGAGCCCAGCGAGCCAAACTCTACTACTTCCAGGGTTTATTCTCCCAATCTCTAGCGGATTATGCGCTGGTGCTGCCAAAAACCTCCGATCTAAATATTGTGGGGCCAGCAGCGGAAGCCCATACCTTTAGCGGCGACTATGCTACTGGGCTGGCCCTCTTTGATCGATATCGCTCAGCGGGCGGAATGATTAGCGGAGATCGCAGTATCGCCTATGCCCAGGCTCTACGAGACAGCGGTCAGGTGGCGGCCGCCATCCAGGTGCTTGAACAGGAGTTGGGGAAATTTACCCGCCAGGCGTTGAGTACTCAACAAATTCGGTTAATTGGAGCCCTGGCCAGCACCTATGCTGCAAATCGGCAGTTTCAAGAGGCCTCGGCAATTATTCAGCCCCTGCGAGGTCGTACCGATTCCCGTTTAACCCTGGCGCGAGCCCTTAGTGCCCTTGGCGATTACAGCCAGCAAGTTGGTTATAGCCAGGAAGCGGCCAACCTCTACATCGAGGTACTGCGCACCACTCCTCACCTGACACCAGGGGGGCGACGGGAGGCTAGTTTTGTGCTAGGCAATTTGCCTGAACATCGTTCCCTGGCCCTACAGCTAGTGAATCAACTGGCTCAGGAACAACCAGAGGAGGCTAGCCTCACCCTACAGCAGCGCATTCTAGCTTACCAAATCGGTCAAATTAGCCGCTCTGACTTGGTCCAACAGGTTCGGGCCAGCTTTCCAAACTTACCCGCGGATCTCGTCCAGGTTCGCTATATGGGGCAGGTCCTTAGCCGGTTAGATCCACCACCACCGGAATTGCTACCCCTTTATCAGAGTCTAGTGGCGGGGGGCGCCACGGAACCCTTCCTATCCTTTCGGATTGCCCAGATTTTTACTCAACAAGGACGACTGGCGGAGGCCCAGATGGCCTTGGCTGGCTATGCTAATACCCCAGCAGGTCGCCGCGATCCTGAAACTGTCCAACTTATGAGGGCGGATCTAGATCGTCGGCAAGGCAACCTGGCCCAGAGTATCCAGGCTTACCAGGAACTGCTGGCCACTACCCAGTTGCCCCTGATTCGGGCCGGGGCTGTTCAGGGTCTAGCGGCGGTTTATCAAATCCAGGGACGGTTCGGAGAAGCCTTAGCCCTCTACGATCAGTTAATTGCAGCCAATCCCCAGAATTTGGCTTACCCCCTGGGAAGGGCAGCGCTAGCTTATCAGGCCGGGTTAATCACCGAAACCGAGGCCTCAGCCCTATTAAGCCAGGGTATGCAGCGCTATGCCGGTTCTACACCGCCCCAGGAGCTGATCACCTTAGCCACAGTTTTGCCCCCTAGCCCTTCCCGGGCGGAGATTTACCGATCGCTGCTGGCGATCAACCCCGGTAATCCCCAATTACAACTGCGGGCCCTGCAGGTGCTGGCATCCACCAATCCGGCCCAGGCGGAAGCCCAGGCTGCCCAATTGGTAGCGACCAATCCAGCTGTCCTGGACTGGTATTTTGTGCAGGGGGAGATTGCTCAGCAGACCGGCAATTACCCCTTAGCTCGCCAGAGCTACGAAGCGATTTTGGCTCGCCAACCCAATAACTTTGATGCCCAGCTTGCCCTGGCTGGTCTGGAGTTTCAGTTGGGCAACTATGACCGGGCTGAATCTTTGTATAAAGCCATTCTGGGGCTGGATAGCAATAATGCGATCGCTCGCACCTCCCTGGCAGCCTTAAATGCGGTGCAGGGGTATCCCCTGGCTGCCCTGCGGCAGTTGCAAGCCTTTCAACAGGAGTTTGCCACCGTGGGGATGAGTAATCCTCAGATTAATCGTCAAATTCAACAGATTCAGGAAGGCTTACTCTTACAGCGAGGCTTCCAACTGCCTTGGGAAAGCTTTTAGCGGATTGTATGCCCCTTGGTGTCTTGACTACGGACGATGTTTTCCATGGAATCTTCTTATCTAGCTGATCTTGATTACCTTACCTTTTCTAGCTAGTTGGCGAACTATGCTGATACCCCTAACTCTCTCCTGGCTATGGAGTGCTGGTTGCACAGCACAGACACCGAGATCTATCCAGCCATTAGCCTTTACAGCAAGGAATTTAGACCCACTGGTCTTGATTCCTCCGCAGCAGGACGGCGCTAGCTTAACCCGCCAGGAATTGCTGGCTGAAAGCTGGGCCGCTTACCGTCAACGCTTTATCCAGGCCGATGGCCGAGTGATTGACTGGGAAGATGGAGCCCGTACCGTCTCTGAAGGTCAAGCCTATGCCATGTTGAGATCCGTGCTGGCCAATGATCCAGCTACCTTTGATCTCACCCTGCGCTGGGCTGAGAATAACCTGAGTCGTTCCAGTCTACCCAATGATGCGGATGGCGCCGATCATCTTTGGGCCTGGAAATGGGGCAAGGCGACTGATGGTAGCTGGGGTATTTTGGATAGTAATTTTGCCAGCGATGCCGATATCGACGCCATTACCGCCCTGATTTTTGCGGCCCGACGCTGGCAACGTTCAGACTATTTAGAATTAGCTCGCCTAAAGTTAGCCGACCTTTGGATTCAGGCCACGGTTACCCTGCCGGTGCTGGGGAAAGAGGCTCCTCGCTATCTGTTACCCGGCTCCCTTTCGACATTCCAACCCCGCCCTGGAGCTATTTATGTTAATCCTTCCTACTTCGCCCCCTATGCCTTTCGCCTTTTTGCCCAGGTTGATCCTGACCGAGACTGGCTCGCTCTAGTAGAGAGCAGCTACGACATTTTGGCTCAGGTTGATCAGCTTTCCCCCAAGGGCTTACCGAGCGATTGGGCGATCCTAGACCTGGCCTCACAAACGCTGACAACCATTCCATCCGACGCTCCCTTGCGTAGCCAGTATGGATTTGATGCCTATCGGGTTTGGTGGCGAGTAGCCTGGGATGCGGCTTGGTTTGAAGAGGTTAGAGCCAAAGCTTTTTTAGAAGAAAATCTACCTTTTCTCAACCAATTATGGCAAGACCAGCAGAGTATCCCAGCCGTCTTGACCCTGTCAGGCAAGGCTTTGGTTGATTATGAGTCTACAGCTCAGTACGCCATGCTTTACCCGGCATTTCAACAGATTGATCCAGCCACTGCAGAAACGATGTACCAACAGAAACTCTTGAAGGCCTACCAAAATGGTATTTGGGATAATACGAATGCTTATTATGTACAAAATTTAGCCTGGCTGGGTTTGTTCCCGGTCAAATCTGTGCCGTCTGCCTGGTTTGAGTCGATTGAGCCGATCGCCACCAGGAATTAATCAACAACACCAGGGCCTGAGGCTCCGCCGATTGGCTCTAACTATTTTGATCTTAGCTATATTCATCAAGGATTAAATTATGCGTAACTGGTTTATAGCAAAAAGCTGGCACCGCAGTCAGCGTCGATTACGAGGACTTGGCCTCTTAGCAGCTGGCCTGTGCTGTGCTTTACTGATTGGGCTGCAGGGGTTAGCGCCGGCTCGGGGACAGTCGGATAACACCGTAGAAAAACAGGAAGATGCGGTTATTCAGCAGTATTCTCCACCTCGATCCAGCCCACCCACACCGGTGGTAAGACCTAGTCCACGACGATCTCCCACCCCTAGTCAACCTACCACTAGACCGAGTTCACCCCTTCCGAGTCCACAGACTAAGCAGGTAGCACCGACAGCACCGGCCCCGAGCCCTACGTCGCCACCTGAGTCAAAACCCAACCCTAGCCCTAACCCTAAGGCCGCAACAACAGCAGACGCTTCTTCCTTAAGTCAGTATGTGCTGCAGTTCAACCGTTCTCCGGTGGTCGGCAATGCTCTACAGATGAACGGCGTCCTATCCCAGTCCCGGCTGGGGTTTACCCGCCCTCGCCATTGGCAAGTAGAGTCTACCAAGGTAAAGATTCGCTTTCGCCATTCTCCGGCTCTCTACGCCGATCGCTCTAGCCTGACTGCCCGCTTTAACAATACTCACCTGGGCAGTGTTCCTCTTAATCATGGGGCCGATAGCATCGGCAACATTGTCTTTGACGTTCCGGTCGGGCTAGTACAGGACTTTAATACTCTGACTTTAGACGTTCAGCAACATACGTCTGAGGATTGTACGGATCCCACTGATCCGACCCTTTGGACTGAGATCCTCCCCGATTCCCAGGTGATCCTGAACTATCGACCCCAGAACATTCCCTTAGATTTTTCTAACTACCCCTATCCTTTTCTAGACCGCCTGGGGCTTGACCCCGATCGCCTAACCTATCTACAACCTAAAACCGTTGACAGCCTCTGGCTTACGGCTAGCAGTCGTTACCAGGCTGCCGCTAGTCGAATTAGCAATGCCAGAGGTATTGAAACCCGGCTGGTGAAGCAACTAGATCAGGTTAAGCCTGGCGATCGCCTGGTGATTATTGGTACGCCAGCGGATCAGCCTGCCCTAGACTCCCTGGCTTTGCCCTTTGAGATTAAGAATAGTCAGGTTCTGGATGGCAGTGGCAAGCCTCTCCCTCAAGGGGTAGGGGTGGTGATGTTAACGACAGCTGCTAATAACGGTGTTCCAGTTTTAGTTGCCACTGGCAATGATGCAGGGGGAGTTTTAAAGGCCGTACAAGCTCTGGTTCAACCGGCGGATCAAGAACTTCTAACCGGTCAAGCCGCATTGGTTAATCAGGTTTCTGAAGCAGCATCCCCGGCCCCCATGGCCTGGCCTGGTTTTTTCCCTGAGGGCTCTCAGCGATTGCTCCTCAGTGATTTGGAAGTTTCCCCTAACCAGTACTTCCAAGATGTCACGGTAAACGGGCTACCCGTGCCACCACCAGTTGAAATTCCCTTTCGTCCCCTACCAAATAAGCAATTGCTTAGTGGTAGTAGTTTTACCCTGCGCTACAGCTATGGGCCCGGCATTGACCCCAAGCGTTCTTCTGTTTCTATCTTGCTTGATGGTCAGGGAATTGGTGGTGAGCGTCTGAAATCTGCTGAGGGTGGCACAGATTCCGTCACCGTCAAAATCCCCCCGGATTTAGTTACTCCATCATCCACCCTGTCCGTACAGTTTTACACCTTCCCCGATGCACCCATTAACTGTGGAGCATTGCCTGACCAGCCCACGTGGGGCAAGGTACATGGCAACAGTAGCCTACAACTTAATCAGGCCAGTATGGTTCAACTCCCTGATCTGAAGCGGTTGCAAACCGGTTTTCCGTTAACAGCTCCCCAGGATCTCTCCCAAATGGCTCTCGTATTACCTAATACTCCCTCCGACGAGGAGATTGGGGTTATGCTGGCGGTCAGTGATCGGGTGGGGCAGTTGAGTCGCGGACCATCGGTGAAGCTAGGTGCTTATACCGCCGACCAACTCTCTAGTGAAGCCCGGCAGAGAAATTTGGTTGGCATCGGCCTACGGGATAATTTCCCACTTCCAGAAATCTTCCAGGAAACCGCTGGCTTTAGTTTGCTGGGCCAGTTTGGGCGCCGACAAAATCAAACCCAGATCCAAACCCTCTCCGACCAGGCTGGCGTCGTGCAATCTCGAGTATCACCCTGGAATCCGCAAGGCGTCTTGCTGGGGTTAACCGCCCAGACCAGCGCTGGTTTAGGGAAAGTTCAGCAGGTATTCCGTCAAGATGCTTTGTTTGCCCGACTGGCTGGCGACACGGTTCTGATCCAGCAAACCACGACGGAGCCTTCGGTCTACGACCCAGATGATTACCGGATCACCACCCTGACCCAGCATCCTCAGAAGACTATTGACCGCCGGGGTCCTGCCGCCAGAATAGTCGCCTTTCTACAAACAAACTGGTTTTTGCTGCCCGGTGGCATTGTCGGCATAGCCCTATTGCTGTACAGCCTGTCTCAACTGTATCTAAATCGCCTTAGCCGTCCGGAGAGAATCTAATGATCAACCCATCTACCTCTGCAAAATCTGGCTTCCTCCTGGGGCTGGTTCGCTTAATTGACCGCCTACCCACCTGGCTAGAAACTACTTTAGGTGGCCGGAGAGGCCATGCCCTAGTTTGGCTGCTCGGTTTGGCCGTCATCCTGGCCTTACCCTTGATTGTGACACCCCTCCCCCTAGGGCAACAGACCGTGCTAGCCGTCTTTCTGATTGCCGTTGGTTGGTTTTTAGTGCGACTAGAGGAACGCCAGCAAAATCAGCGCATCAGCGAACAACTGCATCTGCTGTTGATCTGGATCAGTATTGTGGTGACGTTGCGGTACCTCTATTACCGCACCTTTAACACACTCAACTTCGACGGCTGGGTGAATACGACCTTTAGCTTGTTACTGTATGGGGCTGAGCTATACGCCATCGCCACCTTAATCCTGGCCTATTTTCAAACGCTGAAATTAAAACAGCGCCGGTCGGTAAGTATGGCTCAGGTGTCTATCGACCAATGGCCACGGGTGGATGTCTATATTCCTACCTACAACGAAGCTATTGACATTGTGCGTAAAACAGCTTTGGCCGCCATGGCCATTGACTATCCAACCAGTAAAAAGGAAGTCTATATTTTAGATGATGGCTCCAAGTTTCCCCAACGGCGGGAAGAACTGCGGCAAATGTGTACAGAAATTGGCTGTCACCTGATGACCCGCAGTAATAACGACCATGCCAAGGCTGGCAACATTAATAATGCTATGGTGCGTACCGATGGGGACTTGATTCTGATTTTAGACTGCGATCACATTCCAACTCGGAATATCCTGCAGGAGACGGTTGGATTTTTTTTAAATCCTAAGGTTTCCCTGGTTCAAACCCCCCACTGGTTTTACAACCCTGACCCCTTTGAGCGGAATCTGTTGACTCAAGGGAAGGTACCGGTTGGTAACGAGCTCTTCTACAAGGTGCTGCAAAAGGGAAATGATTTCTGGAACGCCGCTTTCTTTTGTGGATCAGCAGCGGTAATCCGTAGGAGCCATCTTTTAGAGGTCGGAGGTATCGCTATCGAAACCGTAACGGAAGACTGTCATACCTCCTTAAGACTCCATGCTAAAGGCTATGAGACAGTCTACTATGACAAGATCATGGTGGCGGGTCTGGCCCCTGAGAAGTTCTCCTCCTATGTGGGCCAGCAGGTTCGCTGGGCTAGGGGGATGGCTCAGATTTTACGGTTAGAATGGCCCCTGTTCAATCGCAAGCTCACCATTCCCCAGCGGATTTGCTACACGTCGGCCACCACCCACTTTTTCTTTGGCTTTCCGCGGCTGATGTATGCGATCGCCCCGATTGTCTTCCTATTATTTGGGGTTAACCTGGTGCGGGGGTTGGGCTTAGAAATTCTCACCTACGCCTTGCCTTCGATCTTGCTAGCTCTCAATGCCAACTACATTATCCAAAAAGGGGTTAGATTCTCATTCTGGAATGAGGTTTTCGAGTATTCTATGGCTTTTCAGGATGGCTTAGTCACCTTTCTAGCCCTACTAAACCCCAAAATGGGTAGGTTTAACGTAACCGACAAGGGTCTTCAGGTCTCTAAACGCAGCTTTGACTGGAGTTCGGTACGGGGACTGGTGATTGTTGCGGTTCTAAGTCTAGTGTCAGTGTTTTTAGCTCCCTACTGGCTAATTACCAATTTACAGGATCCGGATGCAGTATTAATTAATGTTGCCTGGTGCATTGTGAATTTGATTCTGATTACCGCTGCCGTTCTCGTAGCCTTGGAACAGCCTCAGCTGCGTCGGTCCCACCGACTAAATCGAAACCTGGTAGCCACGGTCTTTTCTGGTAACAATACCTTGTCTGGCACCACCATTGACATTAGTGAAACCGGGGCGGAAATTTTATTGTCAGACTGGCCTAATCTACCTGATTTAATCGATATTGAAATTCATGGCGATACTAATAGTCGGGTTTTCCTTAGTGGTCGGGTGCTAAGGGTCAATCCTCGCAGTGATAGGGAAGTATCCATCACCGTAACCTTTGAGGGAATGACTCAGGCCCAGCGAGACGCCCTAACACTGGTGATTTTTTCTGATGTTGAGCAGTGGTATTCCCAATTTCAGAATAATGCTGATCGGCCCTTTGCCTCAATTCGATTTTTGCTGACCAGTCTAATGCGAGTATTCCATGATACTCAGCCATCAGAATCAGGTCCGCTATATAAGCAGGTCAAAGCTTATACCCAAATCTATAGTCAGGGGCATTATTTAGATGCTATGGCCTTTGGGATTAACAGTCGAGGAATTCAGGTGGTTTTAGAGCAGAATCATGGTCTTGTTCTCCATCCAGAGATTTTTGGCACCGGTGAACCCGTAGGCCTAATGATTCATACCGATGGCCCCCAACCCGTGCGCCTGGTAGCTCAGTTCGGCACAATTCAGACCTCAGAGACGGCCACGACCCTTGATTTAGCCTTTCCAAAAATCTTAGATGTTCAGCAGGGGGAACGCATCAAAGGGTTATTCCAGAGTTTGAAGGAGCATAAGGTTGCTGTGCCTTTAGGCTGACTTCGTGTACTGCCCTATCCCCTCCGGGGTGCTTCGTGACAGGCTCAGAGCGAGCGGTTTTCAGCCCGTTCGGGCTGAGCTTGTCGTTGGCGTAGCCTCTGGGAAGCAGATAGCCTATTACTAACTCAACTGGTTTCGGGTTAAGTTGATACCCTGCATTTGCCAAAACATACGTTGTCCTGCTCGCAGGGGTATAAGGGTAGACTCCGCAAAGGGAATCTCGTCGGGAACCTGCCAGGTAATTTTGGCTAGGGTAATCTGGTCAGTATTCCGTGGAAGGCGGTAAAAATCTGGCCCATGAAAGCTAGCGAAACCTTCGAGTTTATCCAGGGCGGTGGCGGTTTCGAAGGCTTCTGTGTAAAGCTCCAGGGCATGTAGGGCGGAATAGCACCCTGCACAACCACAGGAATTTTCTTTGCTATGCCGGGCATGGGGGGCGCTATCTGTGCCCAGGAAAAACTTAGAATTGCCGGAGGTTGCCGCTTGCAAAAGAGCTAATCGATGCTGTTCTCGTTTCAAAATTGGCAGGCAATAAAAATGGGGACGAAGACCGCCCTGAAAGAGACTATTGCGATTAAACAGTAAATGTTGCGGCGTGATAGTTGCGGCGATATTATGGGCAGAGAGGACGTACTGCACTGCATCTGAGGTGGTTATATGCTCAAGGACCAGGCGTAGTCCAGGAAATCGTCGTTTAAGGGGAATTAAATGTTTCTCGATAAACACCCGCTCCCGATCGAAGATATCCACAGCAACATCGATCACTTCGCCGTGCAGAAGTAAGGGCAGGTCTACTTCCTCCATCGCTGCAAAGACGCGATCGCACTTGCCAATGTCGGTCACCCCCAGGTCTGAGTTAGTGGTTGCCCCGGCTGGATAGTACTTGACTGCCTTGACAAACTGAGAGGCCTTGGCTGCAATAATTTCTTCAGGGCTGGTGTTATCGGTAAGATAGAGGGTCATGAGGGGCTCGAACTGTTGACCAGTTGGAACCGCCGCCAGGATACGGTCACGATAGGCTGCGGCATCAGCGACCGTGCGAATTGGAGGCTGCAAGTTTGGCATGATAATCGCCCGGGCAAACTGACGCACGGTATGGGGCAGAACCGCTTTCAAGGCTGCGCCATCCCGGAGATGAAGATGCCAATCGTCAGGTCGGGTAAGCGTGAGCGTTTGCATGCTTGTTTATCCTTTAGCGACGACTCTCCAAGCCGGTGATCCAGTCTTCCCCCATCTGGATGGTAATGTCGGAGTCCAGGTCCCCTGTGCTTTCTACCCGAGCTTCCCCCACCCCTAGAAACCGTTGCAAAATTTCAGCGGTAGCCATATCCCCCCGCTGGGCAACAATGCGGCTGATCGGCAGGGGCTCGCGCAGACCTTTGTCAAGATGAAGATTGGCGTAGCCACTGTCCCGCAAGGTTTGCATCAAGGCCTGGAGGGCGTCGTCGTTGTTTGTACTATCCTGAATAGCAATGCGCACCTGGCTGGGTTCGGGGGTGGCGGCATCCCGCTGCCCCCCCTGGCCAAAGTACTGACTGACCAGGGTATCGATGTCGGTGTAATGGGGCAACCAGTAGCTGAGTTTAAACTCCTTATGGGTGCTAAAGCTGCCCGGCAGCATCAACATCTGCACGTTGGCCCGATTAACCTGGGCACTGTATCCCATCAGGGCCAGGAGTTCCTCCACCGACAGGTTAGTATCCACGTTGGACTGAATCACCGAGAGGATCTTGGGCAGACGGGCAATGGTGGCGGGGTTCACAACCTGTTCGGTCATGGCTCGCATAAACATCTGCTGCCGCTGAATCCGGCCAATGTCTCCCTTGGAGTCGTAGCGAAAGCGGAGAAACTGGAGGGCCTGGTTGCCATTCAGCTTTTGCTCACCAGCCTTGAGATTAATATACAGGTGCTGACTATCATCCTGGTATTTCATCGCCTCCGGTACGGTGACGGTGACCCCCCCCAGGGCGTCGATCAGTTTTTCCACCCCCTGGACATTGATGCGCACGTAGCGATCGATGGCGACCCCCCCCAACAGGTCGCTAACGGACTCCGCCGTCAGGGCGGGACCCCCTTCCCGGTTGGCTTCGTTGAGCTTGGTGAGACGGCCGCGCACGTAGGTACGGGTATCCCGGGGTAGGGAGAGCACTACCACCTGCTCGGTTTGGGGGTTAAAGCGCAGCAGCAGCATGGAGTCAGACAGGCCATCAAAGGAATTAACCAGGGCGTGGTAGCCCACATTCTGTAGCTCCGGTGGCACCTGGTCGAGGTCGGAGGTGAGCACCTTGATCCCTAACACTAAAATATTCACCGGTCGGGTCAGCCGGGGCAACCGCAGGGTACCGGCCTCGGAGATCGGGCTATTTTGCTCGAAAACCTGACCGTCTCCCTGGCGGAGGGGCTGCTGTTGTAGGGGGGTGGCCGACAGGGAAACCGCCAGCAGGGCCCCAGCGGTGGCCGACAGACTGGCCACCCCCGCCATGATTACCCCTAACCCCAGCAGACGGGGAATGCGCCATCGCGCCTTGGCTTGGCGGGGCTTAGCCCAGGAAGGGGGAACTTGGGGGTGAACGGGGATTCGACGAGGACCGCGATAAACTTGGGAATTAGACAGTTTCTGGGGCGACACTGGAGACCTCAGACCATAGCGAGGAGAGAAATCTGTGAAATTATACTGACAACTATGGCAATTAGCGCGTCGCTGTAGGGTCAATTTCTGTTATTCTCCCGCATATTCAGGGAGAAGTCAGAAGCAAACAATGATTTATGATTGCTTTAATATGATTGCTTTAATTAGTATATAAACCAAGTCCATGTTAAGAACCGTAGTTCTGTCCCCTCACCCCCGCCCCCTCTCCCAGAGGGTTTAGCTTGCTTTCTGAAGGATGGGAAACTTCTGGTTTCAAATTAGCCGAGGGTTAGACCAGAAGTCTTGACCCAATTGGAGGGGGACAACGGCGATAACCACCGCCGCCGATAAGATCGCCGCAGACCGGAAGCTGGCGCCATTCTCAATCGAACGATGTACTTCGTGACCATGATAGGGAGACTCAGCAACCCTACCGCCAGGATACTGCCTCACCAGCCAGGTTAGTTGACTCAGCACTAGAACGCTGAGCCGAAATAGGTCTTAGGCCCCTAATCTTTCTCGATGTATTTGCGGATATTGTTAAGATCGATATAGCGGTCAGTGGCATTACGCAGTTCCCGTGCAATCATACCGTCGGTGGATACTACGGTGATGTGAGTACTTTTAGATCGGAGCAGCTCAATAGCTCGTTCAAAATCTCCATCGCCACTAAATAAGATCACTTGATCATACTGATCCACGGTATTAAACATATCGATAGCAATTTCAATGTCCAGGTTAGCCTTTTGGGAATAGCGGCCTGAGGTATCGTCATAGTATTCCTTCAGGATTTTCGTGCGAACAGTGTACCCTAGACTAATCAGGGCATCTCGAAAACCCCTTTGATCCTGAGGGTCTTTTAAGCCCGTATACCAAAAGGCATTAACCAACGTGACACCACCCTCCACGTTAAGAAAGTAGTCAAGGATGCGTTTTGGGTCAAAAAACCAGCCATTCTTCTGCTGGGCGTAAAACATATTGTTGCCATCAACGAAAATAGAGAGTCTCTTTAAGCCGTGCCTATAGTACATAAAATTGTAAATAACTAGTTTTTGTAGAATTTAGTCTAGATAAGTCAGTAAATCACATTTAGAACAGGAGTGTCCTCTGTAGGTATCATCGGGATAAATCAAATTAGCAAAAAGAGACTGTTTAAAAAGTACCCCTGAAGACCGTGGAGTTACCAGACGCCTATGGAGCACCACAGGCCAGCAAAGAACTGCGCAATCACTGACTGACCTTAGGTCAAGCCCCTTTGCCTGCACTCTAGCCTTGGCCAGATCTATTAGGATCTAAGTGGGTTGATCAATTCTATGGAACGTAACGCCGGACAGACCGGCCATTAACAAGACATAAAAATCAAATCTTTGACAAACGTTCTGAATCCCTTCTTCCAGAGTACGACGGTGAACTTAACTCAACACACCTAGGCGACAGTTCCACATCAGCAATCAACAGAAGCACCCAAAGGACGTAACAAACACTCTCAGAGCTTAATATTTTAACGGTTTCGACTAAAAAAAACCATGGATTTAAGTAAAGGCTATAGCGAATTTCACTTGGGTGAAGTGCGGTGTGCCCCCCCCTTGATCAAGGCTACAGTGTACGTATATAATGTGAAACTTCTACAGCCAGGTACTGGGGGGTAGGACTGAGCAATTGGGTGTCTCACTCTATCGAAAACCGCTATAGACCGTTAGCCATAGCGGAGTTCAGCGGAACTAACACCTCCTGGGTAATCAACTTAAATATTTTTAAAACCAAGTTAATATTGAGAACCGTAACTCCACCCCCCTCGCCCAGAGGGCGTAGCTTGCTTCCCGCAGGGTAAAAACTCCAGGTTTCAAATTAGGCGAGATTTACTTTATATTCTTGAGGAATTATTCTGCTTAAGAAGCATTGTTTTTCCAGGGGATGAAACTCTGCACCGGCAAGGTTGAACTACCTATTACTTACCTCCGTCTAAGGATGCCTTGAGGGCGGTCCGCAAAGCTTCCGGCAAATTGCCTAAAAAATCATAACCCGTGGCCACCTCAATGCGACGGATCGAGGTCTGGTACTCTCGCCAGTCAGGGTTTACCAGGTTACGGTTGGGCAGGTCTATGGCGATAATTCGAGTCTGGGTGGTCAGGCCCAGGTTACCGTTCTCCAGGCGATCGTAGACAATGATAATTTTCCATAGACGAGAGGGTACGGTAATCGCTCGGGGGCCAATCCGACCCTGCTGACCATAGGCCCCGGCAAAGATGTGCAGGCTCTGGTCATACTGGTACACCAGGCTACGGCTATACTCCTCGAGTTCCCGCCAGGGCCCCCGGTTATTGTCGGGGGCCTGGGGGATAATGTTAGTCATCAGGAAGGTGGCGCTATTGTCTCTGACGCGGCGGGTGCGATCGCCGGAGGGAACGATGTGGCCGCGATCGTAGTCACTGCCTCGATAGTCATTGGGGGTAACCTGGTAAAACCCTGAGGGCAGAGATCCATCAGGACGAAAGTTATCCTGCCGGTCAACAGGGCCTAACCAACTGGCATTGAGTTGCCAGCTGGCCCAGTGGAGAATTTTGCGATCGCGACTGTAGGCCACCACGTACTGGGGCCGCTGCAGTAGGTAATTGCTGGGGTTAACCGTACCGGCATGACTAGGGTTACCCAGCACCAGGTGGGGATTAGGAGGGACCGGGGAGGGCGGATCCAGGGGGGGGGGCTGGGGCGGTAAATCCTCACAGGCCCGACCGTTGCCGTCCCTATCTAAACCGTAGGGATCGGCGGGAAAGGAATCCAGGACGATCTGGGCCTGGACTTGACTGAGGAAGTCGCCACAGTGGCAATTATCATCGACACAGGGGGGGAGGTTGGCGGTGTCAACCCTGGGGAGCCAGCCCCCCCTGACCCAGTCTAGGTCGGCACAACCCGCCGTCAGACCTGCCATTAGCCAGAGTCCCAGGTATAGGCCCCAGCGGTGGCTCCAGGGTAAAGGTTGCATAAGAGGCCGCGTCGCTATAACAATGGAATGGTCTGTTGCCATTATCCCCCTCCCCCCCTTGGGGATTTTAGGGTCAATTATGCCCCTGGTCTAGGAATAGGCCCCTGATTGCCCCTTGGGGTTAGGTTGCCCACGGAGCTTAATGACTAACCGTTTAGACCCAATTAACCGTCGAATGTGATTATGCTGAAACACGCCATTTCCAAGTTCCAAACCTGGTTCCCAGCACCTCAGGTCCACGCCCACTGCGATGGTCCCTGTGGTGTGTACGATCCTTCTTCAGCCCGCGTAGCCGCCGAAGCCGTGGTCTCCATGACCAAGAAGTTGGTTGATCTAGAACCGCCAGTGCCAGGAGACAAGGCCGCCGCCATTGCCTATCACAATACCTTTGCCCGGTACACCGCCATTAAGGAAGAGCAGGCCCAATTGGCCAAGGAGGAGCTCCTGATCCTCTGGACGGACTACTTTAAGCCCGTTCATCTGGAGCAGTTCCCTGACCTGCACGATACCTTCTGGAAGGCGGCCAAGCTCTGTTCGGCCTGTAAAGTGGAGGTCAGCCCCCAGCATGCCAGCGAACTGATGGCGGCAATTGAGAAGATCCATGCTATGTTCTGGGCTACCAAGAACCGCAATGTTACCTGGTACACCGCCAGTTAGCCGTGACCCTTCTCCCTCCTGCCCAGTCAGGTTCCTCGGTTAGAGTGGCCGCTGGCTTAGCTAAGCCAGCGGCGGCTACCCCAGAATCCTGTTGCCTCCCCCCACGTCAATTGCGATCGTCTCGGTGGGGGGATTTGCTGCTGTGGTGGTTGGGGCGTCGCAGGCGGCTGCGGGTGGTGGGGTATTCCATGGCCCCTTTACTGATGCCCGGTGAAGAGGTGCTGGTTAATCCCCAGGCCTATCATAGTCGCACTCCCCAGCCTGGCGATTTAGTGGTGGCCCGCCACCCCCACCGACCCCAGATCAGGTTAATTAAGTGGGTGGTGTATGGGGTTAAGCCCCAGGCCCAGGCAGGAGCGGGGTACTTTCTGGCGGGCCTTAACCTCGAGGCCAGTACCGATAGTCGTAGCTTTGGCCTGGTGCCCCAAGACCATTTGCTGGCCCTGGTGGTTTGCCGTTTTCCCTAACACTTCTTCCCTACTAATACGTGAAACATAAGCTCAGCAGCACTTCAAGGGAAGTCAGGAATCAGTATCCAGGGCATGCAATCACTAACAGATGTGTTGATCGCCGCCGGGGTTAGTAACCTGACCGGGTGGGGGTTGACCAATGCCACAGCGGTATCCGCCGATGGCTATACCGTAGTAGGATATGGCAGCAACCCCAACGGACAAACAGAAGCCTGGATCGCAGACCTACGCAAGGTCCAGCCCATTCCCACTCCGGCGTTGTTGCCCGGTCTGATTGGCGTGAGCTTAGCCACCTGGCGTCGACGTCAACAACAGTCTGATGCTTCCAGGGAGGTCGGCTAATACTGAAACAGGCGATTTACATCTTTTTCCCTGCGTTCTAACCAACCCTGGTCAATGGTACTATTGAACCTGGCTAAGGGGTTGTTTGAAAAAGGTTGTCCCAGGCATGGTTCGCCGCCAAGAGGTCGCGAAAAACTTGAATTCTGAGGAGACTATCCTACTTCATAGGTATGGTTTGAGACCCTCGTTGGCTTTTCAAACGATCTCTAAGGGCGGTGACCAATGGGTGGCGCAGGCGATCGCTGGAAACGGTTAGAGCAGGGTAGGGGCAGTCTACCCCTACCCCTGCTACTGACGGTGGCGTTAGCGGTGCAGAGTTTAGGTTTACCCCCTGTCGCCACCCCCTTAGCCTGGGCCCAAAGCGAGACCTCCACCTTCGGCGATCCCGTGGGGGCGGCGCCATCAAGCTTAGACCGACGGGAGCAGATCAGGGCACTGATGGGCCGGTTGGAAAGTGCTCTGCTCCTGGTCCAGGCCCAGACCATGGCCAGCCCATTAACCCTGCCACTCCCCCAGAACCGAGGCAGTAACCTTCCTCTCCAGGCTCTCCATCCTGCCCTGGCGGAGGCCGAACAGCTGCTTGCAGACTGGCCCCAATTGGAGGCCAGTAAGGCTCAGGCAGATTTGGAAAGCCGCTGGTTACAGGTGCGATCGCGGCTATGGCAAGGCTTTCCCCTCCATCAGCTTCAGGCACAGCCGGAGATTCGCGCCCTCTGGCTGGACCGCGCCGCTATTATCGCGGCTGGATCGGACCAAGCTCTGGAGAAGCTTTTTGACCGCCTAGCCGCCGCTGGGGTGAATACGATCTTCTTTGAGGCGGTGAACGCTGGCTATCCCCTCTATTCCAGCCAGGTGGCGCCCCAACCTAACCCCCAGATCAAAGGCTGGGATCCGCTGGCCAGTGCTGTCCGCCTGGCCCATGCCCGCAATATGACTCTGCATGCCTGGGTGTGGGTGTTTGCCGTCGGCAACCAGAGCTATAACCGCCTGCTCAACCTTCCCCCAGACTATCCCGGGCCGATTCTGACTCGTCATCCCGATTGGGCCAGCTACGATAACCAGGGGCGACTGATTCTGCCGGGCCAGGATAAGCCTTTCCTCGATCCAGCTCATCCGGAGGTGCGGCGCTATCTGCTCAACCTTCTCAAGGAACTCACCAGCCATTATCCCATCGATGGCGTACACCTGGACTATATCCGGTATCCCTTCCAAGATCCCCAGGTCGATCGCAGCCATGGCTATGGAGAGGTGAGTCGTTGGCAATTCCATCGCCTTACCGGGGTTGACCCCCTCACCCTCAGTTCCTCTACCCATCGCCCCCTTACCCCCAGTCAGGTAGCGGCTGAGCAGGTCCTGTGGCAACGTTGGACGGACTTCCGCCAACAGCAGGTGACGGAGTTTGTAGCCCAGGTCAGCACTACCCTGCGGCGTCAGCGGCCCGATCTGGTGCTATCGGCGGCGGTCTTTGCCCAGCCCACCGCAGATCGCCGGGAACGAATTCAACAGGATTGGGAGACCTGGGCCCGATCCGGTAATCTGGATTGGGTGGTGCTAATGAGCTACGCCGAAACTACCCCAGACTTCCAGGGGTTGGCCCATCCCTGGTTGGGGGTTGATTCCCTCGGATCCGCCCTGGTCATACCGGGCATTCGATTACTAGACCTGTCCGCCTCGGCATTGGCGGACCAAATCCAGACGGCTCGCGATTGGCCCACTCCAGGCTATGCCCTGTTTGCCGCCAGCCAGTTTCGTCCGGACCTGGCCCTCCAGCTAACCCGCAGCCAACCGCTGGAACCTCCCCAGGGGGCACTGGCGCTGCAACGCTACCAGGCCTTACAGCGGGAATGGCACTGGTTGCTAACGACGGGGCGACTGACCCTGGCCCCCGATCGCCTGGCCGACTGGGTAGGGGCGGTAAATCGGCTGGAGCTAGATCTCCAGGGGCTAGACCAGCAGCCTTCCCAGAGGCGACTAGCCCAGGTAAAACGGCAACTGGCCGCCCTCCGCCATACCCTCGGGCAGGAGGTGACAGTGGCGGTCAGTCAGCCCGATTATCGCCTACAGGTCTGGCAAGATCGCCTGTGGGTGGTTGAGCACTTGCTACAAGGGGGCGATCGCCCCCGCTTATGAGTCCCATCACATTTTATGAAGCCTGGGGGTACCCCCAGCACCGTATAATTTTTTCTAGGAGATGCTAGTTCCGTAGTGAAGGCCTTAGGGCCACTGCTCACGGGATTATGACAATTTACTTTTAATCTGATTTGATAGCCAACCTGGCACTTTCCATTCTGGGAGCGTGTCTTTTGTGATGAGGACTAACCTGACCATGACTACACCAAATGACGTCGATAACGGTACCCCTGCTACCTCTGAACCGGAGACTAGTGGTCGTCGGCCCGGCCGCACTTCGCGGTCAAAATCACCCGCTAGCGCTGGGGGCGGTCTGGTTAAGGCTGAGGACCACGGCGTGGTGATCGTGCTGGAGGATAACACCCGCTTGGTGGAAAGTGACACCCTCCCCAACCACCGCCCCATTGCCCTGAGCACCTTCCAGGTGGTGGGCAGTCTTGACCGAGCTGGGGAACGCCCCATCGCCGCTAACACCTTTGAGGTGGCTAATACCGATACCCTGCCCGGGCACCGTCCCATTGCTGTCAGCACCTTGCACATTGCCGACCTGCATGTGTTGCCTGGCGATCGCCCCATCGCTCCCAACGATGTCATCGATCCACCGGCAGCGGTCTTGATGGGTTACCTGGATTAGTCCAGCCCCATGGACCTGCCGCCACCTGCCGCCGAGAATGGTTATTGCGTTGATCACATCAACTGCCTACGCGGTAGCTTTCGCAGCTTGTTGGGGGAAGACCTGGTGGACCCCCGCCTCAGCCCTGTCGAGGCAGCCCTACTGATCTACAGGGCTGCCTACGTGGTGGTGTCCCACGGGGTAGGGCCCGACCCAATGTTTAACTACGGTAATCAGGCCGCCCTGAATTTATTCGAAATGTCCTGGTCAGAGTTTACCCGTCTGCCCTCTCGCCAATCCGCTGAACCCCCCAACCAGGCGGAGCGGGCTGAACTGCTGGCCCAGGTGACTCGCCGGGGGTACATCCGACACTACAGCGGGGTTCGCATCACCAAACGTGGCCGCCGGTTTCGCATTAAGGATGTGACGGTCTGGAACCTGGTGGATGGACAGGGGGGTGATTACGGTCAGGCTGCGGTTTACAGCACCTGGGATTACCTTTGACTACAATACTGCCCATCAAGGGGCAAGGGTTGGTTGGAGCACGATGGTGAAGGCCCCGCCCCCTACACCCCTGTTGCAGAGGGCTACGGCGATAAAAGCAAGATTTGAATAGGGATAACCTGGGATATTGCTTAAACTATATAGTCCTGATCCGCTGGGGGCCGGCTAGGCTGACGGAATCGGCTAGGATCCCCCAGGGGAGAACTTCGCCAGGATGAGATTGGTCAAGCCTACTCAAGGGATGAAAACTATGGGCTTTCTGCGGAAGCAACGGGGATTAAGCAAAGCTTTGTTGCCTAGGGGGTGCTGGCCTATCCCCCAACCAGGGTTCCCAGGGAACTTAGCACGCTGGCCCCAGGGAGGGGTGCTGGTGCTAGGGGCAATCCTCCTAATCATAGTCCTGGATCTGGGTAGCTACGCCCCCTCGATACAGGCCCAAACCCCGCCAACTCCCGCTCCCCTATCCCCAGGTAAAACCCTGAAGGTAGGCACCAGGCTGATTCCCCCCTTTGTCATCCAGGAGGAATACTGGGGCCTGTCTGGTTTTAGCATTGATCTGTGGGAGAACCTGGCCCGGGAGTTGGACCTGAACTCCACCTTTAAGGTTTATGCCAACGTCAAGGAGCTGCTCACCGCCGTCGAAGAGCAGCAGGTGGATGTGGGGATTGCCGCCATTACCATTAACTCCGAACGGGCCCAGCGGGTAGACTTTTCCCACCCGATTTTCGCCGGTGGGTTACAGATTATGGTGCGCCATCCCCGCCTAGAACGCAGCACCTGGAGCTTCTCCAGGGCTTTGGTCTCCAGTGCCCTACCAAAGCTGCTGGCCTTGATTGTCCTGATTATTGCGGCCATGGCCCACGTTGTCTGGCTAATTGAGCGCTTTCATCACGATCCGATTATTGCCGGCGCCTACTTCCCCGGTATTTTCCAGGCCCTCTGGTGGACGGCAACCGGCTTGGTGGGCCAGGCCGATACGGTGCCAAAGGGTATCCCAGCCAGGTTGATTGCCCTGTTTTGGATGTTTGCCTCCGTGGGGTTAGTCACCTATTTCACCGCCGCTTTTACCACCGCATTAACGGTGCAGCAACTCCAGGGGGGTATCCAGGGTCTGGCGGACCTACCCGGCCACACCGTGGCCACCACCGCCGGCAGCACGGCGGCCAAGTTCCTGCAGGAGAAGAAAATTAAGACCCTGGAACGGGATAGCCTCGAGCAGGTCTACGCCGCCCTCATGGAGCGGCAGGCGGATGCGGTGGTGTTTGACTCTGGGGTGCTGGCCTACCATGCCAACCAGGAGGGTAAAAACCGGGTGAAGTTGGTGGGGGAGATGTTTAAACCAGAGGATTACGGCATCGCCGTGGCCCCCGGCAACCCCCTGGGCAAGCAGATTGATGTGGCCCTGCTAAAGCTCAAGGAGGATGGCACCTACGATCTGCTCTACGACAAGTATTTTAAGCAGGAATAGCGTGTTACCCTAGTTTCGATTTCAGGCTAAGCTGCCAGGGCAGCAGGGAGGAGGGGCGTTACCATGGCGCTGATCGTGCAAAAATACGGCGGCACCTCCGTGGGCACCGTGGAGCGGATTAAGGCGGTAGCCCAGCGGGTACAGGGGACGGCGAAACAAGGCCATGGGGTGGTGGTGGTGGTCTCCGCCATGGGTAAAACCACCGACGGTCTGGTGCAGCTAGCTAACGACATCACCGATCGCCCCAGCCGTCGAGAACTGGACATGCTGCTGTCCACCGGCGAGCAGGTCTCCATTGCCCTGCTCACCATGGCCCTACAGGATCTGGGCCAGGAGGCGATTTCCCTGACCGGCGCCCAGGTGGGAATTATCACCGAGGCGGAACATACCCGGGCCCGCATCCTCACCATTAAAACCGATCGCCTACAGCGTCACCTGGGGGAGGGCAAGGTGATCGTGGTGGCGGGCTTTCAGGGCATCAGTGAAACCGCTGACCTGGAGATTACCACCCTGGGGCGGGGGGGCTCCGACACCTCGGCGGTGGCCCTGGCGGCGGCCCTAAAGGCCGACCTCTGCGAAATCTACACCGATGTGCCCGGCATCCTCACCACCGACCCCCGACTGGTGCCCGAGGCCCAGTTAATGACGGAGATCACCAGCGATGAAATGCTGGAGCTGGCCAGCCTGGGGGCCAAGGTGCTCCATCCCCGGGCGGTGGAAATTGCCCGCAACTACGGGGTCACC
>Ga0169931_10004046_pt1 | contig 22988 bp, 22 predicted proteins | sample Kivu_15m_20L_FD_129675 | JGI IMG/M metagenome (GOLD analysis project Ga0169931, IMG submission 129675) | Freshwater microbial communities from Lake Kivu, Western Province, Rwanda to study Microbial Dark Matter (Phase II) - Kivu_15m_20L... | ecosystem: Environmental > Aquatic > Freshwater > Lake...
GATAAATTATATAATATTGATAACACAGTATATCCACCAAGAGAACTAATATTTAGAGTATTTTGTATGAATGTAAAAAAGATTAGAGTTGTGTTATTAGGTCAAGATCCTTATCATAATCCTCATCAAGCAAATGGATTAAGTTTTTCTGTGCCAGATAAAATTAAAATTCCACCTTCATTACAAAATATATATAAAGAATTATGCATTGAATTTCCAGAAAGAAATTATGAATTTAATACAGGAAATTTAGAAAGATGGTTTACAAAAGAAAAGATATTTTTACTAAATTCATCTTTAACTGTGGTTAAAAATAAACCCAGTAGTCATATGACAATTTGGAATGACTTTACTGATGATGTAATTAGATATATTAGTAAAAAAAATAAAGATTGTATATTTATACTTTTAGGAAATTTTGCTAAATCAAAAGAGAAATTTATAGAAAATAAAGATAGAATAATAACAGGAGTTCATCCTTCACCATTTTCTGCTAATAATGGATTTTTTAATTCTAATATTTTTAGACAAGTTGAAGAAAAATTACAACAAGAAATCAATTGGAGTATATAAGATAAAAATATAAAAATATATATTTATAATAATAATAAGAAAAAATGGATATTGTTAAGGATATATTAGATAATATAATAAATTATACTGAATTCTTTATAAATGATTTCGTAGTTGATGAAGAACATATGGAAAAATATGTTTTATATCTTAAGAAAAAAATAAAAAATAATTTTTGTAATCTATATTTTGAAAAGAATTTTAGTATTAACCATATTGATAGTGTAATTACTTTAGAAGATTATTTAGATAGACTTGTAAAAGGTTTATGTATTACTAATAGTGTAATGATATGTGCTATTATTTATTTAGAAAGATTGCAAATAGATATAAATATTTTTACTATACATAAATTGATGTTAGTATCTCTACTATTATCCTCAAAATTTGTAGAAGATGAAAATTATAAAAATAAACACTGGTCTAGATATGGAGGTATAAGTTTATCAATGTTAAATAGATTAGAAAAATTTTATTTAATAAAAATTAAAAATGAGTTATATATTGACACAAATGAATTTTATAATAAATATGTTGAAATAATATTGTAAAAAATTGATTTTTTTTACATAAGTATAATTTATTATGAGAAATAATATGAGTATTGATTATGTGACAATTTATACAAAAAAACCAATTGAATTTCTTAAACCAATTATAGACAATTTACCAAATTTCAATGGTTCAGTCCATATAAGTTGGAGGAATACATCACCACTTTACAAAACTACATTCAATTATGACAAATGTTTAGATTTAGAATTTCCAAGTACAGAACATGCTAGAAAATTTATATTAGATTTCAATAAAAAACTTAATATTACTAAAGAAAATATTATGGATTTAGAATCATGTGCTATTACAGATTATGATGAACCAACAATTGAAACAGTTAAAAGACAGTTGGAAATAAAAATAAAAGAATAAATTTTTATAATTTACTTGAACTGTGAAATTGAGGATATTAAACCTATTTGGAAGCCTAAAGTTAACCAGCAAAGTGGACCTATTAAATATTTTCTTAAATCACTATTTTCATTAGCTTGATTTTGCCATTTTCCAGTAAATGCTAAAAGAATAGCGAGACCTGTAACAAATATAAAAATTGCTGTTTGTGTGCCTCTTATAGCATGTTCGTTATCTTTTACATAACCAAGTTTTTTATCATTCTTATCTGTAAAACCAAAATAATAATGGCTCCATAAATAAATAGCTAATACCCAGAATATTATTGCAATAAATAACCAAGATGTAAAAATAGTTCCATCACCTCCTTCTTGATAATAAGAATTATATAGAGAACTATCCATTTTTATATATTATATAATATATAAATACAAAAAATTACAAATACATATTAAAATTATTCTTATATAGTAAATTATCATTATCTCTATTTTTAACAGATGGATTTTCTAAATAAATATTAAATCCATAATCAATATCTTCTTTTGTTAAGATTTTTTTTATTTTGTTTTTATACTTTAGTAGATTTTTAGAATGTGCTATTTTACATTTAGCAAGTAATATTTCCATATCTCCACCATTAAATTTAAAATAGTGTTTATTATTTTCTATAAATTTTTCATCTATAGCTTTATCATCAATACACCAATTTAATTCATAAACTTTTTTTATAAATATATCTTTCAATTCTTTACCGCTATAAGGTTCAATACTAAATCTAATAGGAAATCTTCTTTCTAATCCATCATTAAAACTGAAAAATGAACTTTGTAAATCATCTTTATATCCTGCTATAATACAAATAAAATCATTCTTATTTTCGGTTAGAGCTAAATTTAATACATCTAATATTTCTTTACTATATACATCTTTACTATTTTTACCTTCAGCATTTCCTAATGAATATGCTTCATCAATAAATAATACACCACCTCTACATTCTTCTAATATTTCTTCAGTCATTGCTGCTGAATGACCTAAGAATTGTCCTTTCAAATCATTTAATTTAACTTTTTTAACGATATTTCTACTTAGAATACCAATATTAGCATAAATATTAGCAATATGTTGAGCTAATTCCGTTTTACCAGTTCCTGGCTCACCTTCAATAACAGTGTGTAAAAGATCTTGATTTTTATTATCTAATTTAAGACTGTAATATAATATAATTTCAACCAACTGTTTTTTAATATTTTTTAATCCAACTAATTTATTAAATTCGGTTAACGGTTCTACAAGTTTTGAAATCATTTCCAAATCAATATTGTAATCATTTTCTTTACTATATATTACACCGTAAGCCTTACCTAAATCTATTAAATCTTCAATCGTTTCTATATCTAAAGTTAAATATACATAATTATTTTTTTTAATCTTTTCTTCTCGTCTGTATAAATCTTCTCTTTTGGGATTTCTACCATTATGTAATAAATCATTTATATAAACAATTCTTTCATTTATGTAATACGATTGATTATCATGACAATGTTGATAATCATAATATGGTTCATCTGTAAAATATGGTTGATTTTGATAATATACATAATTATCATTTTTTTTAGGTTTTGAACTTTTATATCCGCCTTTGTCATAATGTGTTTTCCTTTTAAAATTTTGCTTTTGGTTAGCCATAAAATTAAATTTTTAATATTCTATAACCTATTTATAAATTATTTTTTCTATCACTATCAAAAAATAAATATTATTATAAAAAATATAATATATAATATCATAATGAATAAAACAAATGCAAATACTCCGTATGATAATGATATAAGAATAGTAATTCCAAAAGAAAAGATGCAAGAAAATATGAAACAAGAATCATTTTTTATAAAATTACTAAAAAGATTAAATATACTTTAATAATATATTCCAATCATGTGTATTATTTATAAAAGATTCATAAAAATTATAATCATAATTTAGAAAACCAACACAACATTTATTTAGATACACCTGATTTAGTTTATTTGGAGAAACATAATCAATATTATTAGAAAGTATATAATCTTTTTTAGGAATATAAGTATAGATAATACTATCTATATCTGTTAATTTATCTTTTGACAATACATTTATATAGTTAGGAGGTATAGTAATTTTTTCATAACCAATTTCTCTTTTGTCTAAAAGTTCTATTTCATTATCATATACATCAAATAAAATACCATTGATATTACTACCAAAAATATGTTTTTCTAAACCAAGAGCCATTATATTTTTCTCTTGATTATAATAATTCCATTTTCTAACATAACCAAAACTGCTATTTATTACAACTTTAATAGGTTCAGTGTGTCTTTTTAAGGTTATAAATCGTGATTCTTTATTTACCAATGAACCATAACCAAATATATATTTTTTCATTTTATTTTAGATATATTTAGGAAAAAAATAATATAGTAGCGGGCGAATACAAAAATTATAATTATGAATATATAAATATAAAATAAGAATAAAAATAATTATACATAATATAATATAAATAATATCATATGAACGACAATATAAATAGTTATATAGCTAGTTATATAGATATGATAAATAATTATCATAAAAAATTATTAGCGCTACAGCAATATAAAGATCATGATAAATTAGCAATAAATGATGATAATGAATTATATATACAAAGCAGGAGTCCATGGAGATACATAGTAAGAAGGATAAAAAATCAAAATAGACACGTTTTATCATTCTATTTATCAAATATTATAAACGAATATATAAAAATTTTGGATATATTGCTAAATAGATACACAGTTAAAAAAGAAGAAGTTATAATAAAATTATTTAACGATGTTATAGATTTTATAGCTAAAATATTATGGGGGGTGGTTTGTTTGCGAAACTATTATAATTTGAAAAGTGATTCACATCATATAGGCTTAACATTAGAAAGTATAAATAATAGATTAAATAGCATTCAATCAAAAATTAAGTTAGCTCTTTAGTAAAAAATATATAATATAAAAATAAATTTCAACAATATAAAAAGATAATTATAAGAATAAGTAATTACAAAATGGATAACAATGAAAAAAGTATATTTGATATTGAGCCATTATATGATGATGATTATACAAAAAATTATTTACTATACAATATAAGTTTATTACAAAACTATCCGATAACACATTATAATTATTTATTACACGAGGTAGATACACAAAAAAATTTAAATATGTTAATATTGAGTGAAAAAACAAAATTAGAGGAAGAAAAGAAGAATTTATTATTAGAAACGGGTAGATTAAAAAGGAAGATTATTCAATTAGAGGATGAATTGTATATTGAGGAAAATCCTGCTAAAAAGATTAAAATAAGCAAATATGAGTATTATAAATTTAATACAACAAAGAAATCATATGAGAATGAAAAGATAAATGAAATATTACAAAATATTAGAAGTATTGATGATATTATAAATTTAAAGGATAAGTGGTATAACATCAGACACAATAAGGAATTACAAAAATTATATTATACGATTCCAGCATTAGAAAAGTTAAATAATTTGGTTGGAATGACTAAATTGAAGAATGATGTATTTAGGAAGTTAATATATTTTGTAAAGAACGAACATACAGATGAATATTTACATACAGTTATATGTGGTCCACCAGGTGTTGGTAAAACAGAATTTGCGAAAATATATGCTGATATATTTGTTAGATTGAATGTATTAAGATCAGATACATTTATTGAAATAAAAAGAGATGATTTAGTTGGTAAATATCTAGGACAGACAGCGCCTAAAACGAGAGAGCTGTTAGACAAAGCACTAGGAGGAGTAATATTTTTAGATGAGGCATATTCGTTAGGGAATGAAGAAAAGCGTGATTCATTTTCCAAGGAGGCGATAGATATGATAAATCAATATTTAAGCGAACACAAACATGATCTTATGTTTATAATAGCAGGATACGAGGAAGATATAGATAAATGTTTTTTTTCATATAATAGGGGGTTAAAAAGGAGATTTTCAACAGTATATACGATTGAAAACTATGAATATAAAGAATTATTAGAAATATTTAAAATGAAGATTAAACAGTATAAATATAATTTATGCGTTGAGGATGATAAATTAGAAAAGTTTTTTAAAGAGAATAAGGATATATTTGTAAATCAAGGAGGAGATATAGAGAGATTATTTAATGAGATAAAATATAATCAGTGTTTAAGAATATTTAAAGAAAATATTACTAATTTTAATATTAAATTAGAGGATTTAGAAAATTCAGTAAATATTTTTAAGAAAAAAGAGGAAAACAAAATACTGTTTAGTATGTATTTATAAAATAATTATTTATTTATATATAATATATATTATATATAATATATGGCACAAAATGAGGCATCAAGTTGTATAAGTCAGATAGATGATGCTGAAAGAAGAATAGCAGAATATAATGCTAATTGGAATATATGGGATATTGAATACAAAAGACTAGATAATGAAATTACTAATAAAGAAACTGAAATAAATAACAAAGATACAGAATTATATAACTGGGTGATATCTGAATTACAGAATAATTGGGAAGGTGTTTTATTAAAAGGTGGTTATAATGTACAAAATAGAAATGGTTGTGGTAATTGGCCCGGAGATGAATGTTCTATAACATGTAGAAATAATTTTATTAATACTGGTAGCTATACTACACCAAGAGGAAGACGTCCTTTAAGTATAGATCATTATCATACTTATATGCAACACTGTAGCTGGACATTACCGGCATCTGAAACTTATCGTTGTTATTGTAAGGCAATGAAAGGTAGTTCTGCATCTGAATTTAATAGTAGAGCAGCAGCTATTAATCAACTTATAATTCAAAAAACTAATTTACAAAATACTAAAACAACACATTCTGGTAATATGCCTCAATTTCCACCAATTACAGTAAAATGTTGTGATAAGGTTATAGAATGTAATAATAAAATTTATGGTCCAAATGCGTGTTATGGTAATTTACAGATATGTAAACAGAGTAATTTTAATATTTTAGATAAATCTAGAACAACTGAACTTGAAAATGCTAATAAAACCAAAATAATAAAAATAAAAAATGATTTAGTTCCTGTTACCGAACAAATTAAAGAATTACTTAAAACAATGTATACTATTTCTAGACAAGTAAGTAGTTTAATAGATATTAATAATATATCAAAATCAATAATAGGTGTAAAAGAAATTTATGATAGGATGTCTAAATTAATGGCTAGTATTGAAACTATTAGAAATATTAATAATATAGAAAATGAAGCAAAAGAATTATTTAATTACATTACAGCTGATACTACTCATAAAAGAGAAATGCAAGCTATATTTCAAACTATAAGTACTGATGTTAATATTATTAAAAGTCTTATTTTACAAGCAAAAGAAACCTTTTCAAATATTAAAATTATTTATGAAACTTTATTAAATGAGGAATTAAATTTTAATTTATTAAAAATAGAACAAAATAAAATATTAGCTTCAATAAATAAATTAAATGATTATTTAGATAGGTTAAAAATAATGAATGATACTGTTAATTCATCAACAATATCATCCCAGGAAGATATTGATAAATTTTTAGAAATATATAATAAAGCAATAATTTTAGTTAAAAATATAAATTTAGAAATAAAAGATTTAAATAATTTTAAAAATGAATTAATAAATATTTTTAATAAATTTACTATAAATTCGTTTCTTATTAATAATGTAAAGGATATATATAATGATACAATAACTAAAGTTGGAAATATTTTAAATAGAATAAATGATTTTAGAATAGATATTATAATTGAAAATATGTATAAAATATTTATAAATAATAAAAATATATATGATAATAATTTAATAAAATTAGATGAAGAAAAATTAAAAATAATTCAAGATGAAGAATTAAATAAAATTAAAATAATTAATAATCAAATAACAGATGATAAATTAATTGTTAAGACAGATGATAATAAAAAAGATAATATTATAAAAAATAATATTAAACAAGAGGAGACAACAGGTATTAATATAATATATATTATTATAGGTATTGTAATTGCATTAATATCAATAATATTTTTATTTATTAAAAAATAATTTATTATATTATTTTATATTATTATAGATTATAATGAGTGAAAAATGTTTAAGATTTATAAATCAATTAGAGACTGAAGTTTTAAAATACGAAGCCGACCATGCTGCGTGGAGACAAAGGAGAAATGAATTAATTGTAGCAAGAGATGCAGCATTTCAAGCATTTGAAAAAGCAGATATAGCCCTATCACAAACACAACCTAATAGTCATTATACAGCAACAAGACGTGATTCGTTTTATGGTAATAATTCGAAATGTTCCGATTGGTCTGATGGTGCTTGTGAAAGAGCATGTAGAATTGATAGTAATTATAAAACAACACCAGGTGGTAGGCGTTCAATTGTAGGTCATCATAGACCAAGCTCTTATAATAGTGGTTGTCCTGCGGGTAGATGGAATTGTAATTGTCAAATTGTAAACTGGGATGCTTCAGCAGTGACAAAATTAAAAACTCAATATGATGATTTAGTAAGACAATTAAAAGACCATGAAACAATTGAAAGAAAACCACCACCAATTGATGTTAGTTGTTGTAGAAATGAAATTTTATGTAATGGTGGAAAATGTTATGGAAATATACAAGTATGTAAAAATTTTATAAATAATTTATCATCAATTGAAGATGAAAATAAAATTGTAGAACAAATAAATTTAATGTATACTTTATTTAATAAAGAATTACAAAATTTTAATAATAGTTTAAAAGAACTAGAAGATTATTATAAAAATTTTAAAGTTTTACGAGATCAAATAAATAATAATAAAAATTTAAATACAAATTCAATTTTTTTTGATATGAAAAATTTATATTCATTTGCAGAAACTTCTTATAATATTTTATTTAAAAGTTTAGAAAGCATTTATAATTATTATGGTGCTATAATTGAAAATAATGGAAGGATTAAAACATCTTCATTAAAAACATCATCTAATTCAATTATTAATAGTATAACACCTATTGTAAAAAAAGTTACATCTGATTATCAATCAATTATAATAAAATATGATGAAATTAAAACTTTTTGGGAGAGATTAGAATTAGAAAAAAATAATTTAAATTCAATGTTTTTAAAAAAAAATTTAATTGATGATTATCTTAAAAATTTTAATATTGATATTGAAAATATAAATACATCTAATATACAAGTAAAATCTTTAATTCCAGTGAATGATACAGATATAGTAACTTTATTAAAATTAGTTGATAATATGAATAAATCATTTAATAATCAAATAATAAATAATACGCAATCAATAAATAATTTATTTAATGAAATAAAAGTATTATTTAACACAATATCACCAATATCAATTTTTTTTAATACAGCAAATGAAATTTTTACTGCAGTAGAAAATACTAATATATTGTTAAATAATAAATTTAATACTATAAAAGAAGTTATTAATTCTGTTAATAGTATAGCATCAACAAAAAAAACTAATTATGAAACAGAAAAAAAAATAAATGAGGATAAAAAAATATTATTTGCTTTAGAAGAACAAGATAATAAAAGAAAATCAGATTTATTATTATTAGAATTAATAGAAAATGAAGAAAAAAAATTATTAGAAAAATCTAATCAAACAACTACAATTAATATTACAGATATAATAGATAAACCTTTATTTACACAAATACCAATAACTCCAGTGCCTGAACCAGCTAAAATGGATTATACAATATATATAATTGTAGGTGTGGTAGTGATTATAGTTTTAATATTTTTTATGAAAAAATAATATAATTATTTTTGTTTAATTATAAAAAATATATTTTTATTTATAAATAATATATATATATATAATGTCTGGTCGGTCTACATGTCAAGCTATACAAGCAATAAGAACACAGGGTCAAACAGATAGAGAAGCCATAGGTATAGTAAATAATATGACTGGTGGAGGTATTCTTGGTAGAGCAGGGGCGAGCAATGAATCTAATAATTCAATTGTAAATTTTTTAAAAAATAGTATAACTAATACAACTAGAATTAATATTGAAGCGAAATGTGCCAATTCTACTAATGCTAATCAGTCAAATGTTTTTATTGGAACTGATAATTGTATGATAGCAATGTATCAATTATGTAAAAACCCCCTAACCGGAATTACAGATATGGCTTGTCTGGATAGAGTAACAAAAATATTAGAAGATCTTAGAAAATCAAATGTAAAAGTAGAACAAACAAATATAAATACAACTAGAAATTTATGTGAAATTAATTCATATATTTCAGCTCTTTCTAATCAAGAAACTAGTTTATCAAATGTAGCAAAATTATTATCTATGCAGGAAGCTAAAAGCTTATTAAGTAGTAATAAAGCGGATAATTTAAATTGTAATGATGTAAATATAAATGTAACAAACGAACAATTTATTAAGGGTGTTTTAGGTTGTTTAAATGAAACAAGTATAAATCAAAATAATCTAATTAAAGATGATAGTTGTGGTACAAGAATGAGTTCTCAATTAAATTCAAATAGTATGTTTAATAATTGTTTAATTGATAATGGAATTCTTGTAAGTAACGTTCAAAGGGCTTCAATCGTAAATGATTCTACTTTAGAAAATAAACAAACAGCTTCCGCATTTGATTTAGGTTCTTCAATAATGATTATTATTATTATTGTAGTTGTTGTAGTTGCTGTATTTGGTTTAAGCATGATTGGAGGTGGTAAAAAAAAAGATGATTAATATTATTTTTATTAATTTTATATAATATATATTATATATTATGTCAGGTCAAGGATTTTGTGCAGCGATTGAAGCTAGAAAAGAACAATTAAAAACTAATAAAAAAGCCATAAGTGCTATTACAGGTTTTTTAACTCAAGGTTTAAATAGATTATGGGAAAAAGAAGAAGATGATGATAAAAATGAAGTTTATAATTTAATAAAAACTGCATATAATAAAGTTAAAGATACAGTATCAATAAATTATTGTAGTAATTTAATTGGTGGTAAACAGTCAAATATTTTTGTAGGAAATCCTAGTTGTTATAGAAATATACAAAAATTATGTTATAATGATAAAACAAAAAAATATGATGAAACATGTTTAGATAGAATGTATAGAGTAGTTGATTCTTATAATAATACTAAAATAGAACAAACTAATAAAAATACACAATTAGCTGAATGTAATATAAATTCAATTTTAGGAATTTTAACTCAACAAGAACAAACATTAGATAATTTAGCAATTATGAAATTAATACAAGAAGAACAAAACAAAAATAAAAAATCTACTTCTGATTCTTGTAGTGAAATTAGCTCAGATGTAACAAAAGAACAATATATAAGATCATTTTTAGAATGCACTAATAATAATCTTATTAATCAAAGAAATATAATAACAAGTGAATGTCATCCAGGTATTTCTTCTCAAATTAATGTTAATAATAGTGTAGATAGATGTATTGTTGAATCAAATTTAGGTAATAACTCAAGAGTAACACAAAGAGTAATAAATCCTGATTTTAATAATAATTCTCCATCAAATCAACAGAACAACCAAAATAAAGAATCTAGTACAACTAAAACTACTACTACTACTCCTCCTCCTCAAAATAATCAAACTATCATAATAATGATTGCTGCTCTTTGTGGTTTTATTGTTTTTATGGTTTTTTTATTTTTTATTTTCAAAAGAAGATAAATTACATTATAAATATATTTTTTTAATAATTATATTTATATTAATGAGTTGTGAAAAATTAAAAACTATGCAGAACGAACTAAAAACATTAATAAATAATAAGGATACTACAAGCGCACAATATAAATCATTTTATGAAAAATATGGTATACCATATAAAAATATAGTAGAATCAGAAAAAAAAGATACTTGTTATCAAATAAACGCTCAAGGTAGTTTAAATAAAATAGTTATACCTCCTGATTGTGTTAAAACTGCTGAAGATTTATGTATGGCAATACATAATGTTCCAAGAGAAATTGTAGATGGTGATTGGAGATTAATACCTTGGTATTATAGAGAATGTTATGAAAAATATGGTCCATATGCAATATTAAACGAACAGTCAAATATTTCAGAAATAAAATCAAATTGCGCTATTAATACTATACTAAATGATCCAGCACTTAATAATGATAAAGAAATGGCTATAGTTATAGCTATGATATTAGCCGATCAAGAAATTAAATGTAAACCAGGTGAAAAGAATAGTCATGATTATAGTTTTGGAACTAAAGAAAATATATTAGCAATTAATAAATGTTTAAATTCAGCAATATCATCACAAAAAAATTATTTATCAGATTGTCGTTTTTCAAATAGAAGACAACAAAATATTAGCGATCTTGTTAATAAATGCATTATTAATACAACAATTGGCAATGCTGTTCCTACAACACCACCTAACACCACTACTCCTTCTAATACTACACCTCCTAGTACTATTATGCCTGTTTATACTACGCCTGTTAATACTACCACGCCTTTTAATACTACCACGCCTTTTAATACTACCACACCTTTTAATACTACCACACCTATAAATCAAGCTACTGATAGTATGAATATAATTATTGTAGTTGTTATTATATTAGCAGCTCTATTAATAGGATATTTTTTATTTTAATTTATTTTATTATAAAAAATATATAAATTATTTATATATGAGTTCTTTAACAGCCGAATCAATTTATAATGATGCTGCAACATTAGGAAAAACAGCTAGTTATATTTATTTAATTGTTGCTATTGTTATAGCTGTAATTTTAATTATATATGCTTTTTATATCAATAGTCAACCACAAAAACCATCAGTAAGAGCATTTATTATAACGGCTTCATGCACTACTTTTAATACAGGTGATAGAAATAATAATATAAATTATTCATGTTTATTAAATGTTAAATATAAAGTAAATGAAATTGAATATGTAAATAATTTAACAACTACTTCTAATAATGTTTATAATCCTAATACTTATATTGATATAGAATATGATCCTAACAATCCTAATAATATAAATGTAAGAGGTATGGATAATGCTACTCAATCTAAAATATCAGTAGGAATTGCTGTTTTTATTGTAGCTGCAGCAGGTATAAGTTATTATTTATCACAAAAATCAACAGTATATGCAGCAGGACAAGGTGTAGGCACTGTTGTAAATATTTTTAGAAGATAATAAATTTAATTATTTTTTAATTCTAAATATTTATTTTTTAGTTCTAAATATTTTCTCTTATATTTTAAATATTTTTCACGAAATCTTGATTCTTGTTCTGGTTTATATAATTTATGCTGCTCTCTTAATTTATCTAAAGCATTTTGTTCTATTTCATAATCATAAACATAATTATAACCTACCTTTCTTAAATATTTTAAGTTACTATAATATGTTTGACGTTCTTCATTTAAACAACGTATAAACAAATATTTTTTTGTTGCACCATCATTAAATTTTACTTCATATTCTACATATTTAACACGTCTAAAATTGTATTCTTCTTTTAATTTATCTAAAGCATGTTCTTTTATTATATCGTTATAAACATATAATTTATCATCCCTAACTAAATATTCTAATTTACTATAAAATTTTTTCCATTCTTCAAAAGAACAAACTAAAAATATATATTTCTTTGTATTTCTAGTTTCAAAAGTTATTTCAAACCATTCATATTGAACTGGTTCTATGCCATAACCAGGACCTTCTTGGTATTCTTGACAAAAACATTTAATCGCTTCTTTTGCTACTGTTTCTCCTTCTTTAAACCATTTCCAATCTATATTTCTACCAGTATAAGTACCATAATTTCTTGGCAAACCTTGTATCTCTAATAATCTCTGATGTAAATCGTAATTTGGAAAAAATAAAATATCTCTATTTTTAGTTGAACGGAATACAGGAAGATTTAGATAAACTAAATAATCACGAAATTCAGTAAAAGTTATTGTTATATTAGAACGTAATAATGGTGGAGTAATAATATGATTAGTTTCGTCTAAAAATGTAAAATTATAAACTTTAGAAAATAATATAAGTTGGTCATTCTGTTCATGATAAATATTAAATATATATGGACCTACCTTTAAAACACCTATTTGTTTTTCTTTATTTATTGATTTAACAGATGGATATCTTCTATATGGCATTATTAAACCTTTTATTAATAAAAGCCGTATAAATGGTGCTTTTTTATAATATGATGATAAAACAGAATATTTATTTAATAATAAATTCCATTCAACTGTTTTATGACAAAGAGTAAGAATACCATTCTTATTTAAATTTGATTTATTTTGATAATTTCTTAACATAATACCTTCAAAATTTTTATTACATAATCTAAACTTTTCAAAATCAGTATTATTTTTACTACCAATAACACGTTGTTTATAATTTCCATATGTTTTAGGATGTATATCATCTTTTTTTAATAATTCTGAACAAGTAGAAAAATCATCTTCAAATCCCCAATTTATAGTTTCGCATATTTTTTTAACAAATTCTATTTTTTTTTGAGATTCAATAATATAAATATTTTGTCGATAATGATTAATCAATTCTTCTAATTTTTTTAATTCTTCTATATAAAATTTAAAATATTTTTGTTCATTACACGTATCTTTATCTTTATTATTTTCTAAATATATTTCTTGCTTACACTTACATAACTGTAAGCCATTAAAACGGAAAAATATAAATTTAATAAATTTATCATCTAATACCAATTCATCTTTATCTATTAAATATCCTAAATTTATTTTATCTAATTTATATTCTTCAATATCATTATTTGTTCGTAATTCATTTTCTTTATCAAAATATTTTGATTTTTTTTTCCATTGTATGTATTCTGGATAACTTTTTATATATAGATCTTCAATTTCTTTTAATTCTTCATTCTCTTTAGGAGTGAGGGTAACTTTATCATTTATTATTATTTTTATAATAGACATATATTATTTTATAATTATATTATAAAATAAATTTAATTATAATATGGATTATTTATCAAAAAATATATTATCTGAAAATTACTATACATATATAAAAATATATTATGATCTTTATAATTTATATTTTAAGCAACTGGAACAATTATGGGAAAAAATATCATTTATAAATCCATATTTTTTTATTAATGAAAAATATATAATTCGTATGCGTGAAAATATAAGTTTTATTAAAATAAAATATAAGATATATAAAATTAAAGAATTATTGAATGATAAAATAATATCAATATTAGAATATAAACCTTTTTTATCCTATTTCTTTCAAATATATGAAGAAATTGTTAAATTTAAATTAATTGATAAAAATAAATCAAACTCTATATTAGAAATTACAAATTTACCTAATATTTTTGAAGCTTGTTATTATTATGAAAAAAATAAAAAAAATAATATAAATAGATCATCATATACTGTTGATTTATTCTTAAAATATAGTAATAAATTTTTTTTAGATAAAAAAGAAAAATATTTAGAATATTATAATCAATATATTAAAAATATTAAAATTAACAATATTAATAGTTATTTTACAGATAATATGTTTTTAAATATAATTAGCACATATGATTTAATTTTTACAAATATAAATTATTTGCCTGATGATATATCAATTGTAAATGGTGATTTAGTTAATTTTAATTTATATATTTATCAATTATATTATGCTCTTTTAAGATTAAATATAGGAGGACATCTAGTATTTCCTGTTTTACAAATTAGAAATAAAAAAATAGCAGATTTAGTATTATTAATAAGTTCGTATTTTACAAGTTATGAACTATATATACCTGAAATCCATGATAAATTTAAATTTTCAACTGTTTTTGTAATTTACAAATCATTAATAATAAATAAATTTGACAAATTAAAGGAAATTTTTTACAAATTATTCAGTGAAGATAATACTGGAATTAAATTTAAATTTGCTAGTAATATTAATGATTACAATTTTAATAAAAATAAATTAATACCATCTGAATATATTGATAAAAATTATAAATATGTGGATTCACTACTTGATGTTGATATAGATAATCCAATTTACGATAAAATTAAGACTTATAATAAAAAAATATATTTTTTAAAAACTTTGTATTTAGAAACAATAAATAATTATATTGCTATGAGTGATAAGGAAAAAGAAGAATATATTAAAAATTTAAAAAAAGAACAGCTGATTAATGCTCTATTATATGCTAAAAAATGGGGTTTTAAAACAATTCCATTTGAAAAAGGTAATTTTAAATCAGACTTTGGTAATCTTATTATTAAAGATATGTTTTCTGCTTATAATGGCTTCTCTTACAAATTTTCTAAACATAATCTTTCAGATGATAAACTTGATAAATTAATTGATATACCTAAAAAAAGATTCCTAAAATTAAAAACTCAACTTGAAATGGCTGATTATACTATTGATACTAGAAATATACATGATTGGGATAATCTAAAAAAAGTTGTTCGTTTTTATAGACCTACTGATACAGCTAAACATCTTAAAACTATAATTGAAAAGAAATTTAATCAAAAAAGTATTTCACAAGCTTGGGTTAAAATGTATGAAATAATCGTTAAATATGATCTAATCAAAAATAAAAATAATACTTACAAAACATTCCACCTTTGTGAAGCACCCGGTAATTTTATTTCTGCTACTAATCATTATATTAAAACACAAACTAATATTCAAAATTTTGATTGGTACGCACAAACCTTAAATCCATTTCTTAGTGTAAATAAATTAAGAGCATTCAAAGATGATTTTAATTATATTAGAAATTATAAAGATAGATGGAAATTTGGTTATAATGATAGTGGTGATATTATGGATGTTGAAAATATAAAATGGTATAGAAAATTTACTCTAGATAGAAATGTAGATTTAATTACTTCAGATTGTGGTATTCCAGAAACCTTCGGACTTGAACCTGTTATCAAACTACATTGCGCTCAACTTATTTTTATACTTTATAATTTACCTGATAAGGCGTCTTGTGTTGCTAAAATGAAAATACCAATTATATATTCTCTACAAGTTGAATTATATTACAAATATTATCAAAGTTTTGACAAATTATACTTTTATAAAGGTAATCAAAATCCATCATCTAAAGAATTCTATTTAATTGGTATTGGATATAATAGAAGTGTTCTAGAAAAAGAACTTGATAGTCTATTACAGATATTCAAAAATTATGATACAGAATATGATAAAGATAGAACATTTCCAGAATCTTTTATCTTTCAATTAGAAAAGATTTATGGTGTTTTAGTTGATAATTATATATTCAACTTTGAACGAAAATTATATTATGTTGATAATTATAAAAATATTGATAAATCTCATTTTGATTTACTGGATAAAATTATTACAAAAAAAAATGATGAATGGATTGCTGATAATAATCTCGTTCCTATTAAGAATAGTGATAAATTGTAAAACAATTTTATTTTATAGTAATAATTTATTTATACAAAAAAAGAACTGTAATATTTATCATCTTGATGATTTCCTTCTTCTAATACAGCTAGTCCATCCAGCACATCTAATTCATTATAATTATTACCTTTTAATAAATGATAACTTGGTTCTGTTTCTGGATATGAATCAATTTCTATATCATCATACAAATCTAAATTAATTTCAGTATCTTCATTCGCAATTATTTCTAAATATTTTTGAAAAGGACCTATCATAAAGCAATTTTCTGTTCTTTTTAATTGATGCTGTAGTAAAACATGTAATAAGACATCATCTGCTAACGCCATAAATTCTTTTTTTACTTCAAACAAAAATTTTGATTTATTTTTTTTTTCATTAAACCAATCAAAAAAATCTTTTTCTATTCGTTTATAATAATTTTGAATATCCTCTCCTATATAACTAATAAGTATTTTATGTGTATCATCATATTCTTTAATCCATACATTATACATGGAGAAATTATGTTTATTATATTGTAAAAAGTTTTTTCTTGATTTTTTTATAGGTTTTGGACTAGACTGCATAATTTCATAAAATTACTGTTATGAATAGTAATTTTGTATAATAAAATTTATATTATATTAAAAAATCAATATTTTTTGTAAAGATTAACAATAACATTCTTTAATTTTTTTCTTACAATAAGGACAATTTTTATTATTAAATTTATTCATATGAATTGATAAACACGATTTACAAAATGTATGTCCGCAATTTATTTGTAATTCTGATCTTGATTCAAAACATATACCACATTTTTCCAAAAATATAATATTTTCTTTGCTCTTTATTATTTTTTCTAATCTATTCTTGATAATATGATAATCTATTATTATTCCATTTTCTATATTTAGTTTATATTTATCAGGTTTCAAATTTACTAACCATTTAGCAACACTTAAACAATTATTTCTACAAGCATCTCTAAAAGCTAATTCTTTCTTAGCAGATATATCAATATCAGGTTTTAATTGAATCAACCATTTAGCAAAATTTAACCGTCCATATTGACAAGCTGATATAAATATACATTCTTCATCAACTGAAATATTTATATCATGTTTAATAGTGATTAACCATTTAACTATTTCTATATGATAATTTCTACATGCGTATCTAAAAGCATATTCATTATTTGCCGAAATATTTATATCAGGTTTAACTGAAATTAACCATTTAGCTATGTGTAAATAACCATTTTCACAAGCTACACTAAATGCATATTCATCATCAATAGAAATATCTATTTTAGGATTAATTTTTAGTAACCATTTAGCTATATCTAAATATCCATTTTCACAGGCTCCACGAAAAGCATATTCACCCCTAGCAGAAACATTTATATCAGGTTTTATTTGTAATAACCATTTGGCTACATCAAAATGACCCCTATAACAAGCATTTACAAAAGAATATTCATTATCCATTGAAATATCTATATCAGGTTTGATTGTAATTAACCATTTAGCAATTTCTAAATGTCCTTCAGCACAGGCCTCGCTAAAAGCAGCTCCATTATAAGATAAAATATTAATGTCTGGTTTTATATCAAATAACCATTTCGCTAAACTTAAATGACCTTCAGTACATGCAGAACAAAAAGCAACACCATTTTTAACTGTAATATCTATATCAGGTTTAATAGATATTAACCATTGCGCTACTTTTAGATGCCCTCCTATACAAACACCACGAAAAGCATCCTCAAACCAGACTGAAATATCTATATCAGGTTTAATAGAGAGCAACCATTTTGCAACTTCTAAATGTCCTTCTTTACAAGTAACACGAAATATAAAATCGTTCATAACAGAAATATCTATATCAGGTTTTACAGAGAGCAACCATTTTGCAACTTCTAAATGTCCTTCCTTACAAGCTCCACAAAAAGCATCTTCATCTGAAATAGAAATATCTATATTAGGTTTAATTGAGATTAACCATTGTGCAACTTTCAAATGACCTCTGTGACAAGACCCACGAAATGCGGCTTCATCATCTGCTGAAATATCTATATCAGGTTTAATAGATAATAACCATTCCGAAATTTCTAAATGACCTGCAGAACAAGCTTCATAAAAAGCATATTCATTTCTAGCAGAAATATTTATAGTTGGTTTAATATTTATTAGCCATTTAGCAATATCTAAATGACCTTTAACACAAGCAATGCGAAAAGGATATTCATTATTTGCTGATATATATATATCTGGTTTGATACACATCAACCACTTTGCTATTTCTAAATGTCCTCCATAACAAGCAATACCAAAAGAATCGTCATCATTTGTATAAATGTCTAAATCAGGTTTTATTATTATTAACCATTTTATAATATTAAATTGGCCTTTTTCACAAGCCATATAAAAAGCATAATCTATATCTAGTAATTCATTATATAATGGATTACTTATAATATTTTTAGCTAATTCTAATTCTCCTGTTTTGCAAGCAAATATAAATAATTTATTATAATTTTGAGTTGTCATGTTTGTAATATATTTATATACATATTTATATTATATCAATTTTTATAAAAAATTATCCATACATACTAAAACATGCTTCATCTCTCATTGTATTCATAATAAATGTATTTGTATCAATAAGTTCTCTAATGTTTTCCATATATTTCTCTTTATAAGTAAAAAGGAAATTGACAATCGCTGACATTGATAATTTCCTTTTATAAATTATATCGTAGAATTTATCAAAATCTGTTTTAATTGTTTCTTTATCCAAATAACGACTCATTAAATCTATAAATAACATTTCTATTTCATCTTTCCTTGGTAAGTTAATTTGTAAAATCATATCAATTCGTCCTGGTCTTAATAACGCATTATCTAATTGGTCTGGATGATTCGTAGTTATAAATATAATTGTTCCACTTTTAGTTAAAACACCATCCATAATATTTATCAAGTTGGAAAATGTTATTTGTGCATTATCATTTGTGGCTTGTCTTTTATTAAATAGACAATCTATATCTTCAATCAATATAATACTTTTAGGATCAATATACTTGAATGCATTTAGTAATGTTGTATTAGTTGTTTCTTTTGTAATGGTTAACATACCCAAGTTATAATTTATTTCATTACATAATGCTTTAATTAAACTTGTTTTACCACTGCCAGGGCTTCCTGTTAATAGATATATTTTCTTATATGGAATACCAAACGCATTATATTCATCTTCTACTTCAGGTTTTAGAAAATTTGTAACATCATCTAAAATTTTACTTTTAATGTTTGATTCAATATATATAGTTTTTAGTGTTCTTTTTGGAATTTTATTATAAACAGACCAATCACCATGTTTATCACATACTAAAATATTCATTCTATTTTGTAATAATAAATCATTCTCACATGCTTTTTTGTAAAAGTCTGTAAATATATCATGTGTTGTTTCAACTATCAATCTATCAAAATATTTAGCCGAACATGTTGTACCTATAGGCTTACCTTCTTCATGGTATCTTATAAGTAAAGTATTAGTTGAACCATCATCACATGTATGGATGTAATTATATATACCATATCCAAGTGTAATTGATTGTATATTATTCAATATAGTTTTTTTATTTAACGCATCACATACAAAATAATTTATTTTATCAACTGGTTGTAAATTTACCCTATTCTTATATATATAATTAGTAATAACTCTTGAATCACTAGAATTAATTTCAAATATTTCTGTCATATTCTTTTATTATAGATAAGGGTATATGTATGTATTATGTATATATCTAAACCAAATCAATTTTTATTTATTGGTAAAATATATATTCCATATTTTGGTATTTCAATGTCAGATTTTCTAAATAATAAATTTACATATCCTTTATAAACTTGTATAAATAACTTAAATACTTTCATTTTATTCTTTTCATAATTTGGACCATCATGATTAAAATATGGTTTGTATATATTAAAATTTTGTTTATAGTCATCATAAAGGCAATTATTTTTGCCTTTCTTTATAAGACTTAAGTTATCTATATAAATTGTATGTAATATATTATTCTTTTTCAAATAATCACATAAAACCTCTAACTCTAATTGAGAAGATATATTATATTTTTTTATATTACCATCATTTAACTTTTCTATATTTTTTATAATATGATAGATATTTTTAACCATATGATTTGACCTAAATTCATTTGACATATATACTAATTCATTATCAGTAAATTTATAATAATAATAGCGATCATTTTTTTTACTCAAATGATATTCTACTGCTACTGCTTTTTCAAAATGGGTTGTTCTATAATTTGAAATAACAATATTATTTGTATAAAGTAATTTTATTTTGTAGAATGTTCCAAATTCATCTTCTGGTTTATTACATGATATGCTACCATTTACATTTTTTAATTCTTCAGATGTTGATTCCATTACTACTATATATTATATGTTTTTACAAATATAAAAATTTATATTCAATTTTTTATCCAAAAATTATTCTTTTTTTTACTTATTACAGAAATCCATTTTTGTAGAAAATATTTTTCAATGCTATTCATTTGTCCTTTACTATATTTTTCATCTTCAACCCATTTTTCTAAATCTAAACTAAATTGTTCTTCTGTATATTGTTGTGGTTTTACATCTTTTGTATTTTCTAACCTATCAGAAAAATGCGATGTATTTTTATAAATTACTTTATCATTATTATTCATAATTTGTTTATTATATATAAATAAATATAATAAATTTTATATTTAATTTTATGCAAAAATTATTCTTCAAACACTTTATCAACTAACATTTTCATCAAATATTTGTAAAAATACTTCCTTTCTGTTTCATAGTCATCTCTTATGGAGTAATTTCCACAATATTTTCCATAAATGTTTACGCTAATATCATCATTATTACAAAATAACTGCCAAGCATGATATATTATTGTGTGATTAACTGCATCTTGTTTCACATAAATATACGCATTTTTTGTTTTTTCTTCATAAAATCCAATATATTCAAAATCAATGGTTTTCATTGTAAGACCTTCCAAGAAAACTGTAAAATCATCACCAATCAATGTTATATCACCAGTTATATCATACTTTATATATTGTAAAAATGGTATAGGATCAATTTGGTTATGTTTTGGTATCAAATAATGATGATATTTCGGGTCAATATATTCCAATACTGAAAGCCAATTTACTGGATTACAAAGCATAGGCTGACAATGAGTATCACATTTAGGACAAATATTATCGTGATCGTTGATAAATTGGACTGATGTCCAGAATGTATCACAATTTCCACATTGGTATGCGGTTGCTTCTTTTGAAATAAATGGTTGAATTTTTTTCCATTCCAACGCACATGTTTTGTATTCTTCCTCTTTCCAATTATCACGGATATGTTGGAAAGTTTCTTTTATTTTATCCATTTTGTTAATTGACATTATAATATTTATTTAAATTATTTAAATAAATTTAAATCAATTTTTTTACAAAAATCTAACTTGCTATATACATTTAAAAATCATTGCAAAAATAGTGTCATTGTGTTGAATTAATTCAATATTATCATCATCAAATATATTTGTATCATCAAATGTTTCTATATATTCTTTTTTCATTTGTTTTACTGCATCTTCATGTTCATTAAAACCTTCAATTGAACCAATTAAATTCATACTAATATTAAATATTAATAATGCATATTTACTATTTTTATCTATTCTATATAATTCATAAGCATAATTATTATGTTCAAATGAAAACACATAATCTTCAGTAAATAACATATTGTGTCCATTTTTAACATGAGTTCCATTTATATAATTCAAATAACTATCACAAAAGTCATCAGGTTTTATCATATTAAAATTATCTA
>Ga0169931_10004047_pt1 | contig 22985 bp, 10 predicted proteins | sample Kivu_15m_20L_FD_129675 | JGI IMG/M metagenome (GOLD analysis project Ga0169931, IMG submission 129675) | Freshwater microbial communities from Lake Kivu, Western Province, Rwanda to study Microbial Dark Matter (Phase II) - Kivu_15m_20L... | ecosystem: Environmental > Aquatic > Freshwater > Lake...
ATGCTTAAAAGACGGATGGAGGTAAAGTGAAAGAATTTTTTATCCATGAATATTTTGAATATCCACTTGTACAAGGGGTATTTTTTGATTTGTTGAATATCGATCGTATGTATTATTATTCATCGTGATAATCGTGTTTAGACAGCATTGAAGGGAGTATTGATTATATTCTTCTGTCTTCGTATGTTTTTACTGCGATGTCGCTGAAGTGTAATTTCGTATCCGAGGGTAAAGTACCAGCGAAAATACACAAAAGGGGCAATGGGAAATGGGACGATACTTATCGCGAGGGTTTGAAAATACTCCTGTTATTCACAATCCTGAGAAGTAGCACGACTCACTTGTGGTTACCCCTTATTCACAATCCTGAGAAGTTGACAATCCTGTGACAAATCCAAACGCATGTCATCAAGACGGAGACGAATTGGTCGGTTTTTGGGCACTTCACAGGATTGTCAACTTCTCAGGGTTGTGAATAGGGGGTACCTACAAAAGTGAGTCGTGCTACTTCTCAGGATTGTCTTTTACTATGACTGTATTTTAATTTATGTGTACAGAACATACTGTGAATGGTATGTATATGTTGTGTATTCGTCGACAGATGGCGTATCCAAAATCGACTGCTTCCCACACTAGGAGTCTAGATGATGATCATAAGTTTGTTGCATCTATTTTTATGATACGGCGAATACTGATAGAATCTCTGTAGTCCATCATCTCATTTATTTACTTTCATCTTGTTTTATTCTTGAATTTCCTTTCTTTGAACTGACTTAAATCTTTATTTTATTAATTAATTCCTTTCTCACATTAGGATATTTGAACTTTCGGAAAGGTTTTTTTATTTGTCGTACATAGCAGTTGCCTCCTATTCAAAAATCTCAATTTATAACCTTTTTTGTGGTTATAACATGTCAAGCGTGTCTAAAGCCAAACGCACGAAGGCTTCTGACGAAGACTTCGCAACAATTTTTCCTAAAATACCCGCACACTCGATATCTCTTGTCGACAGTCGCCTCTTGAGAATATCAAGGATAATATTTGATCCTTCAAAGGATTCGGTTGCAAGGGTAACGATCAAAAAACGTTTCAGTTGTGACAATTCCTTGTGGCGATCGTCAGTAAAATCAAACAAACTGCTAATGAAATTGCTTCCGATTGCACATTGAGCATCAGCATACCGCTCAACGAGCAAAGTCTTAAGGACAAGAAGCAGATGATAGCTTAGAACGGTTGAGCAATTAGAGCATGATGAGGGAATATATGTGAATTTAGCCAGGGGTTTTATATCAGACCAGTGTGATCCCAAGAGACCGTATTTGTTCAATTTCGTCCATGCAGCTAGTTTATGATTTATATCATAGCAGTCACTGGCGGCTTCGCGATGTAAATGGAGAAGTTTTTTTATCTCCTCAACATCTTCTTCAGGTGATGCTTGTGATGCCGATCGCTTCTTTGCTTCGGCTACGACTGCATCGTCAACTACTCCCAAAGTAATGGCACTGCTGGTTTCTCTCTCATTGACCCTTCTCAGTATGCGAGTGAATAGGTCCGATGTAAAATCGTGAATCGACCGATCAGATGCATGTACTGGATTATCATGCTCCATCTCCATATGGCGGGACGCATGAAGGTCAGCTGAAAAAGAGTCTGAAGGTTCAATTGTATCACTTAGCAAGCGGGAATTAAGCAATGCTTGCTGAAACAAAAGCTCTACTCTAGTACTACTGTCACGGTTCGATATTGTTGGATGTGCTAGGGTGAGAAGAGAACGGACCCTTTCCGACACATCAAGGAACGTGTGAGATTTTCGTCGTTCAAAAGATTCCGATGTGCCGTAATTGATTGATGGTCTTTTACCAAGAAGGGCATTTGACAGTTGTTTTCCATATAAATCTAGATCGGAAAAATCATCACCATTTCCATTTTTTGTATCGGAGACGAAGTCACCAAGCTTTTGGATCAACATACTACGAGTAGATGATACGGTACGTCTCGAATATTGCAACTGTCGGACAGATCGTCTTGCATCCTCATCATCTAATATGGCAACAGCTTTCGATGCTAATACACCTTTTACCTCGAACGAGAAAGAGCCGTTAGCGCAATAGCCACATTCGACACATAACAAGGCGTCTAAGCGCTCGTAGTTAATGTGTCGGCACCTTCGGCATTGAAAAGCCTATAGTTATTGAAAAATCAAGTGGTAATATTCCGTTAGTCGATTGTCATTGAAACATGAATTAAAAGGGTCAATTTTCTTCATGCAAACTTACAGCCTCCCCACATAGGTTGCATACGCCCGAATGGGAGTTCGTGATAAGTGTCGAACAACGAGGGCACTGTAGAGTGGAATTTCCATCACTTTTACGTGAGGAATGGCTATCATTCCGCTCGTAAAATTCTTTGTACTCAATCTTAAGATTTCCGGCTGTCACCGGGATTTCAAGAACGGTCCGCGCGGAAGAGCCACCCTTACTGAGTAAGAGTGTCCCGCATAATTGCCAGCAATTATAGCTGGGCGACTTAAGATCTGATGAGCTTTCCACTGGACGTGAGGAAAAATAAACCTCGATTTTCTTGAGATATTTTCCTCTAGGATCTGAAACTGTGATTGAAAGCTCGTGTAACTCTATCCTAACCTTAAGCTGGACGTAGCTGGCGAAGGCAGTGAAAGAAGAACGATCGGTTATTGAATCAAGACGATACTTTGTTGTATCCAGGAAAGTAGAAGTATTCGATGCGCCCATAGTGTTGAGACTTGGGTTTCGGTTCGATACGTTCAATTTGTTGCTCACAGTAGACAGTAGGTTATTTAGAAACGTTTTGGACTGTGAGCAACTCCAGCAGCAGAGTCGTTCGACGTCTGTATCGTTAGAGCTTCTTGTTTTATCATAACCATGGCACGGAAGCTGAATTTGTGTGAGATATGAACTCATTATAACCTGAGCTAGCAATCTCACGTCGGAGGTCCTCAAACCCCTTGCGCCATTAGTGATATTCTGAATAAGCTTAATAAATTCTATAGAGTCGCATCCTCTGCAGCCGATTTCTCTCAACAACAAATGAGAGAGGTGGACAATCAAGGCACTTATATTTGCCTCATCAAGAGAAAGAATCAAAGACTGACTAATGTTTGTAGTTATATCTCGTAATTCCAGGTCTCTAGCGAAGGCGAATTCCGTAACGAATGAGTATACACTCTCTACTGATAGATGAATATTACGCATCTTGCCGTTATAAGAATCTTGCTCTGATTCACTCCTAAAACCCTGGATACTTGTTGGCATTGCAGCCTGGGCTAATTTGAATGCTTTTATTCGATTTGGTCCAGTTAATATACAGCCGAGCCAAACAAGTGAGCACAGTGGTGGCCGATTGATTGAATATTTCCTGGGCTCTAATATCATGGGACAAGAATTACCAAATGTCTCGGTGCTTGGTGATAAACAGAAGGCGCTCCAACAGTTGATTTGAGATGAAGTCACAGAGTCTACTAGGTGCTGAAGCGCGATCGCGATTTTATCGGTTTCGTCTACCCTGTAAGAGTCTTCTGAAATAAGGTCGCTCACTCCTATAAACGACGAGAAATTTAGATCGTCATGTGGTTTTTGTTGATCATCTATTCGGTGATGATGAATCTGCTGAGCCTTCTCTCTGACTTCAAATGCAGCCGTGAATAGGCTTCGACAAGTTTGAATGAGTCTTGTAAAACCAATTTCAAAATTGTAATGATCAATCACATTAGCATAGGAATTATTCGTCACTTGACACAATGCCTTGAGCGCTTGAGAGGCCTTTTCCATGTAAACGGAGCGAGTTACAATCAACTCACACAGCGGTGAGCGCCAACAATTTAAATCTAGAAGTAGCAAAGCATTTTGGTGGTCTAAGGTTCCCAGAGTACACATAAAACTAAGCAAACTATCGACGAATACAAAGTTATTAGCATCCCTCCTACATCCGTCAAGAAGAGAACCAAAGTTGCTAGCTAGTGCCTGTTGAAAAGAAGCCCTTGTGCCAAGTAAAGCTACATTTCTCAACGATCCATCCCCGTGATCGTAATTCAAAACTTTCGTAGACGTATAGAATGTTCTGTCAGGTTCAGAGGATTTTTCATCATGTACCAGTATATCCATCGCGGAAGAATCAATTTCTAGTGATCGCTCCAATTTCGTGGAGAGCGCTGAACGTAGTTTTGCTCTAAGCTCTATATTTGAAGCTATTAGGAGCCAAATACCTTGCGAAATATTGCTTACAAGTTTTTCTTTAGGTACCGTAACCGTCAAGTGTTGATCACTCGTCACAGATGAACCATTTTCAGTCCACGGAGATCTTCAGCCAAGAATAAATATAAAATATGATATTCACACTTCCGCACTGCAAGATCAATAAAATGAACGTAAACTCACCTTTGCCCTACCGAAACTATTTTCGACCGCGACATTGTAGTGATCAGGTTCTGTAAAAAAACAAAACATCTCATCAGTAACGACTGTTGCCATGGGATTGACAGACACAATTGTGACATTCTCTCAATTACTGGTCGATAAATCGATTCCTTCAGGAACTTTTCATCCTTTTGGTCGGTATGTTCTATGAGAAAGAGTAAGAGATCGAAGAGTGACTTTATATCGCCAGATTCGGTCCCATGCAAACCATCTGCAGACAGCACTTCCATCGTAGCTTTGAGAACTATTCCAAGTAAAACATCGTGTAGATCTTTCTTGTCTTTATTTTTACCCTCAATTGGTGGCGGTGATACCATCTCACCGGCATTGAAATTTATTTTACTTTTGGCTTGCTCGCCGATGGCCTTCGCTTCAACAGGAGGGCCTATAGTTACTTGAGAAACTGGTATTGGTTTCATAGCTGGAATTTCCGAGCAATTGATAGGTCGCCCATTAATTTCCAGCTGCCGTCCATTCATGAAAATCGCAGGAACATCACAAGAAAAATGTTTTAACTTGGAATAAGAATATGACACCTCATAACACAAAGCGCAGATGTCGATATCCGCTTTAAACGAAACAAAGCAATTAAGAGTTAGGGCATTAGTAAAAATTATGATGGCATTATGAGGTTGTCAAACTACGCTTGAACGTACTCATGTCTGTATGAGTGTATCTTATGATCTTTATGGGAAACGTATCGCAAGCGTCGCAGCAATATGCAGCTTCTGTTTGCGCATCAAGCCAGTCACATTTTCGTTCTTCCAAAAAAGGCTTGACGAGTGCGACGGTCTCCCTACCGTGGTAACGAAGTAGCTCATACACGACTTCCAATGAAGACGATGCGTCTATGGGCAATGTGGATGAGTTTTGTTCAGTTACTAGAGCTGCCTCGTTCAATCCTAACATGAGCAACGATTGATAAATAGATGCACAGCCACCGCTTTGAGTTGCATCCAGCATATCTTTAATCACGCGAGCTAAGCTCGTATTGATTTTCGCAGGGAAGAATTTGACCGCTGAAGTGATGTAGTTTGAGGGTCGATAGCTAATTATATCAAGCGCAAGGTTTATGCATTTCTTGATCAAGCATGTTCGACACCAAAGTTTTAGGTCTTTGTATTCAGTCGTGTTCGAATAATAGCTCACCTTTATGACATAGTCGGTGATGCTTTGAATGTTCACCTCGTCATACCAATAAGAATTCTGTTCAGTGAATAATTCCTTCATGACCAAAGCTAATTGATCGCGAGGCTCTATAAACGCTAATTGCACTAGATGTGATACTACATCCTCGGGAAACATCGTTATTTGATACCCGTGACTTTTTAGGAGCTTCGAAGTAACAATTACGGATGAAATAGCTCTTTCCAGGCAAGTGAATTCATCGGCCACAGAAGGATCAAGCATCGAATTAGAACAATTACGTGTGAAGTCCCAGCCTACCCAACTCACTTCAGTACTCAAAAAAGTAACACCATGCCTTTTCACTGCATAAATCTCAACGCCATCGATAAAAGTGTTCCCTGAGTCAACAGATGACGGAATTGATATTGTAATAAATCCGTTTCGAACACCATTGATAATATCTTGTTCAGTTAAAATGAAGTCATGGTATCTCTTCATAGACTTAGGTAATTGCATCAGTTTTCCACATACTGAAATATTTTCGGGGATGGAATCTTTCGAGCAGGATCCGGTGAGAACCCGGAGCGCTACGATGGCATATTCCTCTTTGCAAATTTCACGCGCACAATTCCTTCCCTTCAGTGCTATCGTGAAATTGTTGCTCGGTTTTGTAATTGAGTAGAAGAAGACACGGTTTCCGATCATTAGTTTCTTCGATTTTTCATTATTTTCAGTGAACCCTGAATTGCAGGATACGACGCAATCTTCGTTATTAGAAACACAGAATAAACTTTCAAATATCATTCCGGCACCGATGGACTTGGTTCTGTAAATTATATTCCTGGTATGAGAAAAGATGGGACAAGCTACCATCGCTGCCGATGAATCACTTAAAGTGCTCTCTTCCAACATGAAGAGGCAACCATCGGATCTGAGTGCAGAGAAAATAATTGAGTCACGACGTTCGTTCTTTAGATGGTTGTACATTTCCACTGAGCACACTGTGCTGCCTTCAAAAGATGATCCGGTCAATCTTAGATTATTCACAGTTGTTGTGTAGCGATTGAATTCAACGTATAAAACAATGTCCTGCTTGGATGAAGAACATTTACCTATGCACAATGCTCGATAAAACCAATTCATTTCTCGCTCAACTATTCCTAGCTCTTTCCAATCAAGGAGGGGTCCGGTAATATCGAATTCGCTACTAACTGTGTTTGGTAGAAGCTCAAATTTGCCCGAAACTTTACCACTTTGGTTTAAAACCAATGCTAAAGCGGGGGCCGAAGAGCAAACATACACAAGTATGGAGCTCTGAGCAAGGTAAGTAATATGATAGCTGGTCCCAGAAGCTGGACTAGGAACTTGAATTTCTGTATCGAATTCTACGAACAAGCCACCTTGATCGCGTATTTCTCCTTTAGAACTGAGGGTCATTTGCACGCACTGCAAGTGTCCACTTTGAACTAGGCAGACGACCAGATATTGCTTGAGTTTATCGGAGCTCTCGATGCCCTCATATCCATTTTCATCGTAACTTATAGGAATCAAAACACCGGAGACTATTATCATGTCTACTTGCGTTGCGGAATAGCAAGCCGCAGGCTCACAATAAAATGAGTTTTCGGTCGCGTTAGTCACCCCAGCAGATCGTCGAAGGTCGTATACGAAGACTTTTTTGCTGAGATAAATAAGAAGTATGGCCTTACAAAGAGTGAATGAGGGAAAAGCTCGTTTATCGAATATGATGTAAATGTAACATCCTTGTAGTATTATAAAAGACTCACTCCAGAAAACCCAGGACACCATTCACTATGAACAATAAAGTCGTTATCACTCTTTGTATCGTTTAGATGCCGACGACCATGCATCAAATCAATTTTTGCTTCAACCTGGTTGCCATGCTCGTTCATCACAAAAACCATTGCATCAGATACTCCATAAACCAACATATGACGATCATTCTCTTGTGATATTTTCAGTCCTACTATCATGAATTCAACTTTGTGCCCGCCAACTATACTTCTTTCGATGGCTGAGTCGGAGCTATGACCAATAGTATTAATGAGTGTTAGTGCTGAACAGAAGTTGACTCTGAAAGGTTCGGCGATGTACAATCTTGCATGATTATCACACGCGATAAGACTACGTCGGCTACTGTTACTCTTGCCGATAGCTTTTGCAGATGAATTGTTTCTTCCCGCCGTGTATTTAACACTCGACAAGCTGATAGAAGTCGCTTTCAACGGCTTTTGAAAAGGTTCGACATTAACCAGACTTGTCACGGAACCCACGACGTTTTCAGGTCCAATCATGTTCATATCCACCCGTAGTCGCATATTCAAGTTGTCGTAACGCGTGCGGTAAACAGAATCATACTTTGGATTAGGAAAAAAGCCGTCATCGTATTTCGATTCTAAAGCTGACCTGCTAGCTACGGAAGTGGCGAGCCGGCTGCATTCTTTCATCAACTTAGAAGTTAATTGAATCCGAATGACTTCCTCGATTATACCGTGCAGGTTTTTTGAAAGTATCTCAGTCTTTATGTTGGCAGCAATGTAGTAAAAGTCACCTCCTAACAGGTCTTCATCATCATCGAGGGACTTCATGATCTGCTGACGTTCATAATCTGGCCTTGTACCATAGTAGATTTTCGCTATCGAATCGTCGAGAATTCTTTTCGCGGTTGAAGAACTTTTGAGGCAAAGGCATGGTGAGCTCTTTTTCAATGCATTCAGAGACTTGCTAGTTTCACCCCCGCAATCGCAGAAAAAAGAGCTGAATTTAGAATAACCGACATCGTGTCCAGCATGACAAACTAAAGCACAGACATTACAACAACCTCTCTCGAATGTCAGACCACATGTATAGCAATTATACCTTGGAAAGGAGGGGAACTGAGTCACCAATAAATCAGAGTGCACAAGCTGTACCGGAAAAAAATTCACGTACCAATGTTGGGCGGCGAATTCTTCTCCTGTTTGTTCGAAAGTACATCGTCGTTCCAGCATTTCAACTTTGGTCAATGGTTTAAACCCCCAGTGATCGAAAGAGATATCTCTGGATTTAAAGGGTAAGTTCAGACCAAGCACGATCTCAAGACCTAACGCGAGTATTATTTAGCAAAACAAGGACCTTACTTAGTTGCAATATTATAGAAACATGTTTTTCTTCTTACCTTCAAGAAAATCAAAGTACAAATGAAGATAGTAAAGACGATAGAATTTATTGTCGTCGAGGTCATCTTCACGGATTAGATGTTCTAAAAGGTCAGAGACGTTGTATCGCAGGGATATGATGCATAACAAGTATATTATATGATCGAAGCCTTTGCGCCGAGCCCATACATTCATGGACGACAATATTAAGCGGTAGATAGTCAGAGAAGGGCCACTGAGATTAGCTACATCAGAAGAACTTATGATGCAGCCGATCACAAAGCAACGTTTCCTGCCCACACTTTGCGCTTCAACTCCAATATCAGCTGGCTCACTAAGCAACTGTTCGCTGATCAAAACGCACTGCTTGTCATCAACTTGACTCCAAAGATGCGAGAGACTTTCGATGAAACCAAAACATTTCGAAGAATTTCCCATCACTGCTTTTATACCTTTCTCCAAAAATGACAAAACTTTCAGCTGGCTCGCAAAACTAATTATAGAGTGGTTAAGAACAGAGAGAGAGAAGCAAGGGGTGATCAACACCCGAAGAAACGTAGAATCGTTCCAATCACCATCGAATGCCGTACTAAACTTTGCTAAGTGAGGAAACAATGCGGAAACATTGACGGATTCTTTGTTAATGAGGAACACTGATGCTTTATCATAGCAGAGACTCGATATGAGTTGATCCGCTGGTATACTATCAATGTCAGCGACTAGTATGTCCATCAACTGCGCAGCTTTGGAGGGAGATATCTCACTATTTGCGAATGAGACGTAAGCCGTGTTTATATCACGCAAGAGTTTTGTTGCTGATAAAATCGAGGTAATTGTTGAAAAATCGCTACTAGAGGCCATCAGTGTTGTGGCTATCGTCTTCGCCATTCTCTTAACACTTGAATCAAGTGGTGAAGTTGCCACGTCCGACATAAATGCTAGAATATCGAAGATCGTATGCTTATCAATCTTATCTCCCTCGAGAGTGTCGCAGTCTATGAATAAGTCAGAATGAGGAGATTCACCATCTCCTCCACTTTTAAGGCAAAATCGAAGTAAACCTACGGCGGTGACTAGAGTGTTCATAACACTTACGAGAATCCTCTTCCAACGTATTGGACAAAGAAAGAGGTCAGATAAATTTTCATCTGCTTCAATATCTACTATGCAAGAAGCTCCTAGTAGACCTTCAGCCATTAGCATTTCCCATTCAGCATTCGTCCTGAGTTCCGCTATAGAAAACGTCCACAAATCATCATAGTCTACAAAATCGTATAAGCGCCCTCTAATCCAAAGAGTGGATGAGTTCCTTACAAATTCCTGCCGAGCAGCATCCTCTATTCCCCTTGTTGGAAGATCATTGGTGATACATTCAACAAGATCTTCCGTGTAACCCTTTCTTATTTCTCTAATGAAATCTTTAAAAACATGGCACCTGTCAGATGCGCTTTTGGCATGAAACGCAGGGATTAAAGTGATTCTATCAACATCAGCTGATTTAGGGATAGCATACTCTAAGCTTTGAATCATGTTGTTCAGGGCCCATCGACCTGATCGAAGGAGAGGCTCAATTAAATCTTTCATTTGCTTTGCGGTCACTGATCGTGAAATACCCGTTCTCAGCTTGCAAGATACATCAAGCATGTCGGGATGAAACGGCGATATTCCCAAGAATTCACAATCGTCATGAAGCTTTATCCTAGCCTCGATACAAGAATCATCATCTCTAGATAATTTCTCGTCGTCGGAGTCACTGGCGCTTGCATCATCATGACTGAGGTATCGAAATTCCGGTATAGTAAAGCAGGATACGAGGAAAGTAATAAATGAATAAATCGTTTCAAGTACACAACATTCGGTTCCAGTCGGGTGTTTCTCGTCATGTTTTGAAATTACAGTCCAATATGATCTTTTGTCAATTTCGGTTGAAAAATCACCTGGTGTAATTTTGCTACTCTTCTCTTCGACGCAATGAGATATTACGTCGATCATAACAGCGACTCCATCTATTATTACCTGAGCGATATCAACTTGCGAATTCCGACCCTGCTCGTACATTCTTCCATAAAACGTGGTGCTACCGTTTGTTGCTGAGACTCGACGAATCTCGTTGAAGATAAAACAAAGATCTTGCCGGAGTTGGATAAGCTTAAGCCCATTTCCTGACGAGAAAAAATGGTCCGAAGAAACTCCAGTCCATCGCTGGGTATACCAAACGTCACTCCTGGCGCATGCATTCCAAACTGAAAATACTAGATGGCATCCGTCATATCTTGCAGCTTCCAACCCTAATTCAATCAACATCTCCAAAGTATGTCGATGCATGGATCTTTCCGATTCTGGGAGTACATCTATCTTATAACGAGACAGATATGGGGACAAGTCGAATAAGTCATCGAGCGTCTCATCCTCACAATAGGAAATACCCCAAGGATGCGGATCGAACTCGTCCGATGCGTCGAAGGCCTCTATGCGAGGTGGTAAGGGATAGTGCGAAGAACCGACCAGATGGGTGCATACATTATCTCCGACACTGACTATATCGATCAACGTGGCAGTTACAGTAATAAGTCTCGCTAAAAATGTAGTTGATCGCCGATGAATGCGAAATTTCAGTTTCACTTCATCATCTATACATATCTGCGTGACGCCAAAATTTATTACACGGATAAGACGTGAAAGCAGCTTAAGTTGTAAAGCTAATGACAAGCGCCCCATTGATTGGATTAGGATTCCTGCATCTCGACGTAACAACAAAAGCATATCATGGCTCTGAGACAAATCGGATTTTTTCATTTCCTCAAAGACTTTCTCGACGCTATTTGTGATAGACTCACAGAGGAATGACTCGGCGATGCCATCATAATTGATTCCCGATGCAAGCCTCGTTTCTAGATAGGAAAGAACAAGCGCTTGATATAAAGAAGGTAACCTCAGCGGCCATAGGACAGCACTCGTAATAGCTTCGGATGCCTTGTCATCATGCGACTGATAGGTAAAATTAGGAGAGGACAGCGCGATCAATTTAAGAACCTCGGTAGCGTCAAGATCAATATCCCCAGTGCGATCTGGAATTATTGATGAAGCTGCATGACCAATAGCCTTGCTGAGTTGCACGTGACTTTCCCTTTTTGAACGATTAGTATTAGGGTTACTTACAATTTATAAGGAATGACAACCTAGATTGAAACATAAAATACTTACCATAATTTCTTGATTGTTGAAGTGTATTGTGCGTCATCATTAAGAGCGACCCTTTGCACCTGTGGTGATATCTCGTCTGTCTCTGTCCTATCATGTAAGTATAGATGTAACCTGGATCCTAGTCGAATAAATGACGAGAGAGAACTTGTTGAAAGGTAGACCTTAGAGATCAAAGCAAGCAACGTGACATCAGTTCCCAGTGATATGTAATTTTTCTCCCGAAGTAATTCGCGAGTTTTAAAGCCATTGTATATAAAGTTTAAACAATCAGCCGCGAGTATGCTAGAAATGAATCCAACGATAATGAGGACTCATTTAAGTATTGTACACAAATACTGAAGAACGAAATCGGCGGTAATACTTACTTTGCTTTGTTCATCGACGACGTTCTTTGATACTTAAAGGAATAACACACCGCCACAGCACGATGGATGGCATCTAACAGCTTGGTAACGCTTGCACTCACCGACACATCATCTGTCGTAAATGTTCTTAAGAAAAGAGACACTATTTCACCGTTCCATGGTAGTCTTGATTTCGAGGGTTGAAAAACACCAGCGTACACAGACTCACCCTTCTCAGCTGCCTCGGAGGATACTGGAATCGTTTCTTTGTCTTTTCGATCTGTAAATGCAGTGTACATCGGAATAGTTGGTAGTAATTTTCTTTTAAGACCGTACAAATCTGTCATGTAGTCCAGTACGGACGCATCATCGGGTGGCTTCTCGGTAGTGGATTCAGACCCTCTATTCTCGACGTCACTTATAATCCCATCAGAGCTTCTACTAAGGAATTCCATCGCCATTGATAAAAGACGCGCATCAACCACAATAACATCTTTAGGACTCGTTGTGACAAGTTCGTCACCTTTAATGAAGACTTGACCGTATGCAGTAGCAAGGGAACAGCCAACAGCCGTGAGCCGTTTACGCGTGTTTTCCGACTCCGAATCGGGTGAGGCAGCCGAGGAGCAGATAGCTAGGTTAGAAATAACTTCTATGATGATTGGGCAGTAAAGGAGAGAGTCAGTGGAAATAAAGTCATCGTAGAGCCATAGATAATCGATAGGACCCTGATCAACAAAAGGAAAATAAGTTTCATCACCTATCATCGGTATCAGATTGCGTGACGTTATAGTATCACGAATACAACTGTTATGAGCGATGAGGAGATATCTGATGAGCATAGTGACCTCATCTTTTATATCGAATCGTTCCAATGGTTTTATTTGCAGGGTCAGCGGAGTATCCTTCGCCTTCGAGGTTTTACTCCGTCGTCCACGAGTTTTCTGCTCCTCTGACTCTGACACTTTGACACTCGTGAATGAGCCATATGTATGTAAAGAAAGTGAGTTGACATAGCTTTGAAAGGCATCATCCGACACTTCACCAACACGTCCTATTTCGCAAACTAGATCAACCAACTTGGTGACAAATGCGACTAAGGCAGTTTTACCATGTATTCCCTTTATTCCCAAATCTGATGATTCAATCAAATCATTCCTATTTGTATCCTCCACAAGTAATTTTCTCTTTCTCGTCTGTTGCTTATCACTTTTTCTACTTGAAGATCTAGATGCATAAGCCATCGCCGACTCTGCCTCCGAATCAAGAGCTTTGCCTACTATAGGACGCCGCATCATTACACCTTGCCAATTATCAAAAGAGTCCGTATGAAGAAGGTTTATAGCAGCTTTTAAGATTCTTTTTTGACCATCAGAGAACCATACAAGCGCAGAACTCGCCCATTTACGAAATGGTAGCTTGGTATCAAAGTTTGATGATAGTCCAAAAAGATATGCTGACGCCTTGGTAATATACTGAGCACTTTCGAGACAAGAAGGTTCTGACGATTTCGACGTAGTTGCATGGGCTACAGCTGGCTTCTGTGTACTCCTTTTGGTTCGCTTCCTAGCTGGTGACGAAGATTGCTCAGTCTTTGGGGTTAAGTTACTATCAGGATGTAGGATACCACAATGAGTCAACAGTACTACCAAAAGGGATTGGATTTCCTTATTGGTCCCGAAGAGTAGATCACCAACGAAGGTACATATTTTTGTCAAATTAATGTCATCCATGGCTTGCAAACTCGACGCTTCTTTGCTAATCATACCTGACCATACAGGAACCTCTTTGGAAAAGAATCGAATATCGGAGTCCCATAACGTTTCTTTTACCACATCACTCCACAGATTGCTGAGTTTCATGTCCAGCGGAGTAAGATGAAAAGGAGTAACAGACGAGGAACCAATATCAGCGGTTATTTTGGATGACTGTCCACTCAAATTACAGTTGACAAAAGTCCCGAATGATGGAGTTGTGGTAGATTTCACATGGAGCTTGGTCAACATTTCCAATGCTAAGAAAGAAGAAACGAGAGCATTTCGAACAAATGGCTTGAAAGATTCAATGTGCCCATCTTGACATAAAACTTCGATAGCAGCCAAAGCACCCATAACACTGCTAAGAAAGGCTCGTCCTATAATTATCCTTGAATCAGATGTCATCTTCGCTCTCACAACAGTCAAGGCAGGTGAATCCATGTCCAGTATGTTATCTACAGCCTTGCCTGAATAAGTAACGATTCTCTCGAGCTTGGTTCGATCAATGAAAAGGATCGTAGAGATTGAGTGTGAGATAGCTGCAAGTATAATAGCACAAGCTGCCATGGACTGTTTCTGAGCACGTTCGTTGTCTGAAGATTTTGTTGCATCGTTCACTGATTGGGCATTACGAAGACGATCGATCATATTGTTGACGAGACACGTGCCTATTATGATAAGATTTCCTTCTGAATTTCCAGCACTTCCATCTTGCTGATTAGGTTTCAGACATCGTCCTTCATAAATTGCTTGAAGCGCCGTTGAGCATCGAGACTTTGATTTTGAAAGTTGAAATAAACTCTGAAGAGTTGTCGCAACAACGACTGTTGATACACTGGTATTAATTACACTCATGATTTTCACTGAATCACAACGGGGGAATATAAATGGAGCAATACTATCGAATCAATTTAGCTGTTGCCACATTAGAGTAAGATCCTATAGTATGTACATGTAACGACGTAAAGCGCTGCAGCGGCTGCAGCGACTGCCAACTGTAGGTCGGCTACTGTAGGGGTGCGGGCCGAAGAGAATTTTAATCGGCCTCGGCCTCAGGCCAAAACCGGAGCAATCAACCTTAATCTTGCTTCCTAATGTATGTAGCAGCTCTACATATTGCAATTAAATTCTCAATTCTCAATTCTCGATCAATGATCAATAGCCTAACATTTGCTATATGTGTTTATCCCTTCATCAACTATAAAACGAAAATATGTCTGTCTCTTTAAAGCGTAAATGTTCGGATTCAGATCCAGGGCTTTGGTTTCCATTACTCAAGGGATTTTTCCAGCGTGTTTCGTCGAGCTCTTGTAAAGAATCGGAAGGTTCCGACTCGAACTGTGGTGATCATTCGCATAAAAACCTATCTTTGAAGGCCTTATCTGCCTTCCAAGCCGAACGCATTATTTCGTCATGGCTACATTCCATACTGCAAAAGAAAAGGCAGGGTGATAAATATTCCACAAGTCATTTCAAGCAACAGAATCATTTTCTATTGCGAGCTTTGACGAGTTCATCACTGCCCGTACGAAGACTTGCTGCTTGTATAATACTTGATGCTACGAATCCCATGGCCATAGTGAGAGCCACCCTAAACCAGCCCAAACCGTTTCCAGATCTACTGGACCCTACAGGTCGAGTTCTCTTGAGAGATATGTTTTGGACGTTTGCGAAAAATGATGTTGAAGATATGGTTTCTTATGCTCATTCTTCTAACAACAATTTGAACTTGTATTATCCGTACCATGATGGCATAATTCAAATTTATGGTGTATTGGCTCATCTGATTTTTGACGACGACGGGGCATGGTATGCGTACTCATATAGCTGTAACCGCGAGGATGATAGCCAAATTGCCCCCTTCTACGCCGTTGAACATTTTATTTGCTCGGGCGGACTGCGATGGATTACCGCTAGTTTGTTGCGATTGATATCAGCAATATTGCGAGAGGAAGGCTATGCAGGATTTGATCGTCTCAGTTCGACTGATACATCTTTCACAGAGGCTGTTCAGCTTCGTATTATACTCTTGGTAGACTTATGCAGCCGACTGTTCATGCATGTGGCCTTAAATCCAATTCAATTCCCAGTTGGGTACTGGCAATCCGTATTACCTCTTGAGCACTCACACTCAGAGACTCTGCTGGAATCGGAGAAGAACAAGATCATTTCTAGGATGGAGAAGAAGAGGAAGGATTTTAGAGTAAGAACACTTTATTGCGCCTTCCATTTACTATGGAGCTCGAAAATCCCAGCAGTAACAGCGCATTGCTCATACAACATGAGCGGCTCATCGCTTTCTCCACTTGCTTGTCTGATTGCGTGCTATGCCGTGCTAAGAATAGATGATCATGTTTCGATTCATAACTTTTCTACAAGCGAAGGCATTACTGAGAGAAATAATTCCACAAATCAAGATGCCGATCAATACTGTTTTAAGAATTTCTTCGAAATTCCCGTAGTTACACAACGCCTAGACGGTATGACTCAGGTTTTGGATTGTCTACAGAAAATGATTGACCCGATTGGACATGTATTTTTCACAGCGGCAACATACCCTCCGACTCCTAGAATCGATTCGACCTCTAAAGCTCAAATAGATTCCGGGAAAGTAGAGCCAACAACTATTGAAAATCGAGGTATTAGGAAAAGATCTCACAACGTTTTATCTACATTAGATAACATACCGAACAAGAAGATGAATGTAGAAGTTGTCGATGAAGTAGGTAATGCCATTAGCGAAGCAGAACATGCTGCTACCTCAATGCTTCTGGAGGACGTGGAGGTGAGAAATCGCTTACTGCAATCAAATGAATCAAATCAGAAAAAGAATGACTACGTCATCGAATCTAATGGTGTCAGTCGAGAGGATGAGGAAGAAGACGAAGTACCCGAAGAAGAGTACGGGAATGATGACGGAATGATAGACGTTGACGATGAAGTCGATGAGGAATCGGTTAACGACGAATGCAGTGATTACGATCCATCAGAGCTCGCTGGTTGCAATAGGTTCGATTCTGTAGACGACGACTTGAAAGCAATAGGGAATCAATCGAGGGTGGAAAGATTGTCACTGTCAGAGGCGTCGATGTTTATCATTCCAAAGGCTGAAAGGGATAAAGCACTAATTCGTGCTTCAATGGAGGTTCTTCACGCTCATTATGGTTACAGGACAGATAGCACAATTTGCGCTGATGGGAGGGTAATTAGTTCGAGTAATCAAGATCAGCAGGAGCAACTATTGAAAGAATGCAGTGTATCTAGAGTGAAACGTATTTTCTCGAAGAAAGCTACCACCGCCCCACCACTACTGACCATTTCCGCAGAGCAATTTATTATCGGATCAATATGCAATATTGTGAAGCCCCCTCCAAAGCCTTTTAAAATGAAGATCGTCATGAAAAGACAGCCTTCACAAGAAGAATTCTTTAGAGGCTCACTGTCTAAAAACCCTATAAATTTAGAATCGTTGTGCGGACTGAACTCACCATCAAGACCAGAAGAAGGTGATGATGAACCACGTGTTCGTGATTTACGCCTCTACATTGCAAGAGATCTAAAAATGGAAGATAGCGCAGAGCTCTTGGAATTGATAGTGGGCAATAAAATACTTGGATTAGGCTTAAAACTCCGCGTAGTCTGTCAAGTGGTATGGAAAAAATATGTTATGGAGAAGGCCACATCATCGAGTGCAGGGTTTTCGTCATCATTTCTATCCTCCTCTTTCTTGAACCGGAGAGCAGAATCAGCACCTGGATTACCTTTAATTGTCAACCCTTTTAATGATTTACAGAAATCGGAAGAAGTGAACCTTCCACCGATGATCGTTACGTACAGGCTGATCGGTGTTGACGGCGAAGCGACTGAAGAACGAGTGGAAGATGGAGACTTATTGGATCCGGAAGCTCCGTGCGAGACTTGTACTTCTAATGCAGAGAATGAAAAAAATATTGAAATCGAATATGGTCTAACCAAAATTGTAACTGATCAACGAGGTATCCAGATGCTTTTGAAATCCACCGAACGTTACTTAACTTCCTGTATACAGAGCATTCGCCGAGATAACGTCACGAGGAAATATCACCCGGAAGTAAGAAATACTGCACGAGAACTCTTTCTCAAGAGTAAATTATGTCCAAGTTTGGTTTTGCTACGTCACTGCGCCCGATTGAAAGAAAATCGTGCCAAGATGGTCAAGTCCCGTGCTCCGACTAAGCTACTAAGAATGCTTTTGGATCTTTTGAGTTGCATAGAGGACTCTCGCTCACCATTTGATATCGCTAATAAAGAGTCTCCTAGTCCTGTAGCAAAGGGTCTACAAGAATTGATTGAAGCTTTGTCATCCGTTATTGCCGAAGATATTGTTGTTTTCAACGGTGAAAATAAAAGTTGTTTATTAGAAGAGGACGACGATGGCTCTTTGCAACTTCTTTTGTCATCACTTCGAACAACGATGCTGAGTTCTCCGTTACGGGCAGTCATCTCCAAATTGTTACCTTACTTGACGTACGGACAAGTGCAGCTTTCACGAGATCTCGCTTCAGATTTAGTTCTTCATGTTCAATTAGAAAATCTCGGCACGAACACTGCCGTTGACAATATGAGGATTCTGATGGATACTTTCGTTGATTGTGCAATGCATCTACCCCCGACACCACTTTTCCATCCCCTACGCATGGAATTGTTGAGGCAAAACTTCGTATTGAATTTAATTGGATTCATCTTGCAACAAATTCCAGATGAAGCGCCTCATTGGTGTCCCGCTCTTGTCGCACATGAGCAGAAAGTTGAACTCGAGGAGAAAACACTTAACGAGAACAAATGGCGCGTATACTTTAACCGACAAGGACTCACTTCCGCCTTAAGAATGCTGATCGGACTTGCTACCAATCATTATCCGACGCAATTACAAATTTGTGGGATTGACGAATCATCTTCCGAGGGTTCTTCTACTATCGTCCCAAACCATGGTTTCCTAGGTGCATGTCACTGGATAGAGAGCATCTCTGACTTCAAAGAAATCTCTACCTACGGACTGGGAATTCAGGCTGAAACGCTACTCGATATATTATCTGAGAACAAATACCTTTCGACCATTATAGCTAATATGAGAAATATAACTCGGGACAGGAAAAAAGTGATCGCTAACGAGAGACGGAAAGCTCTGATGGCTCTTACTTCATTTGCCTCAGCCGAACGATCTGACGCCGAACCTTTACCTCATGCTTTAAATAATTCTCAAAAGAAAGAGTCTCCTACTCATCGGTCTACCATGGGGAAATCATCAGGGATCAGCGAAATGACCACTACTAGTGAACGCCTGAATCCAGCAGAAATAAAATCTAAATGGCAAATGGAAGTGGAATCAATCGAAGACGAGAATGGTCTTACGTGTGTCGTTTGTCAGGAAGGACGTAAGGTGCAGCCCAAAGAGTTACTCGGTTTGTATGCCTATGCAAAAAGGGTTGTCCTGAGTTCCAAAACTATTGTGTCTTCTATCGACGGTACTGACTTGCTGTGCTCCCTACCACGGACTCTGCCTTCTGCTTTGTTGAATACACCAGAAATAAAAATTCTATTCGATGCTGTTTCCTCGTCTTTACAGAGGATTTCATCAAGTAAACATGACAAATCTATTTCCAAAAATGACCGTATTTTGTTCTCTCTCGATCGGGTATCTGCTTCATCATCGTCCTTATTTTTATCCACAGTCTCAGCAGGAAATGCGATTCATTGTACTTGCCATTTAAAGGCAAGAGTCGCAGACAAAAACCACTCGAAAGCTGCGAAGAGTGAGTGGGAGGGGGCTACTTTAAGAAATTCAAGAATCACTTGTAATTTGATACTTCCGTTGGTTTCAGCCTCTGTTTCCCATGTACCCAAATATGTAATCGACTCATGTATAGTCGAATACACGACCCAAATAGTTGGCATTGCCGGTTCTCAACCAAAGTCTATTCTGTGGTTGGTTCTTTTCGATGTTCGATTTCTTCTCCTCCGCTTTTCTTATGGAGAGTCAATCACCCAAGACTGTGGAGGAGGATCTCTACGCTCCAACGCCTTGTTAATGATGTATATGCTGATGATGGGCAATACCCTTAAAGAAAAAGAAGCTGACGCATTTATTCATGCGTCAGTGCTGCCTCATGCGCTGCTTTTGAGTAGCTTGATTTTGCGATCGAAGGACACCGGAATAGATGCAACCATCTTATCACAAATCAAAGCCAACGTAGCAGAGGCTACTCCTATAGCCGCTATAGTCTGTATACTGTTTTATAACGGTGATGGATCGAAAGATTCTCAAAAATTTTGGTTCACTCATAGAGATTATTTCTTCTCATGCTTCATGTATTTGTCGGGTTATCGCTACGCACTTGGAATTGAGGGCAGTGGCTGTGAATCTTTACGCAACTCTAATACAAGCCGAAGACTTCGATCAACGTCGTTTCATGAATGGGAAAGTGGATATTGTGAGGGCAAAGCAGATAATATTATGACAAAATTTAAATCGTTCATGGGCAAACGTTCATCTTGCCGATTGGACGAATATTCGAATGCGCTTAGGCCCATGATCACTATGTTTATAATTTTAGACAACCTGGCGCGAGTTTTCGCCGCGGGTAGCACTGATGATGTAATTGATCAGAGCTCAATTATAATTGGAGATGTTGTCGAATCTTGCCAGCGAGTTGAGGACTTAGACAAATTGCTTTCCTTGGGAAGCATAACTATGGACAAGGAAAAAATCTTTGAGGCTTTTAACCAAGGATTAAGCTCATGTAAGAGGAAATAAACTTTAACGCGAATATATGCATTCATCGTAAGTAGTCTTATCTTGCGATGAATTAACATCCTCGCACTACATTATACCGGAACGGGCATACTTACTCCTCCAAAGTCCCCTTTATGCTTCCAATTGGACGTGACTGTCTTCAGTTGCGTGTAAAAGTTAACCCCCTGCTTGCCATAGAAATTGATATCACCTTTTATTGATTTGCGATTTCCTGTAAAACTAAAATACCCAAGCGGTACGGGAATCGGAACATTTATTCCCACTTGACCAACTTCAACATCAGCGGCAAAAGCTCGAGCACAAGCACCATTTTGAGTGAAAATTGCAGCTCCGTTCCCATACGCATTATTTTGTATTATTTCCATAGCTTCTTTAAGCGTTTTAACATGCAAACAAACTAGAACAGGTCCGAAAATTTCTTCCCGATACGCTACGTTTTGTGTATCCACGTTAACTAGAATAGTCGGGCCGACATAGTTCCCGCCGATAGTAGGAGATCGACCATCGAGGACCGCTCGCGCACCAGTTTCTATTGCCTCGGTAATAATATTCTGACATCTATGTTTGGCTTGAGAATCGATGAGGGGGCCGATTTCTGTTTCGGCATCAAAACCGCATCCCAATCTTAACTTCTTAGCCTGAAGAGCAATATCAGGCACTAAGTTCCAAGCGGATTCTACAAAAATACTAACACTCACTGCCATACATCGTTGCCCAGCAGCTCCGAATGCTGCACCAACAATGGCTTTTGTTGTGGCCTCTCGATCTGCGTCCGGCATCACGACAATGTGATTTTTAGCTCCCAGATTGGCCTGTACCCGCTTCCCGTTTGAGGTACCTCGTGTAAAGATGTACTCCCCCACGATATTACTTCCTACAAAAGAAACAGCTTGGATGATGGGATCGTCACACAATAAATCGACGGTGGGTTTACCACCATGTACAACGTTTAAAACCCCAAGAGGAACCCCTGCCTCTAAAGCTAACTCAGCCAACATCATGGTTGCACCAGGTGTTTTCTCACTGGGTTTCATTACAAATGTGTTACCAGCTGTTATGGCAATGGGAAACATCCATAATGGTATCATAGCTGGAAAGTTAAAGGGTGCTGTATTCAAAGGACTTGAGCTGAATTGTATATGTACGTATCATGTTACACATTGTTGTAATATTCATGAATGAAAGATGAAACTTCCATTCTGAACAAGATGCTTACCGATACCAGCACAGACACCTAGAGGGATTCTATAACTCACACAATCCATACCATCACTGATACCCATGAGTGAATCTCCCATTACTTTACTAGCTAAATCACAACAAGTCTCGACGATCTCCAATCCTCTCAAGATATCTCCCTTTGCATCTGTAAGAGTCTTTCCATTTTCTTGTGTAATGATATGCATAAGTTGATCCATATTGTTTCGTATTAAGTGTTGATATTTGAACATAATTCTTTGTCGTTGTTGTATAGATGTAGCCTTCCATTTCGGGTATGCCTCTGAGGCAGCTTGGATAGCCTGATGGATTTCGGCCTGTGTTGATTGTGGAGTATATCGTATAATCTCATTCGTCGATGGATCAATGACCGGAAAATAATCCGATGGCGCGGAAAGAGATGAAGTAAAAGATCCTTGTATCAAGTTTTTATAAACAGGAATTCCTAAGGAACTACTTTCAACAGTCAAATGATTTTTCGATGAAAAGAAGGATAGCTTTCCCAAAACGTGTTGTAAGATTGGTAACGAGGAACGATGTTGAGATCTTGGCTTGAAACTGTAAGATGGAACTGTTCGAAGTAACGAAGGCATACTTCTTGAGGATAACTAGTATTTGGGTGTTATGTATGGATCGAAAGAACTAAAGAACCATGCCTACTTGATGCTTTCTGAATTACAGTAGGCCTACAGTAGGAGAAGAAGAACAAGAAAAACTTTTGACACTGGATGATGCCTTTGTACTTTATACACCGCGTAGAGATAAGGCTAGAAATGGCTAAGGGTAACCTTAAGTTCCCTGCGCTGCCAGAGGCTGTGATTTAAAGTGAAGGGATTTGGAAATGGGCTCAGCTTGATGGCTAGGATCTTCTCTTGGAATTGTGGAAGGGGCTGTCAAGTGCGTCAGATTGGTCCAGCTTTAGATCGTCCTGG
>Ga0169931_10004048_pt1 | contig 22979 bp, 19 predicted proteins | sample Kivu_15m_20L_FD_129675 | JGI IMG/M metagenome (GOLD analysis project Ga0169931, IMG submission 129675) | Freshwater microbial communities from Lake Kivu, Western Province, Rwanda to study Microbial Dark Matter (Phase II) - Kivu_15m_20L... | ecosystem: Environmental > Aquatic > Freshwater > Lake...
AATTGCAGAGGTTGGGAGTAAACCTCATCCGCTAGCGGAGCCAAAGCATCAGCGCAAACCAATTTTTTGGCTAGTCCTTGGCAAAGGAAAAAGAGGGCGAGGGCATAGGGAATGTTTTGTTCTGGTTTTTTCAATTGGGGCAGAAGTTCTCTCGCAGGCACAATGGGCCCGGCTACCAATTGAGGAAAAAAACAAAGGTAAAGAAGGTAATTTCCCAGGTTTTTTTCTCTGGGAACAATTCCTCGGTATAGATCTATGGAGTAGGAAGTGGATTGGAACAGAAAAAAGGACACTCCCAAGGGAACTCCAGCCACCAAGGTTCCCACCCCCAGTGCCTGGGACTTGAAGTAGGCCAACCACGAAAAGTGGTGGGCGAGAAGAAGTCCCAAAACCAATCGGGGAGACCAAATCAGAGAGAATTTACTTTTTGTCTTATTTTGATCACTTTTTCGATTATTTTTTTCAATCCAAAAACCAAGGACCCAGTCCAGGATCGAAATGTAAAAAAAGAAAAGGAAGAAATAAGGCTCGGAAAAGCTATAAAAAACAACGCTAAAGAATAGCCATTGCCAAGGCTGTTGCCAAAATTTTCCTTTTGAAACTTGCCAGGCCAACCAGACCAAGAACAAAAAGATCCAATACGCGGGTTGGGCGAAGTTCACTGGAGCAATGAGGCGATGATTTTGGAATTCCGTCCAGCCCAATTTCCGTGGAGTTCCCCAACAGGCCACCGGGAGGAAAAACCCCTCCCATTCCCATAAAATCCAAGTTTCAAAGAAGAATATAATAATTGACTATTTTTGATCATATTATTGATCATTAACTGTATTAATTTTGACTAAATTTAGTTTATAAATGACTTAATTATAAATAAATTATTTACTATTAATAATCTCGTTAATGGTTTCGATTGCAACCAGAGGTAAACCGAATGTATCGGAATAATCCTAAATTCGTTTTATTTCGATGGATATTTAACTTATTTTTGAATATTAAATGGCTTTATTTTAATCAATTTAAATATCATATTTGCAACGAACTTCGCAATGAGGGCAGGTACAGGAAACTTCTGCCTTCACCTTGCGTCCTTTTGGCCCCTCCACCCTTCCCGTAGCGACAAATTCAAAAACTACTCCTTCAGGAACATAGTGCCCCGTTCCATACTTAGCTGTCCCTTCAATCACGCCAGAACAGGCGTGGCACTTGACCTTTAGTCTAAGACTTTCTGCCATGTCCCCCTCCCCTTTTTGCCCCAGGGTAGGGAAGGCGAAGCATACCAAAACTGACATTTCGGCAGGCACAGGAAATCTTTATGCACATGACAAATTGTCAGGATTTCAAATCTCTTCCCAACAAATGATACGTTCCATATGGCAAACATTGCCCTATGGCTACCCTAGGGATGGATCTAGATGTTAGATGCCGATATTTGGGCAGAAGGATTTTTCTACCATTTTCGAGAGTTTTCGCTCGGTATTTACAGTTTTGTGGGGGTTTTTTTGGGCTTGGGGCAAGGTTCGGTAAAGAGCTAGCCTAGGCAAAAAAGGCACAATTTCCCCCTGTGGGTAGCACAGGAAAGTGCGAAAACCCCATTTTTTATACGAAATTAAGGCTTTTTGTGCTTTGGAGCTTTCTTTTTGGGGTGAGGTTTGGTTTTCTTAGCTTTGGGAGCCTTACCACCCGAACGACTCCCTCCCCTGTCTGTTCCGCTCGTAAGATCATCGGGACTAAAGATGGGACTAAAGGAATCCCCCAGTTTGGCCTTTCTTTTGGCCATGTAGACGAAATGCCTAGCGTACTGGGTGAAGGGTTCAGGAAAATGCTTCGGGTCAAAACGCAAGGGTTCGGCAATGAGCTCCTCGACTTGTCGGAGGGGCAGATCTTCCGTATTGGTCGCCATGATAATTCCCAACCTTTTGCAGATTTCCTTGTCATTGACGTCGACACAGAGGGGCACCATGGCATCGTAGAATCGTTTGAAAGCAATATGCTTGGAAGACACAGAGCGAAGCTAAAAGGAGAACCTGCTTTGGCAATCCTTTCTTCTTCTCGGGATGCCTCTAAAAGTGAGTCGAGAATAGGCTTTTGGGGCCTGGGAGCGGACAGGTAGATTTCGTAAGAAACGGGCTCCAAAAGGGCTTCCGCTACGGGTACAATAGGAGCCTCATCCTCTTCGGAAGCCAGGACGGGTTGGGAAAGAACGAACCCAGCGAAGAAAATCGTTAGCAAAACCCGTACCACTAGATTGGCAAAATTCCAAAAAATCATCAATTTCTAGCTCAATTCTAAGCATTTTATCAAAAAAAGCCAAGTTTTTTTCTGTTTTTCTGGAAAAAATCACATCATCTGCTTGCAACGGAGCTTCCACTCCCAAAGGACGATTTCCTTCTCGATGTCCGTGCAAGAGTCCTGCTCTTTTTCTAAAAGTGCATAGATCATGTAAGCCGTTTCTTTGGGCAACCCCTTGTCTAGTTCGGATTCAAAAGTTTCTAATTCCATTCCTATAATCTGTAGAGAAAGCCGGAAAACCTCCTGCAGTCCTTCCAACTTGGATCGGACACGAGTGAGCTCTTCCTTTTTGTTTTCATTTTTGATCATCACTCCTAGGAAGGTGAGGATGAAACCCACGTCCTGGGGGGTCAAGGTGTAGTCCAAAAGGAGCTGTTTCACCTTGTCTAATTCTAGATTTCTCAGGTGAATTCTAGCGGCAAAAACGGGGTTTTCACTAAAGGAATTTAGGTTTTCTCCCCGGCTAAGGTCTGCCGCTCTCACTTTGTTGTGGTCGATGACATCTTTTTTGTCAGAATCTCCCGTAAGGCTTTTTTGAGAGGTGGGACCCAATTCTCCTGATGAGATCTTTCTCTTGATGACCAAGATATTGATCTGCGGGTAACGGATTTTTAGGGTGACCATTTCATTTCTCGGGATCTCTTCATCCACTACAAGGATTTGCACCTGCTCTCCCGATTCCCAGGCTTTCATCAAATCTTCTTTTTTTGGGTAGTGGTAAATGAGGACGGGCAAGGCATCACTGGCACTTCCGGTACCTAAAAAAATACTTTTGATTTCGTTGGTAGATCCGTGCTGGTAGGGAATGATCATCTTTCCAGCTCTCGCATTGACAAAAGAAAGATCGCCCAAACGAAAGTGACTCACTCGGAATTCGCTTCCAAAAAACCCAACCTTGGGCACGGGAACCACTATCGAATTGTTTCTCGCTCCCTTAGGAACTTCAGGCCCGGATGCCGTGAAAACAACATAGGTCATTTTGGAGAGCCTTACTTTTATCAAAAACCCTGTGGGCGTGCGCCTTTCTTCGTAAACTCCGTCATCTATCATGGGATTTGGATACCGAATTGTTTCAATTTGTATTGCAAAGAACCTCTGGAAATGCCCAAAGCTTTTGCCATATGCATTTGATTTCCATTAAAAATGCGAAGTGCTGTAAGAACTTTTTCTTTTTCAATTTCCCTAACTGTCCTTCGGATGTTTAGGTCTCCCGAGGAGATGGGAACGTCGCTCGAATCCAAATCCTCTTTCTGCAAGGTCTGCCCTTTTGCTTTCAGGACCCCGGACCGCAAGGCTCCATATATGCCTTCTAGCCCTGCCAAATCCTTCCTTTTCAGAAGGAACTTTTCCGCTTCTGGAGTGAGCCCGAGGGAACGCCTATTTTCTCGATTTTTCGCTCGGAGGAAGAGTTCTCGCACCAAGTCGATCCGTAAGCTCTCTCCCAAATTTTGCCATTTGGGAAGAACCAATGTAGCGGGGGCAAGGAGGCTCGCCAAGCTCGGTAAACCTAAGGAAAATTCTTCTCCCATCGAGAAAATCCAGAAGCAATTTTTGGCTCCGGATTCCCAAAATTGGAACAATATGGACTGCTGGGCCAGAGTCCAAAGTTCAAGACTCCCGAAGTAGAGAGTTCCGCCCGCCACCTCTTTCTCCCATTCCACAAGAGCCTTTTCCCACTTGCTCGGGTGTTCTGGAATTTTTCCTGGGACTAGAAAGTTATGGTCGCTCCGAAAAGACCTGTGCCACTCCTCGGCAAGGAGGGCAAAGGGAGTTCCTTCCTCTCCTTGTAAGGCCAATACACCCAGGGATGAGGACCAAGCTTTTTGGTTGCCAGAACTTCGGAGCAATATCTGAGACAGGCCCTCTTCTAGAACAGAAGGGGCAGGATCCCCCCAAGAAAAACTGAGCAAGGCAAGTAGGGACTGGCTCGCCGGGTCTGGCTCCCCTTCCCACTCCACGAAAAAAAAACCATCGGGATTCTTCTTATCTCCCAAAGCGAAGGCATATCCAACCCCTTGCTTCAAGAAAAGTTCCTGCTCACTAGGGCTGAACCTAAGGGGTCTTCCCTCTCCGAAAAGAAGGGACCAAATTTTCCCTCCGCTGACTAGGAAGGGGTAGTAGAATCCCTCTTCTCCGTATCCGAATTGGGAGGCCTCCGAGTAGCCCGAACCATTCTCTTCCCTTAGGACCAAAAGTCCCACCTTTGCTTTCGCCTGGAGGCACAGTTCGACCCAAAGGGACGGAAAGATCTCCCTCTTCCAAGAAGATCTTTGGTTTCGGGTCCAAGAATCCCACCAAGGGCGCATAGTTGAAAACTGCTTAAATTGAATCACTTTGTCAAGAGCATTGTCGGACATCCGACTCCGTCTCCCTATTTCTTTTTTTCAACTCTTTTTGTCGGACATCCGACACTGGAAGTAGCTCTCCTAAGGTTTTCTTTCCGCGAAGTAAAATTCAATTGCCATGAGAAAAAATCATCGAGAAGCTACCCTACCAGAGGGATCGGAGTGGGAATGATAACAATTGCAGTGGCTAACCAAAAAGGCGGAGAGGGCAAAACAACTACTTCTCTGAACTTGGCCATGGGCCTTGCTCGAAGAAATTTTAAAACCGTTCTGGTTGATATGGATCCCCAGGCGAACTCCACAGGGATTTTTTTCAATCCTGATAGCCTTTCTAAAGATCTTTCGCACCTTTTTCAAAACACAGTTAAAATAACAGATATCATGCTGTCAACTTACAATGGTTATCTTTGGATTTTACCATCTAGCTCCCGTTTGGCTGAAATGGAGACCATTTCTGTCAATTCTGTAGAAGCCCCCTACATCCTCAGAGATGCCATCCAAACATTGGAGGGCTATGATTTTGCGGTCATAGACTGCCCCCCTTCCCTCTCCATTTTTACTGTAAATAGCCTAGTCGCATCCCAATTTGTTCTCATCCCTTTGCAGGCGGAAAAATTTTCCATGGATGGGATTTTGGGTCTCCAGCAAACCATAGGCTCGATCAAGAAAAGGATCAATCCGAACTTGGAAATCGTGGGAGCACTTTTAACCCAGCTAAAATCTCAAACCCTCTTGACCAAAACTATTCTCCCCGTACTGGGGAAGTACTTCAAGATATTTGAACACACCATCTCGGATGGAGTGGCCATAGGTGAGTCTCACCTGGCCAAAAAATCTGTGTATGACTACAACAAATCTTCCCGGCAAGCCCAGGAATACGAAGGATTCATAGAGGAGATGCTTCATGAGCTCAAAAAGTAAGAGATTGGGAACCTTAGCGGACATATACCGTGCAGAGAGCTTGGACGGAACCATCCGAAAGGTCCGTCTAGACCGAGTCCAGCCCGCAGAAAACCAACCCAGAAAGGAAAGAAAGAAAGGGATCGAGGAATTGGCCTTCTCTCTGGAAAGAGATGGGCTCCTTCAGCCAATTGTTGTCTCTAAGCTGACTCATTCGGAAAACTACCAGATCATCGCAGGGGAAAGGCGCTTCCATGCGGCGAAGTCCTTGGGTTGGAACGAAATCGAATGCAAGATCCTAGACCGTCCAGACCAAGAAATCTACAAGCTCGCTGTGATCGAAAACCTCCAAAGAGAAAACCTCTCCCCCTACGAGGAAGTAGAAGCACTGCACTTCTTGAAAACCACACAGGGGCACACAGATGCCGACCTTGGGCAGCTCTTTGGGAAAAGTCGGAACTACATGTCAGAAATCCTGAGCATAGCAAGCCTCCCTCCGGAAGACCTTGCCCGATGCAGAGAGAAAGACATCCAATCCAAAAACCTTTTGGTCCAAGCCGCCCAAGCAGCCAAAAAAGGAAAACTCTCAGAATTTTTGGACTTGTACAGCCAAGGAAGCCTGAAGACGGTTAGAGACGCAAAAGAATACAACCAAAAAGAAAAGCCTCGCCTCCCCGAACCAAAAGGAGGAGAAAGATACAGCTTGAAACGAGCGGGAAACACCCTCGTGATTCGATCCGAGGACGAAATCCTCCTAGGCGAAATCTACAAATTCCTCAAAAAAGAACTCCCCAAACTCTGGGAGTCCTAGCTCACTTCTAAACAGGTACTTGCTTGTCAAGTACTGGTACGAATTTTTTTTCCGTAAATGGAAAAACTGATTTGCCTTCCAAGACATGAGACATAATTTATGGAAACAAAAGTTAAGTACGGAATTTGGCAGCAAAAAGAAAAATGCCAAAAAATTCCCCTGGTTGTCCAGGGGCCGGGTGTTCCCGAAGGAATGTTGTTGGATGAGACATAATTAACTTATGTTCTCTAAATGTCAAGCCCAAAGGAACATTTTGCTTAAATTTGATAAAATTTTTGCAAGGATTCTGGAGGAATTCCCATGCCTGAAATCGCACCCTACCTACGGCTTATGGTCGATATCATCGACTCTGGGCTCTGGGCGAGCCTTTCTCCTGGAGCTAGGACCCTCTATCCCGTACTTTTGAAGTTCAGTGACTTCCACTTCAAGCCCGTATGGCCGAGCACCGAAACCTTGCTTAAACTGACTGGATTCAAAACCAAAAAAAGCATCGTTTTGGCGAAAAAAGAGCTCTGCAAGGCTGGACTCCTCTTCCAGATCCCGGGAGGAGGTCGGACGTCTACCAAATACCATTTCTCTTTCCACTACGAGGGGTCCAAAATTACCCCCCTGGGGGAGAAGCACCTACCCCGCAGGGGTTCCGAGGGTTCCTCCGGAGGGGTGGATTCTCGCTCCAGCCAGGGGGATTCTGCTGGAAACCCAAACCATATCCAAATAACCATATCCAACAACCACCAATGGAATGGAGAAAAAGTAGAAGCCAAGACAAAAGAAGGAGAGGAAACCCAAAGTTTGTCCGACCTAATTTCCCTTTTTGGTTCTGATTTGGTTTTCCAGGCCTACCAAGAGGCAGAATCCCTCCACTTGCAAAACGATATCGCCTTCCTTCGGGGAGCATGCCAGAGGATCCATTTGAAAAAAACTAACCAGAAAAAAGATCAAATTTCAGCACCCATTTCCTGGGAGGGCTCCCCTATTTCTTGGAGGACCTTTCTTGCCTGGGCACAAGGCAAGCTGTCCGAAACCACCTGGAAAGAACTGTCTGGAGCAGAAATAGGAATCGATGGATCCCTTCTTGTGGTTTCCTCCCCTCTAAGCCAGTATTCGCGCCAACTCGTCCTTTCTTACTTCCAATCCAAGGGAGATTTTGAAGTGGTTTTCTCAGAACCGAAGCTGGAAGCAAGGAACCATTCTGAAATTCGATAGACTCCTTTGGAAGTCAAAACACAACATGTAGGGAACCTTAGCATGGAACCATTGATTCGTATCAGTCACCCCACTCTCCTCCCCGTCCAATCCGCGACTTCTTCTGGCAATTTGGAATGGAAGGGGGCAGAACTTGTTTCCTATTCGGAAGAAAGAGATTTGCCTGGATTGGCTTTTATCTGCCTGGATTTCGGCAAAAGCATTTCTTTCAATTCAATCGAAATATTGCCCTTCCAAGATGGAAGTGAATTTTTCCCGGAAACCTTCCGATTCGATTTGTCTCAGGACAATGTGGCTTGGGAGCCTGCCCTGCAAGAATCCCACTACAAAAGAAATCCGAAGGGGATCGCTAAGTGGAGTTTTTCATTGATCGAAGCCAGGTATCTAAAGTTCGTAAGTAAGATATCTCGCAAAGCAAACAACGGTAAGGCAAAATTGCAAATTGGCGCTTTGAGAGTCTTAGTGGAGGGAATCAAGGAAATCAAGGTCTCTTCCGAAGCAGATAGGCTTTCTACGAAGGAAAATCTTTTGGATGGGAGACCAGATTATGGGTGGATTAGCCTGAAAAAGGACAATCCAGAGGAAGAGTTTTTGATTTTTGATATGGGGTCAATTCAGCGTCTGACAGAATTAAGACTTCAGAGCCAAGCTATCTCTCCAACTCTTTTTCCAGAAAGTATGATTTTTTTGACAAGTGAAGACGACTTGACCTGGCACTTGCTCCATGAAGAAAACATGTTTCTCTCTGAACCTGCGCAATGGTATCGCTGGAAATTTCCTCCGCTGAATTTTCGTTATTTGAAGATTTTACTCCCTGCCGCTAATAAAGCAATCCAATCGTCCTTTGTGGGAATCGAACTTTATTCGAGACAAACTCACAAAGAGGACCAGAGACCTCTCGCTGAACCTGTTCCCTATGCATCTGTTTTGAGATCAGGAGTCACAAGGCTCGCTCTGGATGGAGAAGTAAAAGATGGAATAGCCTTACAGTCAAGTGACAGGAGGCTTAGGGACGCAACTACCGAATACAAAGGGAGTGTTGAACTTGCGAGCGATGGAGAGGACAAACCTTTGGTGGTGGTCCAAGGAAATGACAAAAGGCTTAAGGTAGCCACCGAACTCACATCAGGGTTAGTTAGGTTAGCTCGATCCGGGGAAGCCAAGTCTGGTCTCGCCGTACAGTCTGATGATGAAAGACTCAAGACAGCAACGACGGAACAATTGGGAATCGTCGAATTGGCAGAAGATGGAGAGACTAGACCAGGAGTTGCAGTCCAAGGACATGATGCTCGTCTCAAGAAAGCGACTAAAAAAAGCTATGGTCTTGTGCGATTGGCAGAACCCTTAGAAGAACACCCTGACCGTGTGGTGACGGGCGATGATCCTAGGCTAAGGGACGCAACAGTGACCCAAAAGGGAATTTTGCGGCTTGCCATGAACGGGGAAGAGTCCGCATTGGCAGCGGTCCAGGGCGATGACAAGAGATTGAAAAAAGCGACAACAGAGCTAGCTGGGATAGTGACAATGGCTAAATCTGGTGAGACAAAAGAAGGCTTGGTAGTCCAAAGTAATGACAAAAGGCTTCAAATGGCCACTTCTGAAGGACCTGGGATAGTTCAATTTGCCCTACCTGGTTCTGGTATGGAAAAGAGAGCTGTAGAGGCAAATGACCCAAGATTGAATGATTCTCGCAATCCCCTACCCCACGAACACGAATACGCTCCCAAAACTCATGATTTCAATTCGCACACAGGGCTTCTAAAGATGGAGGGTTCGGTTTCTTCTGAACTCAAAGGGATAGTTCCACCACCTCACACAGATTCTATTATTTATTCTCGAAATAATGCCCCTGGCTCAGGTGTGGTGGGGTTGGGTGGGGCAAGAGGAGTCGTTGGCTTCTCAGAGGGAACAGGTATCTTAGGTGTTAGCAAGAGCAAGGAAAGAACGGAGGCTGGGGTTTTTGGCCTCTCTTCTGGTGCTCCTGGAGGACATTTTGTTTCCCAATCGGACTATGCAGTTTTTGCCAATGGAATGGGAGTTAGTTCTAGAGAGTGGAACGGGTCTGGTAAGGCTTTGTATGCTTTGGGGGAAACTCTGGTTGAAGGTTTCCTACGGATTTCAAAGGAAAGTCAGGAAGAATGCATTGCTCGATCCTTCAAGATAGACCAAAGAGATGCTATAAGCGCTGGTGATCTGCTCGTAACCACTGACGAGCCTGGAGTGTTGGCAAAATCCAAATTCCAGTATGCAACCAATGTAGTTGGGATTTGTATTCCCAACCCTAGTTTGGTTTTGGGCAAAGAAAGCAAGTCTTTGGATCATGTCTTGGTTGCGTTGTTTGGTGTGGTGAAATTGCGTGTAGATGCTGGACCAGGAAGTATCTTGCCGGGTGATTTGCTGGTTTCTGGGTTGACTTCAGGTCATTTGATCAAAGCAGACCCAGCAAAGCTGAAAGTAGGTTCATTAGTAGCTCGCGCCTTGGAACCCTGTAAGAGAGACAAAGGAATGATCCTTGCTCTTTTGACATCTGGTTAATCCCAAAACATATTTTTGTCGGATAAGGGGGCAAATCCTGTTTCAATTGCTTTGGATTGCAAAAGCCTCACTGCTTTTTTTCCTTCTTCGCCAAGCTCCCGAGTATGCGAGTTCACATAAAGACCGATATGCGAGGATATGATGTTTGGGTCTGGATTTTGAGAATGGTTTTGAATGAAGCGTACGAGATCTAAGTCACTTTGGTGGGCGAAAGCCCAGTCATAGCTTTGTTTGATAGATTCTTCCATCAGGAGAGCCCTATCTTCCCCTAATTTCCTTTGCATAGCTATGGCTCCCAAGGGAATAGGAAGCCCAGTCCAATTTTCCCACGCCTCTCCTAGATCCTGAACTAATTCCAAGCCCTTATCGAGATAGGTAAATCTTTCTTCATGAATTACAACTCCAAAGTCAGCCTCTCCTTTTTGTAAGGCGGGAATAATAAGTTCATACCGCATGGGAATAGATGGTTCAATAGAATCTCTATAAAGTGATAAGAGTAGATTCGCAGTCGTTAATTTGCCTGGAATGAGAACTGGAGCCGACTTGTCAAAAGAGGGGCCACCTTTCCTTTTGACAAGCAATGGACCACAGCCGCGTCCCAAGGCAGAGCCTGATTTGAGTAAAACATAGTCATCCAAGACATGGAAAAGAGCAGCGAAGCTCAGTTTGGTTATTTCGAATTTCCGCTCTTTTGCTGATTGGTTGAGACTTTCTACGTCAGCAAACATAAGTTCGAATGCAGGCTGTAAAAAATAAAAGAGAAAGGTATCATTAGGGCAAGGTGAAATAGCAATCTTCACAAATTTTAGACCAGAAGAAATGTCCTATAGAGGAAAAGTACAAATAGAAGGATTACTAAATAGTGAACTACTCTCAAAAAAACATTTGAATTGTTGGACAAAATCACCAGGGCATAGGGAAGGGCAAACATCCTGCTTATATTGTCATAGGATCGCCAATAGCCCTCTACACCTATCAAAGGAATAATAAGGGAAATGGCCAGTGGAAGAAATAAGAAATAGGGCCACCTGCTTCTGATAATCCCACAAACCAGCAAAAACAATAGGGAAAAATGCAATAGTTTTGGAATTTCCTTCAATGGAAAAACCAATTCGTTGCCCGAAAAAAAAGACTTAAAAAAACCAAACAAAGGATAGTCTATCATGTCGAAGAAACCCAATGGATTGGTCCCAGGATGGATGGGAAGAATCGACCTCAAATAAATAAAGTAACCAATTGCCAAAGCTCCAAAGAATAAAAATCCCCAAAAAGCTTTTCTATTCCTCCCCCAGGAATAATAGAGAAGACCAGGCAATAGCAAAATTCCCAATTCCCTGGTCAAAAAAGCCAAGCCTGCAAAGACCACCCCCCTCTTCCATTCCAATTTCCAAGTATGGACTAAGGTTAGTATAGCAAAAGAAGTAAACAATCCATCCGCTACGAGTAGTAAATTGGCATTCCAACAAAATGGATTGAAAAGAAACAAAATAACAATCGTTTTGTTAGAAGAAAAACTATAGAGTTGCCAAAACGCCAAAATAGTAAATCCCCACAAAAGGTATAGAGCGAAAATCGGGTAAGAATCGGGACCAAAAATCTTAAAAAATGGGCTCATCAGCAAAGGAAATCCAATGCGGTGCATCCGAAAATTGTAGGAGTCAAGTACAAGGTCTGAAGTTTTGCCTTGGCTTATTCCCTGAGAAATCAAAAAGAAAAATTGGCCGTCGTATCCACCTTGTTTGTGGACGTAAAAGCTATTCGGGAATTTTTCAGGATTTAGCTGGGTGAAACCTTCCCAAATTCCAATTAGGGAAGAGAGATCTCCCGTCTTTGACCGAACCCAAGCTCCGGCGAAAAAAAGAGCTGTAGCCACCAAAACCACTGAAGTTTTTTTAAAAATCTCTGGAAATCTGGTCATTCCATCCTAAGTATGGGACATAGTTTCATTTTGTCAGCTATGAAAGAAGTTTTGGGCACAATTCAGATGGTTTATCAGTACTTGGAAAAGTTGGGTCCCAAGAAATCCTTCCAGATTTTGAAGAATCTGGGTTACGAGAAGCTCCTTTCCCTTACAGGCAAGGTACCCAAAGAGAGATTGATCGGACTCACTCACAAGCTTTCGGAGGCGACTGTGGTGGATCTAGTCCAGGCAATACCAGAACGGATTCTTGTAGAAATGATTCTCGTGAATTCCGATGAGGATTTGGTATACTTCATTCATTCTCTCCCCTTAGAAGATCTGTCACTGGTTTCTAGGTCGATACCCCCCTCCGATGTACAAGCCTTGGCACAGGCAGTTGGGAAAGAAACTAGTATAGAAATACTCAAAACCATTGGAATCCAAAAAAGCATTAGCCTCTTGAAAGAGATCAAGATGCCAGATTTTCTCTGGCTTTTGAGAGAGACAGGCGTAGAACCTATTCTCTACCTAGTTACCAAATTGGAAGTTTCCGAATGCAAGACTTGGATCAAGGAACGAGGATTAGGGGAACTTCCTTTATTCCTAAAATTTTTTGGTCCTGAAAATGTGATTAAGATCTTTCGAAAGCTCGGGCTGGACAAGGCTTTAAAATTATTAAATTTAGTTGGTTCCCATGACATGATGGAGCTGTCTTATTTGATCTCTCAGATGAAGCTCGATCCCAAATACATCCCCTCTCCTCCTAAGAGGTCCAAAAAATCCGTGGCTAAGAAAAAGCGATCAAAGAGACACTGAAGCTTGGCTCTTAGTTTGCAGAGGGAATAGGACTCGAAAGATAGAGCCTTTCCTGAGTTCACTTTGGACATAAAGACGTCCTTCCATTTTTTCAACCAAGGATTTTACAATCGATAGACCTAGGCCAGTTCCACCAATCTTTTTGTTATCGGAAGATGGGATTCGAAAAAATCTTTCAAAAATTCGATCTTTGTAAACGGGGTCAATTCCTATTCCTGAATCCCGTACAACAAGTTCCCCCTCCCTATCGTTGATTTTTGTCCAAATCACCTCTACCTTACCTTTGTTTGTGTATTTTAAGGCATTGACATAGAGATTGGTCACTATTTGGGAAAATTCGAAACGCATTCCAACAAGTTTTAGACCTTTTTCTAGTTGCACTTCAGTGAGTATTTTTTTGTCTTTGTTCAAATGAGAGTTCAATTGAATCACGTCTTCGATTATAGGACTTGGATCAAATTCCTCCCAAGATTCTTCTTCTTTTTCTAAGGAAGTTGTTAGTTTGAGTAAATTTTCAATTAGGAAGGAAAGTCTTTTTGCATTTTTATCAATTACTTCTAAACTATCCTGTGTTTCTTGATCGAATTGATTTTCACTTCTAAGAATTTCTAAATATCCTCTAATATTGGTCATTGGACTACGAAGTTCATGGCTTATATTGGAAATGAATTCATGTTGCAACCGTTCTTGCTCTTTTCTTTCTTGGTTGGGGCGGATAGTCACCTGAAATCTTTTTTTGGGAGAAAGTAAGATTGAGGCAAAGCTTAAGTCTACTCCGAGTCTAGAGCCATCTTTTAAAAATATTTCTGCGTTGGTTACAGAAAGCATAGATTCCTTGGACAAATCCTTCCCAAAGTGAATAGCGGGAGAAACAGGACTGATCACGAGCAATTCATCAATTCTTTTTCTAGCTAAATCCACACGATTGTATCCCGTTAAAGTTCGAAACTGTCGGTTGCCCTCGATTATCTTACTATTATCTGCATCGACAATGGCAATTGCATCATTGGAAAATTCAAAAAGATATCTATATTTTTCTTCCGAGTATTGCAAATCTACTGCTGATCTATCTAATTTGATTTCGAGAAGTGAGATGAGATTCTCCAGAGTAGCAATTTGCTCCTTTTGTTTGTCAATGAAAGCTCCAAATGAATCGAGCATGAGGTTGATCAAACTTTTTACCCGATTATCAAGTCTGAGGTTTTCCTCAATATTTAATCTGGAAGAAAAGTTTCCTTGCAATGTGTCTAAGGCAATAGAGCTAATATCTGTTATGAGATGTCTTGTGGCATTTAATTTTCTATAATTGATAATTCTAGATGGCTTAGTTCCTGGAATTTCCAATTCACGAAATGATTTGAGGTCGCTTGGTTGCCAGTCCTCACCGCTTTCCAACCTTTCTAATATTTCAGAAAAATCTAATATCTTGGTTATTTCTTCCTGGGAAATGACTTTCTGAACTATGGGAAAGTAGACGTTATTGGTAAGATAGAGAACTTCTCTGATCTCTCCTTTAGTTCGAAAAATTGATTGTAATTTTTCCTGAGTAGAAGAAACAGAAAAATCACCTCCCAAAGCTCCATCTGCTGGAAGTGTCTCCATGCTTTTTTTGACTGATTTGAGAAGCTTTGGGATATCTTTGGAAAATTTTTGAAGAGCTTCACCTGATACAACAAGAATGGTGCTAGGGATAGATTGTATTTCTTTAAAAATTGGCATTTCTAACTCAGAGCGAAAATCTGAAAATTTTCTCAAAAACGGACTGATGAAAAAATCAGAAGCTATGCCTAAACAGTTGGGTTTTAAAAAATCTCTTTCTTTTAAGAAATGAGAGGTATCTTGAAATCTGCACAGAATCGAATCTTCAAGAAGATACTGATCCAAAAATTTTTCAGTATAAAGTCTTTCAAAGGAATAGAAATAAGGGCAAGGAACAAAATAATTCCTATTTTTGATGATATCTTCCTTTCTGAATAGAAATCGGGAATAGAAGGAGATGGGAGAGTGATAGAGGTTGAGACCCTTAAAGAGACGTTTGGATTTGCTTCTATTTTGAAATCTTTCTAAGATGTAGGCGAGAGTTGGTATTTCACCAGCATCTAGCCTTCCATCCTCCAAAAGTGCCAATACGCCTTTGAAGTGAGTACAAACATTGAGCTTTGCTTCTAAACCAAATTCTTCGAAAATTCCCCTCTTCTCGGCAAAGAGAAGAGGGAGTGCTGAAGGCCGACTGGTAATGCCTATCTGGAGCAACTAGACGTCAACCAGCTCCTCAAGGAGTTCTGACATCCGTTTGGTGTACTCCGAAATTTCTTTTTCATTCATTGCTTTGGCAGAAAGAAGAGCTAGGTCATAGATTGCCTGTGCCATTCTTTTGCCTCGATCTGGATTGACACTTTCGAATGCTTTTAGAGTCGCTTTGACTAGTGGAGATGTACTATTAACAACTAAAGTATGCTGACCAAGGATTCCCATTCCTTCTTCACTTCTTCCCATGGAGGCATTCATTTCATTCATCCTTCGAAGGAATTCTGGAAAGAGTATCAAGCCTGGTACTTTAGGCGACTTGAGCGGTTCGGTTTTGATTTCCATGCCTTCCCTGTGAATAGAAGTCTTAAAAAAGGCATTGATTCGATCGATTTCAGTTTTGTTTTGGGCGTCGACCAGCCCTTGAGAAGCATTTTTATCAATTAGAGTGTCAGACAATTCTGCGTCTACTCTCTGCCATTTTACTTCTGTTGATTTCATTTCCAAATGTTGGATAAGATGGGCGTCAATTTTTGAATCTATCAAAAGCGCTTCAAATCCCTCATCCTCCAGCAAATTCATATAGGTGGATCCTATCTCAGTTTCGTTAGCATAAAATACTTTGTTAGGATGTTTTACTTGGTTGGTTTCTAAATACTCAAGAACTGTTTGGTATTTACCCTTGCTGTTCTTAAAAACTAAACATTCCTTAGCTGAATCAAAAAATTTTTCATCAGTGATGAGACCGTACTTGACAAATAGAGAAAAATCAGGCCAGTTCTTTTCGTACTCCGACCTATTTTTACGGAAATCCTCCATCAATCTGTCCGCTACCTTTTTGATGATGTGGCCAGTGATTTTTTTAACAAGTGGATCTGTTTGCAAATAGGATCTGGAAACATTGAGTGGCAGGTCTGGAATATCTATAGTTCCTCTTAAAATAGTCAGAAATTGAGGGATCAACTCATTGGAATTGTCACTTACAAATACATGATTGCAATAGAGTTTAATTCCATTTTTTGAAGAGTCTAATTCATGTTTTATTTTGGGAAAGTAGAGTATACCCTGCAATCTAAATGGAAAATCAACATTCAAGTGGATATGAAAAAGTGATTCAGAGGAAAAAGGGAAGAGGTAATTGTAAAATTCCTTGTAATCCTCAGGTTTGATTTTGGAAGATTCCTCAGACCAGAGCGGCTTTTCTCTATTTGCCTTTTCGCCCTGAACATAAATTGCTACCGGAAGGAAATCGCAGTATTTCTTGATGAGGTCTTTGAGTTTCCATTTGTCAAGATACTCTCCAGAATCAGAATCTAAGTAAAGGCTAATTCTTGTTCCTCTATCGTTCTTTTCTGAGAGCGCGATCGAAAAATCAGTTCCCGATTCACTAGTCCATATAACAGAGGGCTCCCCTTTGCGATAAGTTTTAGTTTCTATTGTAACTTTGGTAGAAACCATGAATGAGGAATAGAACCCTAATCCAAAATGACCAATGATTTCATTTTTATTTTCTGAGCTTTCGTATTTCTTTGCAAAATCTGTAGCGCCACTAAAGGCTATTTGATTGATATATTTTTTGATCTCTTCTTGTGTCATTCCGACACCATTGTCGGTAATGGTTAGCACCCTCTTTTCTTGGTCAAAATCGATATCAATCTTATAATCCGTTCCCCCTTCAAATTCCTCCGAGAGTGAAATTTTTTTAAGTTTGGTTATGGCATCGCTCGCATTGGATACCAATTCTCGAATAAAAATATCTTTCTCAGAGTAGAGCCATTTCTTGATAATGGGAAAGATATTCTCTGTCTCAACGCTAATCTTACCTGATTCCTGTGCATTCATATGAACTTCTCCTAAATATTTTTGGCATGTAGCCTACGAATTTCATTTTGTATCTGGGATCCAAATTTTCCCAAGAGGTTAGAAATAGACTCATCGGGCAAAGCTTCTTTTAGATTTCCCAAGGCCCTTGATGTTTCCCGACTTAGTCCCAATTCGAAAAGTCTTTGTTCCAAAAGTACACCTCTTCTATGCCCGACCTCTCTTTCTATCCAAAGGATCGCCGAACGCAATTTTTGCTTACGGTATATTATCCAAAGCGCCCCAGCTCCTGCCAAAAGTCCGAGACCAGTCGGAATCCAGGGGTAGGAGGCTTTTGGGTTTCCTCTTTCTTCTGACTGGGGAATAGGTGCTCTTGGTTTGCTAAAAATTGCAAATGGACCCACCTTTGCTTCCTCAAAAATGGATTGTCTCGGGGAAAAATAAACCAGTTTCAAACCAGGAAGACTTGCTTTTCCTGCAGCAAATCCAGGATGGCTTAGGACAATCCTAGATTCGGTCACAAAACCAAATTCCTCTCCATTGGTTCGGGACCACTTTCTTGTTCTTTCCCGACTTACTTCCTGGTATGGCTCCTGAAAACGAATTCCCTCCCCTCCCCCTAATCCTTTTACTATAACTTCCAAATAAATCCGCTCTCCTTCTTCTGGATTAGGATTCAAAACCTTAGCGTTCAATGTGTACTCTCCTACTGCGCCAAAAAAATCATTGGAGGAAAACGAGGGTAATGGCAAAACTTCTACGTTAAGAGGTTCTGTATCCAAAGTTTCATGGAACCTTCCAAAGAAGAGACTATCGCCTACAATAAATTTAGTTTTTCCTATTTTGAAATTCCCAGGTTTGATCGGAGTTAATGCATAAATTTCTTTTTCGTAAGGAAGAGCGATGGGTATTTGTACTGAAACATTCGGAACCAATTCTGTTTGAAAAAAAGGAAACTCAATTCCTTGGTTTGGATCTCTTTCTAAAAATGGCTGTCTCATACCTTCGTAATATAGAGCAAAATACCCAATGATAGTTTCATTTACATAAATTACCGTTTTGTTTGTATGAAATTTTACGGATGACAATGCCAAATCATCTTCCTGTTTATTCGGAGTTCTCTTAATAACTTCAAACTCCAATAGAGGTATTCGGAACGGTTTTTCATCCAAAAAAACCTGAATATTCGGAATTTTCCAAACACCTGTTCTGTGTTCGGTGATATTGAATTGAACAGCCCTGGTTCTAACAATGGTAAAATTCATAATTTTTGTTTCGGAGGAAGTGCCTTGGTAGTAAGCTTTGACCCCGTTTGACTCAAAAAAAGTCTCTCTTACTTGGATATCTTTTTCATCAGTCGTACGAATAGTCACAACAACAGAGTCTCCCGAATATACCCTTTTTGAAGATAAGCTTACTTCGACACTCCAAACAATGGTTGGACTGAGTAGAATTATAAAACCGAATTTACCAAAAAACATCTTTGTCCTTTAAATCTTTGAATTTACTTCTAAGAACAGAGTTAGGATTGATAGAATCGAGCATCTCTTCCGCGAGATCTTTATCTGATTTGGGTTTGCTAGTTGATTGTTGGTTCTCTTTTTTCGATTTACTACCTTGGTTCTCGGCTGATTGATTAGATTTGTTAGGTTCTGAATTGCTTTTTCTTCTCAAAAGCTCCATATTCTTTTTGGGATCTTGCCAAGTTGCGTCATATTCGATTGCTTTTTTGTATGATTCGATTGCTTCTTTCTTTTTATCCTCTTTTGCAAATAGATTGCCTAAATTGTAAAGGGCTTTGGCCCTCCAACCATTTGGTAGGCTCGGGTCAGACAATGCCTCTCTAAATAGTCGTTCCGCCTCTTTGCTATCACCCATTTGCATGGCACTGGTGCCTTTATTGAATTTTAATCTTGGGTCATTGGGAAAAAACTCATCAGCTTCTAGAAAGTTTTTATTTGCATCTAATGCTCTTTTTTCTTCATACGCTTTGATTCCATCGGATACTTTGTCACCTCCAGGGTCAAGACCCCACGATTTTGCATCAATTGAGAAAGAGGCGATGGTAAAAATGAAAATAACTAAGGAGGTCTTCCAAAACAATCTATATAACTTTTCTGAAATCAAAAGCAAAAGAGCTAAAGCTAAAATTGGATAAGCTCCTTCCTCTACTAACACTTTACCGAATGAAATTTCAGACTTTTCTTGCAAATTTTTCAATTTCTTTTCGATGGTACTTTCGAGTTCCTGAGCATTGTTGACGTAAGATCCACTGTTTTCATTTGCAAATGTCTGGAGTGCCCGAGGATTGAGTTTGGAAATCACTAAAAGCTCCGAGTCTGGATCATCTGTAAGAATACCAGACTTTGTCACATACCCCCGAGTTCCTGTTTCAGCATCTTTGTAAAAAATACGTCCACCTTCGGTAGTACCGACACCCCAAACTACAACATCTGCAGAGACACTGCTGAGATTGGGGTTTTCTTCATCCTCTCCATCGCTAATGAAAATTACCAAACGATTCCTTTTGACTTTTTCACTTTTTAAAAATTGGTTAGTCATACGAATTGCTTTAGTTAGGTCTGTACCTTTCTCTCCCACCATATCTGGGCCTAATGATTTAACATAATCCGAAAAACTCGTAAGATCAGAAGTCATCGGACAGAACACGAAAGCCCCACCACTAAATACAACAAGTCCCAATCGATTACCAGATAATTTAGGTAAAAGCTGTAAAATAGTATCTTGAGCATGCTGGAGTCTTGAAGGAACAATGTCATCCGAATACATTGAAAGACTAACATCAATTACGAAAATCAAGTCGGCTGTTAGAAGAGATTGTGAATCTTGGAAGCTGGAATTTCTGACTTTTGAGCTTGCAGTAATAATTAATAAAATTGCTGCCGCGACTGTCACTATGGAAACTAGGAGTTCTTGAGTTTTGGGAGACTTCATCCGATTTCGAAAAAAAGAATTACCTTTGGACTTTACTTGAGCTAAAATGGCAAAGCTCGGCTTCCCAACTTTAACTAGTATTATCAGAGTGATTATGAGAATCAAAGATACAATTATCATACAAATTCCTTAAAAGGAATAAGTAGAAAGAGGCACTCAATCCCAAAAAAAATTGCGCTGTAATATAGATAATCTCGAAAAAATGTTTCCCTAACATAAAGAGGCTTGGCTGGGAGGGGTGTTTTTTCTAAACCATCGATTTCTGAGAGAACGGATTCAAGGGCTTCAGGAGACTCTGCTCGAAAAAATTGACCACCTGTTAATTTTGAAATCTCAGCTAAAGATTCATAGTTGATTTCGAAATTGCCAGATTCTTTCCCTATACCTATGGAGTACACTTTGATTCCTAATGACCTTGTAGTGAAGGAAGCTGTTTCTGGATCCATTCTTCCCGTATTGCTTACCCCATCAGTTAAGAGGAGAATGATTTTGTTTTTTGCTTTTGAGCTTTTCAGTCGGAATGTAGATAATAGAAGTGCATCACCAATAGCTGTTCCTTGTTCTTCAATCTTTGACTCTTCCGCTGTTTCTATTAACTCTTGTAGAGTTTCGCGATCACTTGTTAATGGCGATTGAAGGTATGCTGCCCCAGCAAATAAAACCAGACCTATCCTGTCTAATTCGCGCTTAGATACAAAGGATTGTAAAAGCTCTTTTGAGACTGTTAGTCGATTCTTTGGTAAGAAATCAAATCCATTTACCATAGAACCAGAAATATCTAAGGCTACCATTATATCAATACCATCCGTTTCTTGAGGTAAAAAACGAGTTTCCTTCCCTGGTCCAGCCGTAGCTAATACTAAAAAACTCAATCCTAGATAGGAAAAAATTGAGGGAATATAATCTGGAATTGATATCAATTTTTCTTTTGGTTTTTCGAATCTATCCCATACTATTCGGAGACGAAAATAATCCTTCTTGCTTCGAACAGAATAAAAGAATAATATCCAAATGGGAATTAACAAAAAAAGAAACTCAGGTCTTTGGAATTCCATAGTCTGGCTCCTCTGGAAATAAAACTCCCGACCATTTGGATACTATGAGTTTAGCTTGGATAGGATCTAAGTATCTATCAGTATCTTTGTACTTGAGCTCTTGCCACTCAAGCCTCAATTCTCGAAATTCCTCAACCCTTCCTTTTGTTCGATCAAACACGAACACTAAAAATTCATTATCTGTCCTTGCCTCAAGGTCGTTACCAAGCATCTTGGAAATTTTCAATTTAGCTAGTTCCGAATAACGAAAGGCTAGTGCTTTGAAAGAAATAGATTCTTGGTTCAGGAATTGAAAAAAATGATTTTCTTTTAGAATCAAACTATCTAAAGTTTGTATTGGTGCCCAATTAGCATCGATTACTTTTTCTCTTCTTTCCCATTTGCTATATAGCCAGACCAAAGAATAGAGTGCCCCCAAGACTAAAAGAATATAGAATCCTAGAAGCCAATATCTGAATGAGGAAATCAACTGAGGTGGGGATTCAGGCAAAAGCTCGGTTTCATTGCCCAAGAGACTGGATTCGATCTTGATAATTGATTCAGGGTAGACCCTTTTCCCATTTTGAATCCATTGCAATGGAGCTTTGTGCTCCCCGGCTGCAAAATAAACAATCTTAGCTTCTCCGGAATTTTGAGTTTGATTTTTGATTTCAACCACTTCACCCAAAGGGATATCCGGTTCTTCTTCATTATAGAAATGCCCAATAGTGACTTCTAGCTCACCTTTACCTTCCCACTTAAATACCACTGGTTCTCCTACAGTCGCTGTGTTTTTATCCCAATTTTCCGAATCTGCGAAGGAAGCGTATTGGATCAGAAATATAGCTATTACAAATAGCTTCATAGTTGAGTTAAAAATTCAGAGACTTGAGGCGCCAAACTCCTATCTGCTGTTATTTTAAAAAGTCTTCTTGAAAAAAGTTCTTTCGCTTTCAAAAAGTCACTTTTTGCGATAGTGTATCTGGATGAATAGGTAGATTCGGAGTCCTGAGTTGCAAAAACAGAGAGCCAGAAAGGCAAGGGATTTTCTACTTCTTCATATTCTACCCAAATCCCTATTTGATACCATCTAAGATTGTGCAAAAAATCTAAAGGGAGCTGTCCCCAATTAGCAAAATCCGAAATCCAATAGCAATATTGCCAAGTTTTGACACTTTTTGACATCAAATGCCAGGTTGATTCAATTTCACAAGGCATACTTTTTTGATTCAAAACACTATTCGAATATGCATAAACTAAATTAGGTGTTCTTAGAATATTGGATAGTTGAAAACCATTGATCCCATAAACGAACCATCTAACAGTATTCTTCTGCTTCAAATGAAAGAAAGATAGGAAAAGGGCGGTTTGAAAAGCGGCTTTTCTTTTATCGTCACTCATTGAGGGCGAAGCATCTAATACGACTAAAATTGGCATGCTTTCTTCTGGTTGGAATTCTTTGCAATAGAGGTCACCTGTTCTGGAAAGTACATTCCAGTCAATGTATCTCGCGTCATCACCAAATTCATAAGGTCTGATATCTTGGTATTCCATTCCAAGTCCTCGTTTTTTAATAGAGGAATTCCCTTGACGAGAGATAGTTCTCACATATCTTCTATTTGTGGATTTCAAATCTAGCAATCCATAGAGTTCAGGATCTAATTTCATTTAAGGTACTGGCGTAATTTCCAAAACTCTATGCACCAAATCCATTTCTGTAATGGATTCAGAGAAAGCATCCACGGACTTTAGGATTCGGTGGGATAGTATCTCTACCGCAAATTTTTTAATATCTTCGGGAATTACGAAGTCTCTCCCCTCAAGAATTGCAACGGATTTTGCTATTTTAAGAAATGCCAAACTGGCTCTAGGGCTTCCACCATGGGCAATGTATGTCTTAAGATCTTTAGATCCTGTGAATTCAGGTCTAGTGTTTCGAACTAGAGATACAATGTAATCGATCAATTTATCTTCGATAAACACTGTATCTATTGCTTCGGCCCAAGCAGTCATTTCCATTTTATTTAGGATAGACTCTAAATTGTTATGTTGGAAAGAAACTTTGCCATGTTCTTTTAAAATTGACGATTCTTCCTTTGAAGAAGGATAAGGTATTTTAA
>Ga0169931_10004049_pt1 | contig 22977 bp, 23 predicted proteins | sample Kivu_15m_20L_FD_129675 | JGI IMG/M metagenome (GOLD analysis project Ga0169931, IMG submission 129675) | Freshwater microbial communities from Lake Kivu, Western Province, Rwanda to study Microbial Dark Matter (Phase II) - Kivu_15m_20L... | ecosystem: Environmental > Aquatic > Freshwater > Lake...
ACACGACCAAGAAGTTGCTCTCGCACGGCTGCTTGCCGATCTGCAGCTCGACCTCGTCATCCTCGCGCGGTACATGCTCGTGCTTCCGCCGAGCGTGGTCGCGGCGTGGTCGGGAAAGATGATTAACATCCACCACTCGTTCCTTCCTGCGTTCATCGGTGCCAACCCTTACCGACAGGCACACGACCGTGGTGTAAAAGTGATCGGTGCAACGGCCCACTACGTGTCCGAAGTTCTCGACGAAGGTCCGATCATCGCCCAGGACGTTGCATCGGTGACGCATCGTGACGATGTCACCGAGTTGACTCGACGCGGCCGTGACCTCGAAACCGTCGTTCTCGCCCGTGCCGTGCGCGCCCATGTCGAGCACAGAGTGCTCGTGTGGAACAACCGCACCGTCGTCTTCAGCTGAACAGCCGTCCGACTCTCGCGACGCACCGATCGCGATATCACACAACGATCAGCCGGCTACGTCGTCTCCTCTCGACCAGCGAAAGTGAACACGTTCACCGGGGCGGCACTGCGAGAGATCATCCATCGCATCGCTGGTGACGACGGCAACGACCGGATATCCGCCGGTCACGGGATGATCCGCAAGCATGACGATGACCCCACCCGACGGGAGCATCTGCACGGCGCCGCGCACGAGCCCTTCCGACGGAACTTCACCCTCGACGGCACGCACCATTGTCGGACCGTGCAGTCGTATACCGATCCGATCGACGGCATCATCGACGATCCACTCGTCGGTCACCAATCGCGACAGCGATTGCGGAGTGCACCACGCGTCGCGTGGTCCGGGGGAGATGTCAAACGTCGTCATCCGTCGTGCCGGTAGCGGATCGGTGAAGACGGGACCATCCCCGACGGGCCCCGTACCAAGAACGCTTCCGACGTAAACGGGAACGGGGATGATGTTCGACAAAGTGTCGGTGCTCAGTGATCCGAGCACCGGATGACCGGCGATTCCTCCGTCAATGGCGAGGTAGTTGCGCAGTCCGCGGCGCGGTGTGCCGAGACGCAGCTCCGAGCCGGCCGGGATGAACACGCTGCGTCCCAGGTCGCACGGCCGACCGTCGATCGACAGGGCAGCATCTGCCCCCGTCACCGCGCACCATCCGTCGCGTACGGCACGAATGACGAGATTTCCCGACGTTTCGAGTAGTGCAGCATCGGGTGGGTTGCCGACGAGACGATGGGCAAGCGCCGCAGAGCGACGATCTGCGGCACCGGCGCGGGGCACACCGAGGTGCCCCCAGCCGGATCGGCCGGTGTCCTGCACGGTCGTTGCGAAGCCGGGGTGGATGACGACGACACCGTCACGCATCATGTCGTGCCGCCATCATCGTGCCGTTCCGTGAACGACGAATCGAACGGTGTCTCCGGGCTGCAGCAGCGACGGTGGTGTGCGTTCGACGTTCCACATCACCTCCGATGTCGTACCGAGGAGGTGCCATCCACCGGGTGACGCGCTCGTATACACGGCGCTGTACTCGCTGGCGATTGCGACCGATCCCGGCGGCACCTTCGTACGCGGAGTTGCGCGACGCGGTAGGTGGAGGCGCTCGTGCAGTCCGGTGAGATAGGCGAAACCCGGCGCAAAGCCGCAAAAGGCGACACGGTACGTCGCCGAGGTGTGCAGTGAGACGACCTCGGCAACGGTGCATCCCACCGCAGTCGCCACTGCGTCGAGGTCGTCACCGTCATAGGTGACGGCGATCTGGTGCGTGCGCCCGTTGGGCAACGCCACGGATGACGGCTCGAACGTGTCGATGATTCCACGAACCACGTCACGAGCGCCCGGCTCGTGCACGACGAGCACCGTGCATGCACCGGGGATGACGTCGACGACCTGTAATGCGAGCACCGAATGCGTGCGCAGCCATTTCGCAAGGCGCAAGGGTGCATCGTCCGATTCAGCTCTGCCGTCGGCATCACTCCAATCGAGGAGCAGTGCGTCGGCACCGTAGATACGAATGGTCGGTGGCGTCATCGTGCAACGGCGAAGGGTGCGATCACACCACCGGTCGATGTGATGCGTGAACGAATCGCCGTGAGCAGGTGAACGGCACCGTCAGTGTCGCTGTGCACGCACACCGATCGTCCGTGTGTCACGACGGAGTCGCCGGTCACTGCCGCAACGCGCCCTTTCGTCAGCATCTCTATGACGCGCCGTGCAGCGACATCGGGATCCGTCACGAGCGCGTTGGGCTCGCTGCGCGCAACGAGCACACCAGCGGACGTGTAGTTGCGGTCGGCGAAGAACTCGGCAACGAATGGCACGCCCGTGTCGCGGGCGATTGCTTCGACACGTGAACCGGGAAGACCGAGGATCGGCAACGACTCGGTGCGGGCGAGCTCGACGACACATCGCGCATGGACGTCATTGCTGACGATGGCGTTGTACAGCGCACCATGCGGCTTGATGTACACGACGTTCGTTCCCGCACGGCGTGCCGCCTCGTGCAGTTGACTGCACTGATGTTGCAGGCTGGTGAAGAGATCATCGGCGGAAATGTCGATGAATCGTCGCCCGAACCCGTCGCGATCCGGGTACGACACCTGTGCCCCCACAGCAATGCTGTGGACGGCGGCGGCACGGCAGACCGCGAGCATCGACTCCTCGTCGCCGGCGTGCCCTCCACATGCGACGTTGGCGCTGGAAATGAGCGGGACGAGTGCGACTTCGTGGCTGTCGTTCCACGGGCCGCGTGCCTCGCCTAGGTCGCAGTTCAGGTCAACGACGGGGCAAGTATCCTGCAATACTTGACCTTCCACGCAAAGGAGTCTTCCATGCAGCAGGCAGTCATCGTCGACGTCATCCGCACGCCACTCGGCAAGCGCAACGGTCGTCTGAAGGAATGGCACGCCGTCGATCTCGCCTCCGAGGTCGTCAAAGCCGTCGTCGATCGCAGCAAGATCGATCCCGCGCTCGTCGAAGACGTGATCACGGGTTGCGTCATGCAGATCGGCGAGCAGGCGTTCAACGTCGCGCGAAACATCGTTCTTGCTGCGGGTCTTCCCGAGTCGGTCCCCGGCACCACGGTCGATCGTCAGTGCGGCTCGAGCCAGCAGGCGTCACACTTCGCCGCGCAAGGTGTCATGGCCGGTGCATACGACGTGGTCATTGCTGCCGGTGTCGAGTCGATGACCCGCGTGCCGATGGGTTCCTCGGTCGCCGAAGGCAAGTACGGCTGGCCGATGGGTCCGCGCGTCAAGGATCGCTACGAGGCCGATGGCGGTCTCGTCAACCAGGGAATCTCCGCCGAACTCATCGCGAGCAAGTGGAATCTCACCCGCGACGATCTCGATCGTTACGCGCTTCGCTCGCAGGAATTCGCCGCCCGCGCAACGAAGGAGGGACGCTTCCAGAAGGAAATCCTTCCGCTGCGCGATGTCGAGGGTCAGACGATGTCGTCCGACGAGGGAATCCGTGAGTCCTCGCTCGAGAAGCTCGGCTCGCTGAAGCCGTCGTTCATCCCCGCCGAGGAAGGTGGTCGCGTCACTGCCGGAAACTCGTCGCAGATCACCGACGGTGCAGCCGCGGTGCTCATCATGAGCGAAGAGAAGGCAAAGAAGCTCGGGTTGAAGCCCCGCGCACGCTTCGTCAGTTTCGCTCTTGCCGCGGAGAACCCGCGCATGATGCTCACCGCCCCGATCCCCGCGACCAAGCGTGTGCTCGAGCGGGCGAAAATGAAGATCGAGGACATGGACTTGATCGAGATCAACGAGGCGTTCGCGTCGGTCGTTCTCGCCTGGGAGAAGGAACTGCGCCCCGACATGAGCAAGGTGAACGTGAACGGCGGCGCCATCGCCCTCGGTCACCCGCTCGGTGCGTCGGGTGCCCGACTCACGGCGACTTTGCTCAATGAACTCGAGCGCACCGGCGGTCGATTCGGACTGCAGACGATGTGCGAAGGCGGCGGCATGGCCAACGCCTTCATCATCGAGCGTCTCTAGGACGGCGGTGACCCGCGCGGGTCACGGCGTTACGTTCGTGCGGAGCTGACATCCCGTGCTCGGTCGCATCCTGTGGATCCTCGGTGGCGTTGCCGTTTTCTGGTTCACGTGGAAGTGGGGTTTGGCGATGCTGCGCAGTGCATCGACGGCACCGCCTCCGCCTCCGCCCACGGGGGTTCTGCGGCGGATCAACGTTCGTTATCGCTGCAGCGTGTGCGGCGTGGAGTTGCGCATGACGATGGCTCCCGATGAGGACCCGCCGCCGCCGCGGCACTGCATGGAGGACATGGAATTCGTCGCGCCCGTCGAGTGACGGTTGTGCGGTAAATCGCGGTCAGCGGTACTTCGTGGCGGTGAACAGTCCGCCGAGCACCATGGCGAGACCGCCGAACAGGTACCAGTTGCTGCGACCGCCCGGAACGAAGCCGAGGTAGTAGAAGAGGATGACGAGTGCTCCGAGCCCGAGCAGCACGAACATGAGCACGGGCACCCATCGCGGACTTTCTTTCACCTCGACGGGAATGGGAGGCGTGTAGCGGGTCGACGCAGGCGTGGTGACGCGGCCGGTGTGGTCTTTGCGGTCGGGCATCAATTCTCAGTGTAGGCGGAGACGACCGGGGACGGGCAGGCTGTAGGGGTGGCTGCAACGAAGGTGCTCGTCATTGATAACTACGACAGCTTCGTGTACAACCTCGTGCAATATCTCGGGGAAGAAGGTGTCGAACCCGTCGTCGTTCGCAACGATGCACACTCCGTTGCCGAGTTGGATGCGCTCGACTGTGATGCCCTTGTCGTCTCGCCGGGACCCGGCCGGCCGGCCGATGCAGGAGTGAGTTGCGATGCGATCCGCCACTTTGCAGGCCGTATCCCGATCCTCGGTGTGTGCCTCGGGCATCAAGCCATCGGCGAAGTATTCGGCGCCGACGTCGTTCTTGCACCGGAGTTGCGTCACGGCAAGACGTCGAGCGTCGAACACGACGGCGACGGAGTGTTCGCCGGTATCCCGTCGCCGCTCGACGTGACGCGCTATCACTCGCTCGTCATCGAGAGCGAATCAATTCCCGCATCACTCGTCGTGTCGGCACGCACCGTCGACGGACTCGTCATGGGTGTGCGCCACACGGTCCATGACGTCGAAGGAGTGCAGTTCCACCCCGAGAGCATCCTCACCACCGCGGGTCACGAGATGATCCGCAATTTTCTGGCACGAGTTCGGCGCGCGGCTTAAACGCCGCCGGGTGCGCGACCGACGACGAGTGCAATCGGGGTCTGTGACACGACTCGCGTGCCGGCGGCAACCGATTGCGAAATGACTCTGCCGTCACCCGGATCGTCGATGACGACGTCCTGGTATGTGATCGTGGCAGCAAGCCCCACCGACGTTGCGAGGCTCTGCGCCTCACCTTCACCCAGACCGACGAGATTTGGCACCTGAACGTTGGCTGCTCCGGCAGAGACGTACACCGTGATCGCGCCACCGGGCGCTGCAGCAGTGTTCGGTAGCGGCTCGGTACGAATGACCCGACCGGCTTCCACCGTTTCACTCGCCTCGCGCACCGTCGTCACGACGAAACCGAGTGGTCGTGCCTGGAGTTCCTTGACCGCTGCCGACTCCGGGTCACCCGTGACATCCGGAACGAGCACCGAGTTCGTTCCGCCCGACACGACGACGGTGACGATCGAATTCGGCCGGGTTCCCAGTTCGGCGGCAGGGGACTGACTGAGGATCTGGTTCGCCGGGATGTTCGTGTCGGCGATGAAGTTGCCGACGACGAGCCGCAGGCCGAGGGAACGCAGTGTTGCCGTTGCCTGCTCGACGCTCAATCCGACGAGACTCGGCACGGTGACGGGCACGAACCCGGGGTTGTACACGAGAATGACGTTCTCACCTTCGCGGGCCAAGGTGTCGGGTGTCGGCGACTGCTCGTACACGACGTCGTTCGCCGCACCCTCGCGAACGCGCGGGTCTTCGATGGGAGTCAAACCGACGTCGAGGAGTAGTGCGCGGGCGTCTTCGATGTTCAATCCGACGACATTGGGCACGGTGATGCTCGTCGAGGCTCCTTCGTCGGTGAGGAGACGAAACGCAAAGAGTCCGATGGCGAGGACTGCGATGATCGACGCAACCGCACCGAATACGTACGCCGCGGTGCGCTTCGGTGCGATGTCGTCGTATTGCGGATACGACGCGGCGGGTCGTGCAGCACGCGTAGCCGGCAACTTCGTCGTCGGCTGGGTGTCGATCACGTCGTCAACGGTGGTGCCAACGCTCGGCAATACGGTCGTGGCCTGTGCGTCGTGCGTGCGACGCTGCTCCTCGATGTGGGCAACAACCTCCTCGCCGTCAACGAAGCGACGGATGTCATCGGCAAGCTCGGCGGCCGACGCGTAACGGCGCAACGGATCCTTGTCGAGACACTTCATGACGATGGCGTTGAACGCGGGTGAGACGTCGGGTTCCTTGGAACGCAGCGACTGCGGCTGATCGTGCACCTGCTTGTAGGCGACCGCAATTGCGTTGTCACCGACGAACGGCGGGTCACCGGAGATCATTTCGTACATGACGACACCGAGCGAGTAGAGGTCGCTGCGCGGATCGGGCTGGCTGCCCTGTGCTTGTTCCGGTGAGAAGTACGTGGCCGTTCCCATGACGGCACCGGTTTGGGTGAGGTTCTGTTCGACGGCTGCGCCGACCGCACGGGCAATGCCGAAGTCGGCAACCTTCACCTGGCCCGTCGACCCGACGAGAATGTTCGCCGGCTTGATGTCACGATGTACGACGCCGTGCTGGTGCGCCGACGCCAATGCGGATGCAACTTCGACGGCGATGTCGCATGCCTGCAACACGCTGAGGCGGACGTTTGCCTGGAGGATTTCAGCGAGCGTGCGGCCCTGTACGTACTCCATCGCGATGTAGTAGGTGTTGTTCACCTGTCCCCAGTCGTAGACACCAACGATGTTCGGGTGGTTGAGGCCCGCCGCCGACATTGCTTCGCGCCGGAATCGTTCGACGAACAGCGGATCTTTTGCATGCTCGGGGAACAACACCTTCACAGCGACGGGTCGATCAAGCAGCCGGTCACGGGCAACGAACACCTCTGCCATTCCGCCGCGACCGATGCGTCGCCCCAGCTCGTAGCGGTCGTTGATGAGGATCGGTTCACTCATTGTCCGCTGTGCTCCTCGACGACGTCGCGAATGGAATTGACGAATGCCGCGGCGCGTGGTGCCGACACGAAGATCTTCGGTGCATCGAGCTGCACCGCAAGACCCGGGTGAAGATCGGTTCGACGCAGGGTGCTGTCGGCTTCGATCGTGGGGGCGAACCACAACACCGACTCCGGCGAACCGCGGTAGATGAGCAACCGCGCATCGGAGGCAGGGGATTCGAAACGAACGAAGTATCCGCGCCGCGCATTCACACCGATGCCGACGACTGCGCCGACGACAGCGACGGTCAGCGCCACGATGGCCACGGCAATGCGGCGGGCCCGGCGCCTGCGCGGCGGTGCGGAAGTGATCGGCGATGAGGCGTGATGCGGCGCCGTTGTCGCAGGCGTTGCGCGCGGCGCCGAACCGATGTCGTGCGCGTCGATGACGATGACGGTGACGTTGTCGCGCCCTCCGTTGCGGTTTGCCGCGGCGACGAGTTGTCGGGCTGCCTCGCCGGGATCGGATGTACTGCGCAGAACCGCGGCGATGTCGGCATCGGTGACTTCGTCGACGAGACCGTCGGAACACAGTAGAAAGCGATCTCCGACGATGAGTGGGACGACCCAGGCGTCGGGCGACACGGAGCCGTCGATGCCCAGTGCGCGGGTGACGATGTTTCGCCGAGGGTGGACCCGTGCCTCATCGGCGGTGACGAGCCCCTCGCTGAGCAGTTCCTGAACGTAGGAGTGGTCGACGCTGAGTTGGCGCAACACCCCGTCGCGGAAGACGTATGTGCGCGAGTCGCCGACGTTGGTGACGCAGAGTGCGGGGGGTTCACCGTCGGCCATGCGCAGCGGTGCGACCGCGGTGAGAGTCGTTCCCATCCCGCGTTGTTCTGTGAGTCCGCCTGCTTCGTGATGAATCGCCGCGTTCGCTGTTCGCACCGCGGTAACGAAGTCGTCGTGATTCGTGAACCCGTCGCCGGCGGCGTTGAGCATGGTGCGCACGGCGATGGCGCTCGCCACCTCACCCGCGTTGTGACCCCCCATGCCGTCGGCGACGACGAAGAGTCGCGGATCGGCGATGAACGAGTCCTCGTTCTGCTGACGGATGCGTCCGACGTCGGTGGCCGCACCCCACACGAGTTGCACGCTCGAGGTTCTCGTCATGCGATGTCGAACCGCACGGGGATCGAACCGACGAGAACGACGTCACCGTTGGCCAGGAGCTGTTCGCCCTCGACACGAACGCCGTTGATCTTCGTTCCGTTCGTGCTGCCGAGATCGCGCACCGTCCAACCGTCCCGACCGCGACGAAATTGGGCATGCTCGCGTGACACGTTCGTGTCCTTGATGACGATCGAGCAGGTGCTCTGTCGTCCGATCGTCACCCGCTCGGTCTCGAGCACGTGCCGCGTACCGTCGGGCAGGATGAGCGCACACGTGACACCGGCACCCGGGGCGGTCAGCGATGCAACCGTCATCGAGGGAGTCACGGGAACAACTTGCACCGATTCGTCGGTGGCGGGGTCGGATGCCGACGTGGGACGCACGGACGTCGCTTGGGCATCGTCGCTCGGCGGAGTCGAGTGGCCGACGGTGACCTTGAAACGGCCGCGACGGAGGTGCTCGTCCTCGCGCAACTCGACGCGTACCGGGGCGGAGAGCCTGTATCCCTCCCGCTCAGCGTGCAGATTTCCCGCCTCGCACAACTCGCGTTCGACGTCGCGTAGAACGTCCTTCCATGCCGCGGCGTCTCGAGGGTGCATCGTCACGGTGTAGACGGCGGCGACGGCACCGTCACCGTCCCGGGCGGAATCATCCATGACGGCGAGCAACTGACGCCCGATGTGTAGGGGTTTCACCGCGGTGGGATACGCACGCAACGGCACACGACAATTCTACGGCCCTCGTCGTTGTCCGAATTCGTTCTTCGTGCAACGTCTAACGTTGCCGTGGTGACCCGCAGCCTCGATGTCGTCGTCACCGACCCCGCCGAGCGTGAGCGCTTGCAGCGCCGAACGCTGCGCGTCCTCGTCGGCGGACAGATCGTCGGCGCGGCGGCTCTCGGGTCGTCCGTCACGGTCGGTGCATTCGTCGTGCAAGAGATCCTCGGCGACACGACACCGTGGGGTGGAATTGCGACGGCAACGTCGACAATCGGTACCGCGTTCATGGCACAAATGCTCGCCCGGGTGATGGCGCGAAAGGGACGCCGTGCCGGCCTCACCCGCGGGTACCTGCTCGCCACTCTCGGGTGCGCGGTTGCCGCCGTCGGAGTCGAGCTCATGTTTCTCCCCGTGTTCATCGTCGGCTTGTTCCTGTTCGGCAACGGCCAAGCAGCGAACCTGCTTGCGCGGTATGCGGCCACGGATCTCGCCACTTCCGATTCGCGCGGGTCGGCGATGAGTCGGGTCGTTTTCGCTTCCACGTTCGGGGCGGTGTTCGGTCCATTGCTCATCGGACCCGCGCAGTGGGCGGGTACCGAGTGGTTCGGTCTGCACAAGTACAGCGGACCATGGCTGTTCTCGGCGATCTTCCTCTCGCTCGCTGCGTTGAACACCGTTACCCGATTGCGACCCGATCCACTCGTTGCCAGTGGCGCCGTCGGTGCAACTCCCGCACCGCGACCGCCGATTCGCACCGTCGTGGCGATGATCTGGTCGTCGCCACGCGGACGACTCGCCGTGACGGCAATGATCGTCTCGCAGGCGACGATGGTCGCGGTCATGACGATGACCCCCGTTCATCTGCGCCTGCACGGCCACGAGGGAGTGTCGGTATACGTCGTGTCACTGCACATCGCCGGGATGTTTGCCTTCAGTCCGCTCATCGGCAGGTTCACCGACACATACGGTCGCTACAGCGCCATCGTCACTGCAGGTGTCGTTCTCGCGGTATCGCTTGCGATCGCCACGTTCTCGGGTGACGTCGAGTGGTTGTTGTTTCCGTCACTGTGGTTGCTCGGCATCGGATGGAACTTCGGACTCATCGGCGGATCGAGCCTGCTCGTTGACTCCGTTCCCGACAAGGAACGCGTCGCCGTGCAGGGAACTGCCGATTTGCTCATGAGTTTCTGCGGTGGGGTTGCCGGTTTCTCATCGGGATTCATCCGCCGCGCCTTCGGATTCCACGTCTTGTCCGCGGTTGCTCTTGTTGCTGCAGGGATTCTCGTCGTGTACGGAGCCCTCTGGTGGATGCGCACCGCGCAACGCTCGGAGATGCCCGTTGGGGCACGCTGAACGCATTGGTAGCGTGACACTTCTTCCTACTCGGGCGAGTGGCGAAATGGCAGACGCGCTGGCTTCAGGTGCCAGTGTTCGCAAGGACGTGGGGGTTCAAGTCCCCCCTCGCCCACGGTTGACATCATGACGTCGTCTGACTCCGCCCTGCTCGCACAGCGCCTGGCAAGCCGCCAGGCAACCGTTGCCGTCATCGGGTTGGGCTACGTGGGGCTTCCGCTCGCCACGTCGTTCGGCGAAGTGGGATTCAGCGTCATTGGATTCGACGTGTCACGGGGTGTCGTCGACGGCCTGAATGCGGGCCGCAGCCACATCGACGACGTTCCCGATGAACGCATCGCACGCTTGCGGTCGAGTGGTCGATTCTCGGCGACGTCGAACCCGTCGGATCTTGCCGCTGCGCACGCGGTCTTCATTTGCGTGCCCACACCGTTCGACAAGGCAAAGACACCCGACCTGAGTTACGTCGAGGCGGCAACTCGCACCGTCGCATCCGTGCTGCGGAAAGGAATGCTCGTCATCTTGCAGTCAACGACGTATCCCGGTACGACGACGGAGTTCGTGAAGCCGCTGCTCGAGGCCACCGGGTTGACGGCCGGCGTCGATTTCCATCTCGCGTTTTCACCCGAGCGAGTCGATCCGGGCAACTCCACGTGGAACGTGCGCAACACGCCCAAGGTCGTCGGTGGCCTCACGCCACAGTGCACCGCACTGAGCAAGACACTTCTCGAAGCGCTCATGGACGATCCCGAACTCGTGCGCACGGTGGAGAATCCGTCGGTCGCCGAGCTGTCGAAATTGTTGGAGAACACCTACCGCGCGGTGAACATCGCCCTCGTCAACGAACTCGCCCGGCTGTGCCACGAAATGGGTCTCGACGTGTGGAGCGTCATCGATGCTGCGGCGACGAAACCATTCGGATTCCAGGCGTTTTATCCCGGTATCGGCCCCGGTGGTCACTGCATTCCCGTCGATCCGTTCTATCTGTCGTGGAAGGCGCGCGAGTACGACTTTCAGATGCGTTTCGTTGAGCTTGCTGGCGACGTGAACAACGACATGGCGACGTATGCGGTGCGACGAATTCAGGACATGTTGAATGCACGGGGCGTGCCGCTGCGCGGCGCACGAATTCTCTGCTGCGGTGCGGCGTTCAAGCCCGGCGTCAGCGACACGCGCAATTCTCGCGCCATTCACGTCATGGAGTTGCTGGCACAACACGGCGCGAACCTCAGCTACCTCGATCCGCACGTCCCGTCGCTCACGGTCGGCGATGCCACCGTGCACGCGTCAGACATGAACGCGGTCGGCAAGGAATCATTCGATCTCGTCGCCGTGCTCGTCGGCGGACGGTGGCCGCTCGCCGAATTCGAGAAGAACGGGACACCTGTCTTCGACGCGGTGAATGCCGGCGGTGCGCCGACCGGATCACGTCAGCGTCTGTAATTCGACTTCTTCGCCAGCAGCTGCGCGTACAGCGCATCGTGTGACTGGGCGAGCCGTGCGACGGTAAACGTCGACGCCGCCATCGCCGCTCCCGCGGTACCGAAGCGACGCCGCTCTTCGGAATCATCCGCGAGGCGGCGCACTGCGGCGATGAGCTGCTCGTCGGTGTCGGCAAGCAGTCCGTTCACTGCGTCGTGGACGATCTCCGGGATCGCACCCACGTTCGTGGCGACGATGGGAAGACCGGCGGCTGCTGCTTCGATGAGCGACACCGACATTCCCTCGTTGTCGCTCGTGAGCAGTGCGATGTCGATTGCACAGTGAACCGCATCGACGTCGTCCTGCCAGCCGAGGAATGAGACGTTGTCGAGCCCGCTGGCATCGGCACGCACTGTGTCCGACAGTTCACCTTCACCGACGATGACGAAATGCACGTCGGGCAATGCACGGGCGACCGCGATGACCCTGTCCGGGCGCTTGATGGGGGTGAGGCGACCGATGAAGCCGACGATGACCGCATTTTCAGGAAGCCCGAGTCGCACCCGAGCTACCGCGCGCGGCACCCGGTTCAGAGCCGGTACGGCGGGCGGGATCATCGAACTCGTGTCGCGCGAGGTGATGCCGATGTCGACGAGATCGCCCCGGACGCGTTCACCGATGACGATCGCGTGCGAGGTGATGCGTCGCAATGCGCGTTCGACTGCGACGATGATGCGCGTCTTCGTTCCCGAGAAGTAGCCCTGCAGGAGATGTCCGTGGAACGTGTGCACACGCACGGGAACGCGGGCAACGAAGGCGGCGATCCGACCGAGCGCACCCGCCTTTGCCATGTGCGTGTGCACGATGTCCGGGCGCAGCCGACGGAAGATACCGACAAGGCGAATCAACGTGAGGACGTCGTGGAAAGGGGTCGCTCGTCTGCGCAGCGATGCGACTTCGACAACGGGTACGGAAAGCTCGCGATGTGAGAAGTAGTCACCTTCGTCGACTGACGGCAGTCCCCGAACGAGCGTGAGATCGAGTCGATAGTCGGGACCGTGTTGCCCGTTCAGACCGTGGAGAAGGTTGTCGAGATAGCTCGACACACCGCCGATGTTCGTGCGCGTCACCACGTGGACGACGCGCATCAGCCGTGCGTCCCTCTCCACCACGACAGGGTGCGCAGCAGCCCGTCACGCAGATCGACGGCCGGTGAGTAACCGAGAACGTCGCGGGCGCGCACGAGGCTCGGCACGCGCCGCTTCGTGTCTTCGAAGCGCGGGCCGTACCTCTGCTCGTAAGAAACGAGCTCGACGGCTGACCGTGAGCCCGTGAGCTCGATGATCATGTGTGCCAGGTCGGTGATCACCGTTTCGACGTCGTTGCCCACGTTGAACACGCCACCGACCGCGTCGTTGCGAAATCCGGCGCGCATCGTGCCGTCGACGGTGTCGTCGACGTAAGTGAAGCATCGTGTCTGTGTGCCGTCGCCGTGGACGGTGAGCGGCTCACCGGCGAGGGCTTGGCGCAAGAAGTTCGCCACCACCGATCCGTACCCGCGGGGATCCAGCCGCGGACCGAACGAATTGAAGTAGCGCACAATCGACACTTGCAGACCGCGCTCGGCGTAGGCGAGTGCGAGATGCTCGTCGATCGCCTTGGCGGTGCTGTAGCCCCACCGGTGCACATTGGTGGAGCCGAGCACCCGGTCGTCATCCTCGGCCATCGGCATCTTCGTCGTCTTGCCGTAGATCTCACTCGTCGATGCGAGCACCAGGCGGATACCGGTACGTGCACACGCTTCGATGACGTTCTCGGCGCCGCGTGTGTTGGTGATGAGCGACGTGAGAGGGTCGGCAACGATGTGGCCGACACCGACGGCTGCTGCGAGGTGAAAAACGAGCCCCGAGTCGTCGACCATCCGATGCACGACGTCGGCGTCGAGGATCGTTCCTTCGACGAAGCGAATGTTCGAATGCGCCTGCTCGAGGTTGCGCAACGATCCCGTCGAGAGATCGTCGAGCACCGTCACGTCGTGATCATCGCCCACGAGCCGGTCGACCAGGTGGGATCCGATGTATCCCGCGCCGCCGGTGACGAGAACCTTCATGCAGTGCACCACGCTACTTGCGCGGAATCACCGCATTCTGCGTGATGCGTTCGATGCAGCACCTCGCTGTCGACAACTAGCCTTGCAGGGGTGACACCGGTTTGGCTGTATGTCGCCACGTTCGTCGCCGCACTATTCACGTCCCTCGTCCTCGTGCCCCTCGTACGCGACGTTGCACACCGCCGCGACATCGTTGATCGTCCGGGCGGACACAAGTCGCACCGCTCACCGGTGCCGTATCTCGGGGGAGTTGCGATGTTCGCGGCCTTTTCCGTCGCTGCTCTCGTCGGGGCATACGTGCTCGACTACGTGACGCTCGACGACGCGGGCATACGGGTGCTATGGCTCGGCTTCCTCACCGACTCGAGCTCGACTTTCCGCGAACTACTCATCGTCCTCGGGCTCGCACTGTTGCTCAGTGCGATGGGGCTCATCGACGACCTGCGCGGCCTCAGCCCCCTCCCGCGGTTCCTCATCGAACTGGCAGTTGCTGTCATCGTCGTGGTGAACGGCATCCATCTCGTCTCGCCGATGCCTGACTGGGTCGACATGGCCGTCTCCGTCGTGTGGATCGTCGGTATCACGAATGCGTTCAACCTCCTCGACAACATCGACGGCCTCGCGGCCGGAACCGCGTCGGTGGCGAGCGTGGCCTTCTTTCTCATCGCCATCATCAACGACCAGAAGTTCAGCGCTTTGCTTGCGATCGGGCTTGCCGGTTGCATGCTCGGATTCCTGCGGTCCAACTTCCATCCCGCAACCATCTACATGGGTGATGCGGGCAGTTTGTTCATCGGATTCTTCATGGCATACCTCGGGTTGAAGATGCGCACCTCCGTCACGGAGATCCCGCAGTACTTCGTGCCCGTCATCGTTCTCGGTGTCGCCGTACTTGACACCGCGATGGTGTTCGTCTCCCGAATCAAACGTGGGGTGAGTCCGTTCCTTGGTGGCCAGGACCATCTCAGTCATCGCTTCGTGCGCCTCGGTTTTTCGGTGCGTCGTTCGGTGAACGTGTTGCTCGTCGGCAGCGCGGCACTCGGGCTACTGGCGGTTGCCCTGTCGGAATCTCCCGCGGGAGTTGGTTGGTGGATCCTCGCAGCAGCAGCCCTCGCAGGGGTCGCAGCCACCATCACACTGACGACGAAGCGGGCGATGCTCAGCGTGGTTGGTTCGGGCTCGGCTCCAGCGGACGTCCGGCCAGATGCTCCAGAGACCAGGCGTCTCGGCAGTACTCGTCGCGATTGAACCGACTTCCCCAGCGCGACCGCAACGCCGCTGTTTCCACTTCGGCAACCGTTCGTGCACGCGTCGCACTCTCGAAATGAAACAGCCGGGCATGGGGAGTCCAGATGATGCGGTACCCGCGGTCGAGGAGTTTGTAGCCGAAGTCGACGTCGTTGAACGACGACGGGAACACCGTGCTGAATCCGCCGACGTCGAAATATGTATGGCGGCGGATGAGGGCACAAGCGCCCGTCACACCCGATACCTCGTGGGCCACCTTCAGCATCCCGAATGACCCAACCGAGGCACTCGGCATCCCGTTGCCGTAGTTGTGATGGTGGACGGCATACGAGTGCCCTGCGCTCTGGATTCGTCCATCCTCGAGCAGCAACAGAGGTCCTACCATCCCCACGTCGTCATCTTGGAGGAAGCCCAGCATTTCCTCGATCCACTCGGGAGTGATCACCTCGGTGTCGTCGTTGAGCAGCAAGACGTGTTCACCCCCGGAGTTCACGACGCCGAGGTTGCATTTCTCCGAAAAGTTGAAGGGCTTGTCGAAGCGAACGGTGCGGACCCGTGCGGGGTCGACGCTGTCGAGGTGTGTGACGACATCGGCAGGGGTGTCGGTGTCGACGACGACGACAATTTCGACGTTGCGGTACGTGGAGTTGCGAAGAACGCTGTCGACGCAGTTGTTGACGAGCACCGTCTCCACCCCGAAGACGTGACGTTTCGTGCCCCGTGTCGGAATGACGACCGAGACGAGCGGAGCGGACATGAGCCGTCGGCGCACGCGCACGACCGGCCATGGCGGAAGTGAACCGACGTCGGCATCGATGCCGACGCGTTCGCAGTGTTCACGCACGGCGCGAACACTTGCGTCCATCGCATAGGGCTTCTCGCTCACGGCGACCGCCGTCGAACCGGGAACCGAGCGCCAGTGGTACAGCACCCGGGGAATGTGCCGGATCTTGCGGGTCTTCTCCGTCACGCGAAGGACGAGGTCGTGGTCCTGTGATCCGTCAAAGCCCTCCCGGAAACGGCCGACCGCATCGACGAGGCGCCGTCGGATGACCGAGATGTGCGAGCAGTAGTTCTGGCCGCGCAAGCGTTCGGGTGACCATGACGGCTTGTTGAACTCCTCGTAGTGGCGACCGTCGGGTGTGATCTTGTCCTCGTCGCTGTAGATGTAGTCGACGTCGGGCTCCGCTTCGATGACACGCGAAATGTCGAGCAATGCGTCTGCAGCGAGCACATCATCATGATCGAGCAACACTACGAAATCGCCGTCGGCCATGGCCAGTGCATCATTCGATGCGGCGACGATTCCGCCGTTGACGTCGCGGTGCACGATGCGCACGCGAGGGTCAACAGCGCGCAGCGCTGCCAGACGTTCGCGAGCGACCGGCGAGGGAGATGCATCATCGACGAGACACCATTCCCAGTCGGTGAAACTTTGCGACAGAACCGAAGCGATGCACTCATCGAGGGCACCCGGTGGGGTCTCGTAGACCGGGGTGATGATGCTGAAGAGCGGCACGTTGCGGCGCGCCTGCCCTACCGGGCGAGACGCTTGAGGATCCGCACCGGCAGCATGACGAGTCGTCCGACCTTGAAGGTACGGCTCCCGGCGATTCTCTCGAGCTCAATGATTCGCTTGGCCTTTCGTCGAACGTCGGCGTCGTAGGCGAGAGCTTGAGCCTCCAAGCGGGTGATGTTTGCCTGGAGATTCTCGTTGTGGATCGAGATCTCAGCGTGAAGGTGGCGAAGCTGGCCGGTTTCGGCAATGGCGCCGATGGCGAAGTCGCGGGAGTGCAGCAGGGCCAACTCGAGGTCCATCACCTTTCGGCGCAACTCGGCAACGAGCATCTCACGGGACTCCGTTACAGCATCGGCGACGTCGAGTCGTTCGTGGGAAGCGACCACGGTGAGAACTCTACTGTGCAGGGTCACTGGTAGGTTGGGCATCCGTGCACCAAGTGGCCGACATCATCAAGTCGCGCAACCTGCTGTGGAACCTCACGCTGCGCGAGTTGCGTGCCAAATACCGTCGGTCGATTCTCGGGTGGAGCTGGTCTCTGCTCAATCCGATCTCGCAGATGCTCATCTACTCATTCGTCTTCGGCGTCGTTTTTGGTGTTCGTACACGGGTCGGCGACCCGTCGGGAATCGACATCTACGGTCTGTACCTGCTCAGTGGTATCTTGCCGTGGGGCTTCCTCAATCTCATTTGCAACCTCGGTCTGCAGTCGCTCATCGGCAACTCTGGCCTCGTGCGCAAGGTGCGATTCGCCCGCGAGTCGCTCGTCTTCTCACAAGTGTTGTTCAGTTTCGTGCAGTTTTCCATCGAGATGACGCTGCTCACCGTCGTTCTCGCCGTGTTCGGCAGTCCCTTGCTGCCGTGGATTCCGATGACGCTGTTGCTCATGGTCCTGCTAGCGGTGTTCGCCTCGGGGATCGCACTCATCCTGTCCGTCGGCGCGGTGTTCTTCCGCGACTTGAAATACCTGTGGACGATCGTCTCGCAGGTGTGGTTCTTTGCGACACCGGTGATCTACGACCCCGCGCGTCTCGAAGGCAAGGTCGGCGGCGTCGCCGGATTCCTGCTGCACTGGAACCCGGCAGCCGTGTTTCTGCGCTCGTTTCGTCACGTCACCTTCGACGGTCGCGGTCCGGAAGCCGGTGACCTCGTGCCGATCATCGCCATGTCGTTCGCCTCGCTGGCGATCGGTTTGTGGGTGTTCGGCCGGTTGTCGCGGCGGATCGCCGAGGAGTTGTAGAGCCGCAGAGTTAGTGGCGGGTGATCGACCACGTAGACGGGATCGCGACGATTCCCGTGTCCGACAAGTCGGATTGGTGCACCTGAAAGCGCACCCACCGATCACAATGGTCATACTCGGTGGAACCCGTTGCATCGGTGACGGCCACCGATACGTGGTACCCGCCCTCAAGTAGCGGAACGGCGTCAAGCGACAGTCGCACCGTGGTCGCTCCGTCAAGTGCGCGAACGGTGGCTGCACCGCGCTGCGTCGTCGTGCCCCACACGACGTCGCCGTGGGGAGTGGTAATCATCACCCGAATGACCGGTGATTCGACCCGCGCATGCGCAGCAAGTTCGATGACGATGTCCATCGGCGAACCGGATTCGACGACATCAACGGGGGCACCGTCACGGTTGACGATCCCGACCGACGACACGCGAACGTCGCCGGTTCCCCATCGTCGCGCAGTACCGTCGACCGGAGCGCTCGTTTCCTGGTACGTACCACCCGTATACGCGGCGATCACCTCGGAGGCGGGACCGATTTGGCGAACCCGACCCTTTTCCAGCCACACGACGTCGGCACAGAGTTGCTGTACGAGACCGAGTGAGTGGCTGACGACGACGATCGTGCGCCCCTCGCGGCGGAATTGCTCGATCTTTTCGGTGCTCTTGCGCTGGAAAGCGGCGTCACCGACCGAGAGAATCTCGTCGATGAGGAGGATCTCGGGTTCGACGTGTGTGGCGATCGAGAAGCCGAGTCGCACGACCATTCCCGATGAGTAGTTCTTCACGGGGGTATCGATGAACTTCTCGAGTCCGGCGAAGTCGACGATGCTGTCGAACTGCCGGTCGACGTCCTTGCGGGTCATCCCGAGAATCGAACCGTTGAGGTACACGTTCTCGCGCCCGGAGAGTTCGGGATGGAATCCGGCGCCGAGTTCGAGCAGTGCCGCAACGTTGCCGTTGATCGTCACGGTTCCGCGTTCGGGGAAGTAGATGCCCGTGAGGCACTTCAGCAATGTCGTCTTGCCGGAACCGTTCGATCCGATGATGCCGAGCGTGGCGCCGGTGGCGACGTCGAACGACACATCCTGCAACGCCCAGAACTCCTCGTAGCGCGCGCGACGACCGCGCAGCATCGCCGCCTTGATGTACCGGTTGCGCTCGTGATACAGCCTGAAGTTCTTCCACACGTTTGCGACCGAAATCGCGTTGTTGCCCGCAGTTGTGCTCACGAAGGATCAATCCTTGCCGATCGCAGGCGCGCAAGCTGGACTTTCACGTTGGCCGGGAGCGTGTCGTCGTTCCAGTTCGTGATGAGCCGATCCGATCGCGCAACGTAGTAGCTGTCCTCCTCGGTCGGTCGGTTGCTGTCGACGTACCACGGCAAGTGACGTGCAACGTACGGCGGTGCGGCACGCAATGCGTTGCCGTTGTCGTGACCGAGCCCCGGGCGGTACATCGCGAGCGTCGTGTCGACGGGCGCCCTGTAGAAGCCCGGTTCGTGCACGGTCGTCCAGAACTGCCTCTCCCACGTGATGACGTCGTCGCGGTGTCGGTACGTGGAGGGGATGTCGTCAATCTTCAACGAAAACCCGACCTTGTCGACGGAGGGGTTGCGTTGCAGAGCACGTTTGAACGTGGCCAACGCATCGTCGGGGCACGAGTCGACGGGCACCACGTCGGGATCACTGACGACGAAGAAACGATCGTGTCCGACATCGGCGACGATGCCACTCAGCCACGGAGAGCGGTGGCCGAGATTCGCGCCGGTGTGCACCACGGTGTGGCGGGTGGTGCGCAGGAATTCGACCATCGGAGGCCACGTACTTGCGTTGTCGCACAACCAGATTTCGCGCTGACCGACCTTTTCCAGCCACTGCAGGAGCTGCAACAGTGGTGTGAGTCGGTCACGAACGATGATGATGACGGGAAATTGCTCGGTCATCGGGAGCGGCGACCCCGGCGCCGCGCTTCTTCGACCGGGACCGGCTGACGAAGACGCTCAACCTCGGCAGTGAGTCGGGCGATCTCCTCGCGGCAGTGCACGACCTCCTGTTGGAGCTGGCGACGTTCCGCATCGCGCACCGTCATGTCGCGCTCCATCGTGGAGTATCGATCGGCATTCTCCCGGCGCTCGGCTGCCATTCTTGCCATCGCATCCTCGGTGTACTTGCTGAATTCTTCGAGTTTCATCCGCAGGCCGTGCGCCTCTGCGTAGAGTTCGGCGATGAGTGCATCGCGGTCGTCGTGCGGCGACGTCACGTTCTCAGGCTACCCAGCGCGATCACCTAGATTTTCGGCGTGGTGAAGCAGGCTGCGCGCTGGCTCGAATACCTCTACGGCACCGCCGTGCTCTTCTTCCTCACGCAGGGACCCGTCTACAAGTTGTGGGAAGCAAGCGGCCGGGCAATGGAGTTCACGCCGACACCGTCGGTGTTGCAGGCGCATTCCGCAACGTTCCTCCTCGTGCAGCTTCCGGCTGCTGCGTTGTTCTTCCTGCGTCTCCACCGCCGAGGTCTCGACCGAGTGACGACGACGATCCTCGCTGCTCTCGTCGGATGGTTGACGTTGTCCACCGTGTGGTCGCAATTCGCGCGGGTCACCGTCATCGATGCGTCGATGCTTGCTCTCACCACGCTCGTCGGTCTCTACTTCGTGCAGACGTACGGACAGCGCGAGATGCTGCTCATCACGTCGGGTGCCATGCAAGTGGGGGTGGCGCTCTCGCTGTGGGCAGTCCGGAAGAACTGGACTCTCGCCGTCGATCCGGACGTCGGCTATTGGATCGGCATCTACTTCAATCGCAATTCGCTCGCACCACCCGCCGCAGTCGGAGCAATCACCGCCATTGCCGTGGCGTGGATGGCGGTGCGGCGCCGCACACGCACAACCCCGGTGTGGGTGGCACTGGCACTCGGGTGTGCCGCAGTCGATATGTGGGTCGTGTGGAAGAGCCAGTCGAGCACGTCGGTCGGTGCCGCCGTCATTTTTCTTCTCGTATGGGCGTTCTGGGCGGTGCTGCGCTGGGCATACAACCGCGGCATCGGCGGCGAGTCACTCACGGGACGATGGGTGTATCCCGCCTTTCTCGCCCTCGTTGCTGCAGCAACGACGTTCATTTTCGTCTTTCAGGAAGCGTTCCTTCGGCTGCTCGGCGAAGAGTCACGGTTCAACAGCCGCAGTCAGTCGTGGGCATTTTCGTGGGACGGTGTGCTCGACAAACCGCTGTTCGGTTGGGGGTGGATGGCGGCGTGGCGAACGACGACGTTCTTCAAACGTGACGGATGGTGGGACCTGCGCGACACGTCCTGGTCGCACAGCGGCTACTTCGATGTACTCCTCGGCGGAGGTCTCGTCGCGGGTGTGATGTTCATCGCATTGGTGCTCGTCTCGGGCATGCGCCTGCACCGCGTCGTCCTCGTTGAGCCTCTCGGTCAACTGCGCTATGCAACAGCATTCTTCGTCCTGGCTGCCGCCACCCAGGAGTCGTTCTTCATGGGCACGCACTTTTTGTGGGCCCTGTTCGTGTGGGCGCTCGTGCCCACCGCCGACGAAATCAGTCGAGAAGAACGACGCCGGCGACCCGATGGCCGGCCTGCTGCAGCCCCGTCAGGGCGGTGAGCAGAGTCGAGACGCGGTCCTTGCCGCGCTGAACGACGATGACATCGGCAGATGACATTGGCGCCGGAACACCGGTACTCAGTGGTGCGCTGAGCGTGAGGCCATGCAGGGCCTCACCGACGGCACTCGCAGTCAACGGAATGAGCCTCGCCGGCCCACCGGCAATGTTGCTGAGTGCGGCCCGCGCCAGCTGCGACTCGAGTGCAGAGGCATCCTTCTTCACGACACCCACCACGCGGTCGGCTCCGATCGCACGGCGCAGGCGCTGCACGCTGCGGATCGTGTTGTCAACGATCGACCACTGCAAGATGATGAGCAGCGCAATGATCAAACCTGCAATTGCACCGAATACGTAGGTTCGCGGCGATACCGAGGTCACGGTGGCGCCGAAGCTCTGCTCGTTGGTGCCAATGAGACGGTACGTCGGTGTGGCATCGGCGATGAGGTTGTCGATTGCTGCAATCTGTTGGCGTAGCCGTGCATCGTCGGGGGTTGCGGCGAGCGCTGCACTGAGCAGGCTGCGGCCGCGTTGCAAGCCCGCGGTGAGTGCATCGGTACGAAGTTTCGCCGCCTCGGCGACGTATGCGGTGATCGTGTCGGGGCACCGTTCGCGCACCGTCTCGGCACATGTGAAGGTGAGGGTCGGGATCCCGGAACTACGGAAGGTGAACGTGCTGCTTCCGTCGGCATCAACGCTGTCGATGAGCGAAAACGTTGGCTTTGAGCGCACGATGGACACGCGCGGTTCGTAGCCGAGCACATCGGCGACGCGACGGCGCACCTCCGGTCCGCGCAAGAGAACCACCTGGGAGTCAAGATCGGGAACGGCACGGATTCCGGCGGGATCGAGACCGACGAGGGCGAGGGTGGGGAGCGGGTCGCTCACCTCGTACGTCTCGTCGATGGAGTATGCAGCGGGAGTGGTTCGCAGGTCGGACTCCTGATACCAGAGGATGCCAACGGACACGATGGCGACGACCGGAAGAACCCACCAACGCGCGCGGAAGGTGTCGAGAAATGGGCGCACGTCGATGCGATCGCTGATGCGACTAGCAGTTGGGAATGGCGTGCCGTTCGCGGTGCTCACTCGTTGTACCCTTTGCGGCATACTACTCGCGCAATGCCGAATCCCCGGGAGTCACGCGTCGACATGCGACGATGTTTATCGTGACATCGCATGATGCACTGCGCGTGCTTCTCGGCTACTCGGGTGCCACGGTCAACGCCACTCCGACCACTCATCGGGCTGTCGACCTCGAGGCTGGTGCGTAATTCGCAAGCCCTGTATTGATGGGGTACTGGCTGGGGTTTCAGTAAATGTTTGGAACGCGAAACGCCGTTTTTTCGAACGCGCTTGTGGGTCAATTGAATTGCGCAAACGGGCTATCATCAGTTCGTGAAACACGCCAAAAAACTCGTCGCGCCTGTCGTAGTTATTGCAGTTGCCCTAGCGGTTTTCGTAGCCAGCGCAGCTCG
>Ga0169931_10004050_pt1 | contig 22959 bp, 22 predicted proteins | sample Kivu_15m_20L_FD_129675 | JGI IMG/M metagenome (GOLD analysis project Ga0169931, IMG submission 129675) | Freshwater microbial communities from Lake Kivu, Western Province, Rwanda to study Microbial Dark Matter (Phase II) - Kivu_15m_20L... | ecosystem: Environmental > Aquatic > Freshwater > Lake...
CGACATGCAGCCCCTCAAGGACCAGCTCAAACCCACCCTCCAACTCGCCGCCTAAAACCAACCAAACTCAATCCTTCCACTCCTTTGACCCACACCTTTTGCTGAACCTTGACGCACACAACCCTTCAGGGAAACCAGCGCAGTTCGGCAAGGTTGGTGCGGCCTTTTCCCACGGAATAGTCCCAGTAAACCGCGCTCGACCAGCGGGCGGCGTGGCCGTCTAGGAACAGGAAGTTGGCGCCGGCACCGTGCAAATTGGTGTGCGTGAAGGTCCAGCCGCCCACGGCCGGAAGGTTCTTGCTGTCGAACAGCCAGACCATTGCGCCGGGTTCCGCCACGTTGCCAAGCTTCGGCGGGGAATCGGCCTCGAAATCCCCGGTGTTGTCGGCGTAGGCGTTGAGGCAGTAGTGGAACAGGTTGTTGCCGTTGCTGCGGCGGAGATTCGCAGGACAGATCCACACGGAGCGGCCCGTGGCGGCCTGAGCGTTGGTCCGCCAAGGCTGTTCGTGGTAGCGTGGCAGACCGAGCACTTGGGGCAGTTGGACATACCAGCCGGTGTTCGTCTGGGAGGCGGTGGGATTGGGAAATCCCTCCGGCGGCAGGTGGTCACCGTGGTCGGTGGCGTAGAGATGCGTGGCGAGGCCCCACTGCTTGAGATTGTTGAGGCAGGCGATCTGGTTCGCCTTGCCCAGCGCCGGCAACAGCATTCCGGCCAGCAGCGCGATGATCGCGATCACCACGAGCAGCTCGATCAGCGTGAAGGCGCCGGATGGGCGAGGGGACGTTGGCGATGGAAGCGGGTTCACGGGCAGACCGTCCTCCTGCTAGCAAGGCCCCGCGATGCCAGCAAGCGGCCAGATGTCCCGCGTCAAGCCCGGGCGGTTTCCGCGTCGGGTTCGGCGATCGGCTGGAACCGGTCGGTGCCCACCAGCCGTTCGAAGATCGGCGACGCCATCAGCGTGGTGACCACGGCCATGATGACGAGCGTGGCGAACAGGCCTTCCGAGATGACGCCGCGCTGGAGGCCGATGTTGATGATGATCAGCTCCATCAGGCCACGTGCGTTCATCAGCGTGCCGATGCCGAGCGCCTCGCGGTTCGAGATGCCGGTGGCGCGGGCTGCCAGCCAACAGGCGACGCCTTTGCCCAAAACCGCGGCGACGAGCACGGCGCCGCACATGAGCCAGAGGAAACCGGAGTTGAGCAGGCCGATCTTGGTGTTGAGTCCCGAGTAGGTGAAGAACAGCGGCAGCAGCAGCGCTACGGTGAGCGGCTGGATGCGGCCGGCGAGGTCACGGCAGACGATCCCGCGCGGCATGGCTGTGCCCATCACAAACGCGCCAAACACCGCGTGCAGTCCCACCAGGTCGGTGAACCAGGCTCCCAGCGCCATCAGGGCCAGTCCCACCACCAGCCCCGCCTCGGTCAAGTGGCCCTCGCGGGTAAGCTGGCCGCTGAACCGCGCCAACAGCGGCCGGATGACGAGCAATGTCAACGCCCCGTAGCCGACCCCGCCCGCGATGTTGGTGACCGCGTGGCTCCAGTTCTGATCGAAACTGGCGAGCACGACGGCCAGCAGGCACCACGCAGTCGCGTCGTCAATCGCGCCGGCGCCCAGCGCCACGGTGCCCATGGTCGTGCCGGCCAGCTTCTTGAAGTGGATGATGCGGGCCAGCATCGGGAAGGCCGTGATGCACATCGAGGCACCGAGGAACAGCATGGCCTCCAGCAGCGACGTTTTCTTGGGGAACAGTTCGGTGTAGTGGAAGAACACCCAGGCGAGTCCCGCGCCGAGCACGAACGGCGCGACCATGCCCGCGGCGGACACGGCGAGGGAGCTCTTCAGGCGCTTCTGGACGATGTCCACCCGGAATTCCATGCCCACGATGAACATGTAGAGCGCGAGGCCAAGCTGCGACGCCGGGAAAAGATACGACTGTGTGTCCCGGGTGGCCTGGGTCCGGTCCCACGGAAACAGCCATTGCTGGGCCTCCGGCCAGAGCAGGCCGAACAGCGAGGGGCCCAGCAGCACGCCGGCGATCATCTCCGCGACGACCTGCGGCTGGCCGAACCGCGCGGCGACGGCGCCCACGATGCGGCAGAACAGCAGGATCACCGCGATCTGCAGGAAAAATTGGATGGCCAGCTGGAGATTGTTCATCGGTCCGACGCGAGGCGGTGCGTAGTAAACCATGCCGGGCGTGTTCGCGGAAATAGCATTTCCCTATCGCATTGATAGCGGCCCGCAATAATTGCCGCATGGATCTCCGCCATCTGCGATACTTCCAGGCCATCGCCGAGGAACTCAGCTTCTCCCGGGCGGCCCGGCGGCTCCACGTCGTCCAGCCGGCGCTCAGCCGGGCACTCAAGGAACTGGAGGCGGAACTAGGCGTCGAACTGCTCGCCCGCACCCGGCGGATGGTGCGCCTGACCGCCGCCGGCCGGCTGCTGTTGGAGGACACCGCGCTCCTGCTGGAACGGCTCGATGCCGCCGTGCGCCGGGTCCGCCGCGCTGCGGACGGCCAGATTGGCGAGCTGCGCCTCGGCTATATCGGGCCGCCCACGGTGCCGTTCCTGGGCCGGGTCCTTGAAGAATACCGGCGGCGCTGTCCGGAAGTGACCATCCATCTGGAGGAGCGCACGCCGGAGCGGGTCTGGGAAATGGTCGCCCAGGGCCGGCTCGACCTGGGTCTCACCCGGCCGGTGCGTTCGCATGACGCCCTCGGCCTGCACACGCTGCGGCTGCGGGAGGAACGGCTCTGCGCCGTCCTGCCCCAGGACCACGCGTTGGCCGGGCGGAAACCGCTGCGCTGGGACGAGCTCGCGGAACAGCCGTTGATTGTCCTGGCCCGCCGGGAGGGTGCCGGACTGCACGATGAGATTCTCGCGGCCTGCCGCACGGCCGGTTTCGCCCCGCGCCTCGCGCACACGCCGAGCGTGATCAGCACCGTGTTACGCTACGTGGAGGCCGGCACCGGCATCGGGGTGGTGCCGGAATGCGTGGCCGAAACGGAAACGTCGCCCCGGCTCGTGGCCCTGCCGCTGCGGCCGGTGCAAAGCATTCCGCTGGTCCTCGTCTGGCCCGGCGAACGCGAGGAACCGCCCACCACGGCGTTTCGTCAATTGATCGCCGAATGGCTCAGCTCCGGACGTCTTTGGCGCCATGGATGATGCCGTCGCTCACTGGCCGCCACCACTCTGCAGCATCAGGCGCGTGCTGCGGACGTAGGTGCGGGCTTTCTCGTCCTTGGGATCCAATTCGGCGGCCTTCTCGAAGGCCACGAGCGCTTCGGCGTTGCGCTTCAGCTGGATCAGGGCCACGCCTAGGTTGAGGTGCGCCGGGGCGAGACCGGGCTGGCGCCGGATGACTTCACGGAACTGCTCCGCGGAGACCTCGAACTGGCCTTCGCGGCCAAGTTCCACCGCGAGGAAATAGCGCGCCTGGACGTTCTCGGGATTGATCCGCACGGCCTCCAGCCAGTGCGGCGCGGCACGATCCGGATCGTTCGCCCGTTGCCATGCCTCGGCAGCCATGACCCGCGCGGCGAACAGGCGCGGACGCAGCTGGGCCAGCCGTTCCGCCGCCTCGGCCGCTTCCTTGCGTTCGCCGACCGCGGTCAGCAGACGGCTGAGACTCTGCCAGGCGATCGGGGTGTTGGTGTCACGGGCAACCGCGTCCCGCAGCGTGGAGAGGGCATCGTTGGTCCGGCCGGCGCCGACCTGCACCATCGCCCGGTTGACGCGGGCCACGGTGAAGGTGGGACGGAACTCCAACGCCCGGGCGAATGCGACCTCCGCCTCCGCGAACCGCTGCTGGTGGCCGAGGGCCTGCCCGAGCCGGTCCCACGCTTCTGGAAAATCCTCGCGCAGCGCGATCGCCGCCCGCAGATGCTTCTCCGCCTCGGCCGCCGTGGCCGCCTTGGTGCTCAGCACGTCGCCCAACTGATAATGGGCCACGAGATGGTGCGGCACTTGCGCCACAACTTGCCGCCACTGTTCAACCGCCGATTCGGTGTCGTTGAAGCCGGTCAGCAGCCGCGCGTATTGGTCCCGCAGCATCCAGTCGTTGGTCCGGCGTTCCAGGGCGGTCCGGTAGAGGCTGGCGTGACGCTCGAACTGCGTGACTTCGAGCGCGGGCTTCATCCGGGTGGTCTCGATCAGCAGCAAGCTGAGCTGTTCGGCCGAGTTGATGCGGTCGGTGAAAGGCGGGCGCTGCAGCCGGGCGTTGATCAGGTCGGCCACGCGCGCGCGGTTCCAGTCCGTATAGGCCAGACCCGCTACGATCGTCTCCTTGGACACTGTGAGGCCGGGGCCGCCCAGCTTTGGGGCGAGGGCATCGGCGACAAGGTTCGCGAGGCGGACGTTGCCGTCGAAGGTGAAATGGACGTGCTCCCAGAAGGTCTCCGCACCCGGCAAGCCGACCGGGGCGTTGGTCGCGATCACCGCGGCCACATCCAGCGGAATAACGCCCCGGCCGGCGCGGGCCCGGCCCAGCCCGCGGACCACTTCGGTCAGCTTGGAATCGGCCCGGAAGCGCAGCGCATCCACATCGCGGGCGAGGGCGAAGTCCGCCGCGGCGCCGCCCGTGTCGCCACGGACCATCTTCGCCCGGGCCTGGAAAAACCGGAGCGTCGCGTGCTGCGGCAGTTCCGCCGCGAGGGCGTCCAGTTGCTGGAGCACTTCCGGCGCGGAATTCGTCACCAGCGTGGCCAGCAGCGTCTTCACCGCGTCGTCCTTGGGCGTCGGGACGTTCGCAAACGGAGCCGAGTCGCGCAGGTTGACCGCCGGCGTGGCCAGCACCGTGGTGACGCCGGCCTGCTCGGCGAGGGCGAGGACCTCCTCCAGGTTGCGGCGGAAGTTGTCATAGACGGCCGGCAGCCGGGGGTCATCCGGCGCCAGCTTCTGCGACAGGAACGTTTCGAGGCCCGCGAATTCCTGGCCGCCGTCACCGTGGCCCGAGACGTCGCTGGCAAGCGTCGCCAGCCATTGGCCGGTCCGCGTGGTCTGCAGCGCCAGGCCCGCCCGGATGAGCCAGCGGCTGCGGCCGGCCGCCCCCCCGATGCTGGCCGGGCCGAAGGGGCCCATGAACTCGTTGTTGCCGGCGTAGATCACCCAGTAGTCGGCGCCCAACCGGACGGCGCTGCGGGCGATGTCGGGAAACGCATGCGAGTTGATCGCCGTCATCGCCACGTTGATCACCTCGAAGCGTTTCTCCGGATACCGGGCGTGGAGCAGAACGTCGAGCTGCCGGGCCAGTCCGAAGGCCGGCTCCGGATCGCCGAGCGCGGCGGATTCACCCAGCACCACCACGCGGATCACGCCGGCCGGCTTTTCCGGTTCGACCAGCAGCGTTTGTGGCGACCGGGCGATGCGCGCCGGGAAGAACCGGTGCGCGAACTTCGGGTTGTCGGTGAACACCCGGCGCCCATTGACGGTGCGCTCGAGCAGGAAGTCGGTCTCGTAACCATAGCCGGCCAGGCGCAGGCCGAATTCCAGCAGGCCCAGCGGCACGACCAGCACGAGCATGAGCAGCACGGCGGCGAAGAGCAGCTTGCGGCCGCCGGCGACCGGCGCCTTCGCCTCAACGGATGTAGGGACGGGATTCAACGCGCGGAACCTAGCAGCGGCGCAATCCGCGTCGCAAGCAGCCGGGGAGGGCGACTGTTTCCCAAGCTTGCTCGCGCTCGTTCTCCTGCGCTTCGACTTCAATTTCCCAAGTTCGGAGAACCAACGGGAATCCCGATCAGGACACTTCCAGCGACAATTAACGGGCGGTTCGAAGCGCCTGCCGGAGTTCGGCCGGCGTCAGCAACACGGGATTGCCCTTCATGCTGCTCGCCTGAGCTGCCGCCGTCACGAGGGTGTCGAAGTCCGCTTCCTGCACGCCCAACTGCGCCAACGACGGAACCGGAAACGGACGGAGAAACTCCCGCAGCCACGGCCCCAACGCAGCCGCTGGGGCGGTCGGGTCGCCGGTGAGCAGCCGGGTCGCTTCCTGATAACGGGCCAGTGCGGGCGAGTCCGCGGCGCGTTCCGCCAGTGCCGCCAAGTTCACCTCGGTCACTGATGCCAGCAACGCCGCGCACAATGCCCCGTGGGGCGCGCCGTAACGTCCGCCCAGCGGTCCGGCAAAGCCATGCACCGCGCCAAGGCCGGCGTTCGCCAGCGCCAGACCGCCCAGAAGAGATCCGAGGGCCATGTCCATGCGTGCCGCCAAATCGCGCCCGTCGCGGAACACCCGGGGCAGCGCCCGCGCTACCCGGATCAGTCCGTCCCGACACAGCGCATCGGTCAGGGGATTGGCCCGGACGGAAACGAACGGCTCCAGCAACTGCGTGAACGCATCGAGGCCGGTGGTCGCGGTGAGGTCCGGCGGCAAGTCCAGCGTCAGTGCCGGGTCCACCAGGGCCACCCTGGGCAACAGGCGCGGGCTGCGCAGGCTGACTTTTACCCCGTGTGCCGGCGAACCGAGCACTGCGTTTCGCGTCACCTCGGCCCCTGTGCCGGCGGTCGTCGGAATCGCGATAACTGGGAGCGGTTCCGCGGAGAGCGGTTGGCCGCGCCCGATGACTTCGAGGAATTCCAGCGGATCGCCCGGATTGGTGGCGAGGCCGGCGATGGCCTTGCCGGCGTCGAGCACGCTGCCGCCGCCGCCCGCCACGACCACTTCGGCCTCCGCGCGCCGCGCCGCTTCGGCGCCTTCGAGTGCAAGTTTCACCGTCGGTTCGCCGAGGACCGGAAAGCAGGTGAACCGCAGTCCGGCGTCCGCCAGCAACCGCTGCAGCCGTTCGGTGCGGCCAGGGCTGGAACCCGTGACGAGCAGCGCCTTCCGGCCCAACGCGACGGCCAGTGAACCCGCTTCAGCGACCTTGCCGGCGCCGAAAACGATCCGGGTCGCGGTGGCGAACTCGAAGTTCATGCGGAGGACGGTTCGGCCGGAACGCGACGTGGGGATTCACCAGCCGGCATCGTCCGGGAACAGGTTGGTGAACTTCACGCTGGAACGGGGCGACGCCATCATCGGGGCGACCGCGTCACGCCAAGCCGCGTAGTGGGCGGTTTCCTTGTGGGCGGCCGGCGCCTCGGGCGTTCGATAGGCCTCCACCAGCACAAACCGCGTGGGGTCATCCTGCTGTTGCACGACATCAAAGCGGGCGATGCCGGGCTCCCCCACGGAATTGCGGGCATTCTCCCGGGTGGCCGCGATGAACGCCGCGATGGACTCCGGCTTCACGTGGACAAAGACAAGGACGAAGAGCATGGCGCGACGGTCAGAACCGGGGCCGCCTGTGACAAGCGCAAAGCCAGGTCACGGGCCGTAGGATGACCCATCGGCTGGTCCGATTCAGGGCTGGCTCCCATTCGTCCTGCGTCGCACCGTGCCGCGGTGCTTGAGACGCTCCAGGAGTGGCACCGACAGCTTGAAGCGGCGCTGAATTCCGCGCACCCGGCGCTGGTGGTGGCCGCGATGGTGTTGCTGCCCCTGGGTCCGTTCCCAGCGAGCGTGCTCTTTGTGCTGGCCGGCAACCGGTTCGGAGCCATTCCGGGATTCCTGCTCGCCGTTGGGGCGCTCGCCGCCAACATGTCGTTGGGTTACTGGCTGGCGCGCCGCGGGTTGCGCGGCCCGTTGGAACGCTGGCTCGCCAGTCGCGGAAAATCGGTGCCCACATTCGACCCGGCCGACGAATTGCGATTCCTGCTGCTGTTCCGCATCACGCCCGGCATGCCGCTGTTCATCCAGAACTACGTGCTGGGCCTCGCCGGCGTGCGGTTCTCGCGTTATCTGCCGGTCTCGCTCGCGGCGCAGGCACCCTACGTGCTGGCCTTCACGTGGTTCGGTCAGTCGCTTACGCAGAAGTCGGGATGGAAAGTCGTCCTTGGAATCGCCGGCATCGCGGCGGCAATCCTCGCGGTCAGTCTGCTGCGGAAGATTCTCGCCCGAAGAAAGGCTTAGACGGACTGCCCTTGATCTTCAGCGAAGTCCAAAGGCGAACGGTGGGCGGCTTGCCCTGCAGACCGCCCACAATCGCCTGAGCCGGCGATTCAGTGCAGCGGCTGGCGTAGCCGCCACACCAGCCACGTCAGCTCTTCCAGGTAGGCGCCGGGACGCGGATAACTGATCGCCTCGGTCACGTCGCCCGCGAGGTTTTCCTGCGCGAGGAGATGGGCGGCCCGATTGGGCACGCCCCCGGAGCAGCGATGCACGATTTCCGCGACCAGTTGCCGGTAGGCTTCGCCCACATTGTCCGGCTCGGACGGGTTGAAGAAATGGGGCATCCGGTTGAATTGCAGCTTGTCGAGCGTGGAGCTGAACCGCATTTCGGCGTCGCCAACGATCATTTCAAGGACGAAGGCCTTGCCATCATTGCCGGCCGCCACCACGCGAATCGCCTCCCACGGCACCCGCGCCGGCCGCTCCAACGGATCGTAGATCACGAGGGCATCCGGTTGCAGTTCGGCGAAGCGGAAGAGCTTGGATTCAGGCAGGCGGGGCAAATCCGACTCGGGCACCACCTGGACCTCAATGGCTTCGGTGGCGAGCGAGTTCTGGAGGAACAGGGAATCCTCCAGTGACAGGTCCCGGGCAAGGAAGCCGTAGGCATCGTCCGCCACGAACTTCGCGTCGGCGGGCGTGAGACCGCGTCCGCAGGCGAAGGCGCGTTCCAAGGCTTCCAAGGGCGGGCGGCTCTGCGTCGTCTGAACGAGGGCGTATCTCATGCGTCAGCGGGCGGAGCGTAACGTCCCGCCCGGCGCAGACGCCAGAGCAGCCATTGGGTTTCTTCAGCGAAGGCGTTCCGGGTCGGGTAACGCGGGCCGGTCTCCGGCTGGTTTTCGCGCACGGTGAAGGCCCCTCGGTTCAGGAGCGCATTCGGCACGGCCGACAGCAGGTCGCGGAGAAAGGTGCCGAAGTTGACTGCCGGATCGCGGACCAGCCGGTCACCCAGACTGGCGAAGTGGAATTCATGCGCCTGCCAGACGAACCGAAGTCCGCCGGCCAGAATGACTTCCGCACACCAGCGCCAGTTGCGCTCCTCGCCGGTGAGGACGAGCCGATCGGTCGGCAGCGGCGCAGTAGCATCGCCCGCCAGCGTGGCCCCAAACCCGCCCATGGACGGATGATCTACCGTGTTGGCCGAGGGGCGCCCCAGCGCGACACTGGCGGTCACCCGCTTGCCGAACTCGACTTCCCGCACCAGGCCCGCACTCACGGCCACAATCTGGTCCCACGGCACATGCAGGGGGCGGCCCAACGGGTCCAGCGGCTCAAATCCCTCCGCCCAGCACGCCGCCCGCACGATGCGTTTCGCCGGCGGCAGGACTGGCCATTCGGAATCCGCCACGACGTCCACCTCCACGCCCTGGGTGGCGAGGGCCATCTGAAGCTGCTTGGCGGGATACTCCTCCAAACCCTTGGCCAGCACGCCAAAGGCGTCCTTCACGAAACTGACGGCGTCCAGCGCGTGGAAGATGCCGGTGGACTGGAAGGCACGTTGCACCGGTTCGATCTCCGGTGGCGTGAGCGAACGTTGGACCAGCAGGCAGGGCATGGCGCGATTTGAACCGAACCCGCGTTGGGATGGCAGTGGGGAGTTTCCAATGCTGCGGGCTGGGAGTGTTCAGTAATCAGTATTCAGTGGGTCCGTGGTCGGTAGCCCTGCGCCGACTGAATACTGACCACTGATTACTGAATACTCGCCCATTCACCCGCCCAGATACGCCTCGCGCACCTTCGGATCAGCCCGCAGCGTCGCGGCGTGGTCGGCGAGGATGATGCGGCCGGTTTCGAGCACGTAGCCGCGGTGGGAAATCTCCAGCGCGAGGTTCGCGTTCTGCTCGACCAGCAGGATGGTTAGGCCGCGCACGCGGTTCAGCTCGACGATCTTCTCGAAGATCAGCTTCACGAGCAGCGGTGCGATGCCGAGCGACGGTTCGTCGAGCAGCAGGCAACGCGGCTGGCTCATCAGCGCACGGCCGATGGCGAGCATCTGCTGTTCGCCGCCGGAAAGCGTGCCCGCGAGCTGGGCTTCCCGTTCCTTGAGCCGCGGGAACATCGTGAAGACAAATTCCTCCTCGCGGGCGATCACGGCCTTGTCGCGCTGGAGGTAGGCGCCCATCTGGAGGTTTTCGCGGACAGTCAGGTTGGCGAAGACCATCCGGCCTTCCGGCGAGTGCGCGAGGCCCATCCCGACGAGCTTGTGCGCCGGCACGCCGGCAATGTCCCTGCCCTCATAGCGGATGCTGCCGGCCTTGGGCTTCAGCATGCCGGAGATGGCGCGGAGCGTGGTCGTCTTGCCCGCGCCGTTGCCGCCGATGAGCGTGACGATCTCGCCCTTGTCCACGCGCAGCGAAACGTCGTGCAACGCCGTTATGGCGCCGTAATTGACCGTGAGATTTTGGACTTCGAGCATGGGTTAACAGCGAAGACGCGAAGATTCGAAGGCGGCGCTGACTTTGAATTTGGAAAGCAGGAAGACAGGAAGAAGACAGGGCTTTTCCTGGTTTCCTGCTTTCCAGATTGCCTCGCTGTTTTCCTCCGATCTTCGCGCCTTCGCGTCTTCGCTGTTCAATTTCACGCGTGCTCCTTTCCGAGATACGCCGCGATCACGGCCGGGTTCGCCCTGATCTCGGCCGGCGTGCCTTCGGCGATCTTGCGGCCGTATTCGAGGACGTGGATGCGTTGGCAGATGCCCATGACGACCTTCATGTCGTGCTCCACCAGCAGGATGGCGAGCTGGAACTTCTCCTGGATGAACTGGATCAGCTTCATCAGCTCGACCTTTTCGGCGGGGTTCATGCCGGCGGCGGGTTCGTCGAGCAGCAGCAGCTTGGGCCGGGTGGCGAGGGCGCGGATGATCTCCAGCCGGCGTTGGTCGCCGTAGGGCAGGCTCTTGGAGGGTTCGTCCTGGACCCGTTCGAGGCTGAAGATGCTGAGCAGTTCCCGGGTGCGCTCGCGCAGTTCGACCTCCTCGCGCTGGAACTTCGGGCCGCGCGTGAGCGAATGCACCGCGTCGTGGGCGAGATGCAGGTGGAAGGCGACGCGCACGTTGTCGAACACGGTCAGGCTGGGGAACAGGCGGATGTTCTGGAACGTCCGCGCGATGCCGCGCTCGGTGAGTTCAAAAGGCCGCAGCTTCGCGGTGAGTTCGCCGGCGAACTCGATGCGTCCCTCGGTCGGCTGATAGACGCCCGTGATCAGGTTGAACACCGTGGTCTTGCCCGCACCGTTGGGACCGATCAGGCCGACCAGTTCGCGCTCGCCGACCGTCGCCGTGACTCCGGACACGGCCGTGAGGCCGCCGAAGCGGATCGTGACTTCGGAAAGCTGGAGCAGTGTCGGCATCATGAGCATTGCATCATCACTTGCGCGCGGTGGAAGCACCGCCGCAGCAAGTCGTCGGCCCGGATGCCGAAGTAGATCATCCCGGCGTCTCCCCACATCACCCCGAGGTCATCGTCGGTGTCCACCTGCAGCAGCAGTCGCCAGTCCTTCGCCCGGCCCTCGGCGGCGATCCAGTCCTCTTTGGTGTGCGGGTCGGCGTCCGGGTTGGTGTAAACCTCGAACTCCACCCGGACATCGCCCTGAACATTGTTCGCATGCCCGCCCGCCTGATGGTCCGGTCCACCGCCACGCACTGAAGCCCACAGGGAAGATCGGATCTCAAGGTAAGCGTCGGCTTCCGCATCCGTGAAACCCAGTGGCGAGGTTTCCGGGGCCTGAAAATCGGGCAGCGTCGGCACGACCTCCGGCTCCAAACCGAACTGCGGGAGGACAAATCCGGTTCCCGGGGCACCCGACGGCGGTCGAGCCGGGCGCAAATCCGAGGTGGTTTCGGTGTGGCGGACGAAAGGGGTTTCCGCAGCGATGTCGTCGCCTCCCCAAGGTTGTTCCTCGACGTCGTAGAAAAAGTGCAACAGCCCGTCGGTTGGCCAGAGCGCCTCCAACCCCGCGGCAGGCAGATCCGCACACCGGAGTTGCCCGATGAATCCAAGCGGCTTGCCCTTGAGTTGCGGCCACTCGAAACCGGCCGGGACATCGGGCAGGCCACCCAGCTTGGAAGCTCCCAGCGCCACCGGCAGCGCTTGGCGGACCATGGTGACTTCCCCTCTTCTCAGTCCGAACCAGCGGCGCGGACCTTCCCGGCGGGCTTCCGTCATCCGCTTGAGCAGGTGAACGCCCGGTTGGACCAGCGCCAGCACTTCGGCGGACCGATCCCTCAGGGGCGAGCCAGCTATGACTGACCTGAGCTGGGAAAGATGCTCCGTCATGCCGCCTTCCTTTTCCACAACGGCCAAGTGAACAGGCCCTGCGGCCGCGTGAGCATCAGCACAATGAGCAGCACCGAGTAGAGGATCATGCGGTAATCGCCGAACTTCCGCAGGGTTTCGCTCAGGACGGTGAGCAGCACCGCCGCGACGATCACACCCACGTGCCGACCCATGCCGCCGAGGATCACCATCACCACGATCTCGATGCTCTTGCTGAAGTCGAAGCCGCCCGGTGTGAGCGTGCCCTTGATGTGCGCGTAGAGCCCGCCGGCCACCCCGGCGAAGAACGCGCCGACGACGAACGCGGTGATCTTGTAGCGGGTGGTGTTGAGGCCCATCGCCTCAGCCGCCACCTCGTCGTCGGCCACGGCGAGGAAGCCGCGTCCGTAGGTCGAATTCAGCAGGCCCCACACGACATAGACCGTAAGCATGGGGGCCGCGAGCGTGGCGAACACGATGACGCCGCTCCAGGCCGGATTCAGCGTGGTGGGAATGCCGTTCAGGCCGAGCGCTCCGCCTACGAACTCCACGTTCTGGAGGATGACCTTGATGATCTCACCGAACCCCAGCGTGACGATGGCGAGATAATCGCCCTTGAGCCGCAGCGACGGTGCGCCCACGAGGAAACCTGACAGCGCCGCCGTGAGCCCGCCGGCAACCAGCGCGAGGGGCAGCAGCACCCAGGGCTGTCCGCCCACCAGCGGCAGGAGCTTGGCCCCGATCGTCTTCGTGAGCGTGGCCGCGGTGTAGGCGCCCACGGCCATGAACCCGGCATGGCCGAGCGAAAACTGGCCCGTAAAACCGTTGATCAGGTTGAGGCTCGCCGCGAGCACCACGCTGACTCCGACACTGAGAAGGACGTCGAGAAAGTAAGGGTCCATGCGGCCGGCGAACGCCGTCGCCACCCCGGCAACGGCCAGGGCCACGAGCAGGCAAAGCTGGGATTTGGGCGGCACGGCGGCTAGCGGTAGATTTCCCGACGGTGACCGACGTTGATGACGATGACGCGCAGGATTCGGTCGTGGATTTCGTAAATCACCCGGTAATCGCCCAACCGTATTCGCCAGCCTTCCCGTCCGCGAAGCTTCTTCACATCAGCAGGTCTGGGAGCCTTGCCCAACGCCTCGATCCGTTCAGTAACCCGCGACCGAACCTCGACCGGGAGGGCGAGCAACTGCTTCTGGGCCGATTTGGTGACGACGACGGTGTAGTTCACTTGGCACCGTGTTTGGCGATGAAGTCCGTGATCGTCATGAAGTCACCCTTGGCCAACTCAGCCATCACCTTGGGCCTCGCCGCATCGTAGGCTGCGATGTCTTCCAGTTCTTCCTGGGCTTCAAGAAGGCGCTTGTAGGCCTTGAGATTGAGCAGAACGCCAACCTGCCGGCCTTTGGCGTCAGTCACGAATTGCGGAGATTCCAATGTGGTGGCCTTCATTGAGGAAATGTGCTCAATCCTTACGAATGTGGCAACGCGTCATCCAGAGCGTTTCCTCGTTCGGATCCCGTCAACTGCGAGGAAACAGAGCCACGCAATCAAAGTGGTTAACGCAATTGAAAGGGCGGTCAAAGCCAGGCCGCGACTGCCTTCTACAAGACAGCAAAAAATCCCGACGATTGCCGGCACGAACGTCGCAAAATGACCACTTGCAACGAGGGCTGGTGCCAACCCGATCCCCAAGGCTGTAGCAGGAATCCAGAGCCAGCCGGCCCTGGGGATCCGGCTCCGAATGCAGCGGAAACCCACCCATGCCAAGGCTGCACCGATCGTCCAACTGATCGCGAGCAGCAGGATAACTACCGGTTCCATGGCCGAGTCACACTTTTTCCACCCGCAGTTTCCCCAGCAACCCCGCCGGGCGGAACAGCAGGATCAGGATCAGGATGGCGAAGGCGATGGCGTCGGAGTAGGTGGACCAGCGGCTGCCCTTCACGAAGGTCTCCAGCAGGCCGATGAGCAGGCCGCCGAGGGCGGCGCCGGGCAGGTTGCCGATGCCGCCGAGCACGGCCGCAACAAAGGCCTTGAGGCCGGGCAACGTGCCCATGAGCGGGTCAATCGTCGGGTAATTCATTGCGTAGAGGATGCCGCCGGCGCCGGCGAGCGCCGAGCCCAGCGCGAAGGTGAACGAGATCACGCGGTCGTTGCTGATGCCCACCAGGGACGCGGCCGTCGCATTGAAGGAGACGGCGCGCATCGCGGTGCCGATGCGGGTGTGGTGAACAATCCAATGCAGGGCCCCAAGCAACGCCAGCGACACGGCCAGCACCGCGAGCTGGTTGGTGTTCACGCTCAGGGTCTTCGCCGGAACGATGTTCACCACCGGCGCGGCCCCGGCGGTCGCCGGCACGGAATTCGTCATCGCCGGCGCGACCTCCCAGGAAAAGGTCTTCTGCGGAAATACCGCCGGGAAAGCCTTGGGATTCGGACCGAAACCGATCTTGGAGTTCTGGGCGACGTTCTGGATCAGCAACGACACGCCGATGGCGGTGATCAGGACCGTGAGGGTCGAACGGCCGCGCAAGGGGCGGTAGGCCACCTTTTCAATCACCACGCCGAGCGCGGCGGTGATGGCCATGGCTCCGGCCAGCACCGCGAGTCCGCCCCCCAGGGAACCGCCGCCAAGGCGGGGTGCAAGGGTCAGCCCGGCATAGGCGCCGAGCATGAACACATCGCTATGGGCGAAATTGATGAACCGCAGCACCCCGTAAACCATCGTGTAGCCCAGGGCGATCAGGGCGTAGATGGCGCCGAGCGAGAGTCCGTTGAGGAGCTGTTGTGCGAATTCCATCGCCGTCCGGCGACGGTGACAGGAAAGGCACCCGCGAGGCAACCGGGGCTTGGGCGAAAAGCAGGAGTGGGGCGCATCCTTCCACCGTGGCTGCCGGCCGCTCAGAAGCCTTCGAGACCGATGACGCGCAGGATTTCCTCGACGGTGGTCTCGCCGTTGGCCACGCGGCGCAGGCCTTTTTGCCAAAGCGTTTGCAGTCCGTCGGCCTTGGCGATTTCTACCAGCCGGCGAGTGGGCAGCTTCTCCAGGATCGCATCGCGGAGGTTTTCGCTGATGGTGAGCAGTTCCGTCACCGACACTCGGCCGCTGAAGCCGGTGTGGGCGCAGGTGTCGCAGCCGGTGCCCTTCCGGAAGGTGGCTACCGCCCGGATATCCTCGGGGATCAGCTCGAGCAGATGCGCCTCCGGTTCGTAGCTTTCGGAACAGACCGGGCAGTTGCGGCGGACTAGGCGGACCCCGAGCACGCCCGCAATGGATGAGGACAGCAGGAACGGCTCAATGCCCATGTTGATGAGACGTGCGAACACGCCGGGCGTGCTGGCGGCGTGGATGGTGCTCATGACCAGGTGTCCGGTTAGGCCCGCCTGGACCGCGATGTTGGCGGTTTCGGCGTCGCGGATCTCGCCGATCATGATGACCTGGGGATCCTGCCGCATGAGTGACCGCAGCGCGATGGGATAGGTGTATTCGCGGGCGGGATTGCACTGGGACTGTGCGATCAGGGGCAGATTGAACTCCACCGGATCCTCGACTGTGGCCACGCTGATGCTGGGTCCGGCGCGCTCGATCAGGTGATGCAGCGCGGCGTAGATGGCGGTGGTCTTGCCGGAACCGGTCGGGCCGGTAAGCAGGATCAGTCCGGTCGGCCGGCTGATCAGCGACTTGAACGTCGTCAGCGTGTCCTCCTCGATGCCGAGGCCGTCGAGGTCGAACGACCGGCCCTTCGGATCGAAGATGCGGAGCACGACCTTCTCGCCGCGGATGGTCGGAAAGGTCGAGATGCGGAGCACGACGTTGCCGGCCTCCTCGAAAGTGTTCGCCCGGCCCTCCTGCGGCAGGACCGTCTCGTGGCCGATGAGGTTGCCCATGACCTTGAGCCGGCCGACGATCTTGGGCAGCAGGTCACTCGGCAGGTGGACCAGTTCGTTCAACACGCCGCTCAGGCGCACGCGGACGGCGACGGAGCTTTCCCATGGCTCGATGTGGATGTCTGACGCCCCGGCCCGCACGGCATCAATGATCACGCACTCGACGAGCCGGACGACGTCAATTTCCTCGTCAGACGAGCAGGATTGCAGGAACTGGACCGTGTGGGAGCTCATGGTGCGGGCGGTTACGTTGGTGAACGGCGGCGACTGAACCGTTTTCTCCTGCGGGAGGCCAACCAAATTGCGCCGGTTCACCCGGAATTCTCGCTTCCCCGACGGGCGTGGAAACGGCGGTTGCCAAAGCGGGTTGGCGCTCCGAACTTCGCGGCCATCCGATGGAAGCAGTGTTGAACCGTCCGCCGGCCGATCCGGCCGCCCGCAGCGCCCCTCCGGCGAGCATTCCGCTCCGGCCCCGCCTGCCCGAGTGGCTCAAGGTGCAATTGCCCACGAGCAGCGCCTTCACCCGCACCCGCACGCTGCTGGAGGACCTCAAGCTGCACACGGTGTGCGAGAGCGCCAAGTGCCCGAACCACTGGGAGTGCTGGAGCAAGGGCACTGCAACCTTCATGATTGCCGGTGACCGCTGCACGCGCGCCTGCCGTTTCTGTGCCGTGGACACTTCCAAGCCGCTCCCGCTGGAGGCTGACGAACCGCAGCGCGTGGCCGAGGCGACCCGTCGCCTGGGCTTGCGCCATGTCGTCATCACCGCCGTGGCCCGCGACGACCTCGCGGATGGCGGCGCAGAACACTTCCAGAAGACCATCGGGGCGGTCCGCGCGCTGAACCCGGGGATCATCATCGAGGTGCTTGTGCCGGACTTTCTCGACCGGGAATGGGCCATCGACCTCGTGCTCGCAGCGAAGCCCCAGATCTACAATCACAATCTGGAAACCGTCCGCCGGTTGACGCCGTCGGTGCGCCATCGGGCCACCTACGATCGCTCGCTGAGCGTGCTGGCCAAGGCGAAGGAGCGGAGCGGCGGTTCGCTGCACACGAAGTCCGGCCTGATGCTCGGCCTGGGCGAACAGCGCGACGAGGTGCTCCAGGCGATGCGCGATCTGCGGGCCGCCCACTGCGACATCCTCACGCTGGGCCAATACCTTCAGCCCACGCTCCAGCACCTGCCGGTGACTGAGTTTGTGAAGCCGGCCGTGTTCGCCGAACTGAAGGAGCGGGCGGAGGAGATGGGCTTCATCCACGTCGCCAGCGGCCCGCTGGTGCGGAGTTCGTATCACGCGGACGAATTCTCGCCTGCTTCGGCCAGCTAGGGGTGGCGACCGAGTGGGTCGGAGCGGCGGCATGCGCGGCGGCGACCTTGAAACCGGCGCGACGCGCAGGTCTCCTCGGTCCATGAGTCATCCCGGATTCGCCCGGACACCCGAGCCGCCCTACTTCGCAGTCATCTTCACCTCGCAGCGCACCGACGGCGACCGGGGTTACGAACACATGGCACAAAGGATGGTCGAACTGGCCTCCCAGCAGCCCGGATTCCTCGGCGTGGAAAGTGTTCGGGATGCGGCGGGACTCGGCATCACCGTCTCGTATTGGCGAAGCCGGGAAGACATCCGCGCCTGGCGGGAGCACGCCGACCACCAGTCCGCGCAGGCGGCGGGTCGTCGGATCTGGTATGCCGACTACCGTCTTCGCATCTGCGAAGTGCTGCGGGAAAACGGGCCCGCGCAGGGACGGGACGCGACTCAGGTCGGGTAGCCGGCGTTTCCTTACCGGTTCGGGGCGACGGTCGCGGCCACCTTGCGTCCCCAAAGCTCGAGACGGGCATCGCGCTGCTTGGCCTCGGGGCCGAGGAATCCCTGTGTGATGGCTTCGCGGAAGATCCGTTGCTGTTGGGCGAGATCGCCGCGCCGTTCGTAAAGATCCAGGAGGCGGGCGATGACCAGCCGCGGGGCCGATTTGTCGCCGTAGAACGCATCGCCCTCCCGGATCGCCGCGCCGGCGGCAAACGCCGCCAACGCCGCTGCTTCAAAGCCCGTGTCGTCGCCGAGATCCCAGCGGACTTCCGCGAGGCGCATCCCGTGAAGGGCGCGGCGTTCAGGATCGGCCTCGACCAACGCTTCCAGCAGGCGCACGAGGCGGGCGGCGGGTGGCTGATGGACGGAAGACCGCTGGAGCCGGTGGGCACCGGTGAGAAGTTCCGCGTAGGTGCGCAGCATGCGGAGGTCGTCCGCGTGCACGCTCTGGCGGAACTCCGCGCGCTCGGCGAGCCGAAGCACTTCGCCGTCGGTGGTGGGCGCCAGGCGGCGGAGCTGCTCCAGAGTCATCAGCGGCACGGAATTGGTCGGCTGAATCTGGAGCCACCGGGACAGCGCTGACCGCATGAACGGCGCGACCGGAAAGTGATACTCCACATGGCAGGCGGTCAGCGACTCGTAGTCCGCCACCACCAGCGGCCGACGCTCTTTCCAGCGCCCCAACAGTGTCCGCGGCCGGGGCGAGATCGTTTCGGAGACCTCGAAGAGCTTGCGGATGAAGCCACGCGCGAAGAAACCGCGCTGGGCCGCGTATTCCAGCACCGGCAAGACGTCGTTGTGGGCCGGCGTGTCCACCTCGGGCAGATGGGCACCCAGGTCGAAGGGCAGGTGCTCCAGGGCCAGAAAGGCTCCGGGGGAACGCAGACCGGTGCGGGCCAGGTCCGCGGCCACCTTCGGCTCGTGGAAACGCTTTTCGAGGGCGTCCAAGTCCACTTTCGGCGTCGTCAACGCGCCGACCAGCAGCAGATCGCCACTGGAAGTCTGCCAGATGCTGACCTGCGGAAACACGGAGCTGAACGTGCCCACCACGATGTCGAGGGTGCGATCCTCGGTCTCGTAGACCTGCACCCACTGCGCCACGAGTCCGTCCGGTTTCAGCCGCGTCCGGCAATCCTCGTAGTATTCACGGGAGAAGACCGCCGCCACGCCGGCCATCCACGGATTCGACGGCTCGGTGATGATGAGGTCGTAGAGGGTGGTGGTCGTCTTGAGGAACGTCTTTGCGTCCTCCACGACCAGGTGGGTGCGTGGGTCCTTGAGCGCGCCGAGATTGGCCTCCGCGAAGAAAGTGGCCGCCACTTCGGCCACTTCCGGGGAAATCTCGACCGCATCGACTCGTCCGATCGTGGGATGCTGGAGCGCGGAACCGACGGTGACGCCGCTGCCCAGTCCCACGACCAGCACATTCGTGCTCGCCGGCCGCAGTAGCATCGGAATCTGCGCCGCGAGAATCTGTGTGGACAGGTCGCCGCGGGAAGACGCATCGGTCTTCCCGTTGACCCGGAGCAGATACTGGCTGTTGCCGTCGGCCATCCGGGCTTCGAGGATCGCCACGGTGGAACCGGCACCGTCGCGGTGGTAGGGAATCTTCAGCTGGTCCAAGCCCGCCCGGTATTGCTCGACGGACTGGGGCACGTCCGCAGTGCGCCAAAGTCCCTGGGCAAAGGCCTTCTGCCAACGCGGTCCCAGCGCAAATCCAGCCGCCAACGCCAGACAGCCAGCTCCCGCCGGCAGCGCCCACCAAAACGTCCGCGGCCCGTGCCAGTCCCGCCCGAGGATCAGGACCGCGATGCCGAGGTTGAGCCCGACACCCAACGCCAGCGTGGCGGGCAAGCCCAGCTGCGGCAGAAACACCATGCCGGTCAGGATTGCCCCGAGGACCGTGCCACCGGTGTTCACGGCGAACACAAGGCCCACCGAACGGCCGGTGCGTTGGAGTTCGCTGGTGGCCACCCGGCTGGCGAGCGGCAGCGTCATGCCGAGGCACATCGCCGGCACGAACATGACCGCGAAACAGACCGAGGCCTGGAGGAGTTCGTAGGCGGCGAACGCCTCCGGGCGCCGCGCCAACAGCGAAGCCAGCCGCGCGAACCAATACGGCAGCAGGTCGTAGAACCACATCGACCCCAGCAGTGTGAGCGCGAGCGCCATTTCCGCCCAGGCGAACGCCTTCAGGGTGTTCACCTGCCGCTTCCACCGGTAGATGAGCCAGCCGCCGGCCGCGATGCCGCTGATGAACGTGGCCAGCATCAGCGAGTAGGCGTGCGTGCTTGAGCCGAGGGCGAGCCCCAGCAGCCGGGTCCAGGCCACTTCGTAGAGCATGGCCACGAAGCCGGACAGGCCGATGCCGATCAGGGCCAGTTTCAGCTCCTGTGGCGTGAACGTCTCCGCGGGTTCGGCCGGGGCCGGCTGGGCAGCGATCTCCTCCTCGCCCTTGCTCAGCACCAGGGCCACCAGGCCGATGAGCAGGCTCAGGGACGCACCGAGGTAAACCGTCAGCTCCAGGCCCAGCGACGGAATCCACCACCAGTCGGCCAGGATCGTGCCGGCCACCGCCCCGCTGCTGTTGATGGCGTAGAGCGCCGCCACCTTGCCCCGGAGTTCCGCGAGCGAGCGGGTCACAAATTTGGTGAGGGCCGGCAACGTTGCGCCCATGAGCACTGTCGGCAGCAGGATGGTCATCGCCGCAAAGCCGAACTGCAGGGCCAGCCGCGTGACGCCGGTGGGCTGCAGCCGCCGCACCGTGCCCACAAAGCCATCGTGGACCCACTCGTAGTAGCCGGGGAACAGGATCGCGAAGACGCCGATGCCCAGTTCGAGCACCGCGTAAAACAGCAGCGGTCGCCGGATGCGGTCCACCCACGCGCCCAGCCACGCATTGCCCAACGCGAGGCCGCCCATGAACGCGGCCAGCACCGCCACCACCGCGTAGCTGGTGTGCCCGAGGAAGAGCGCCAGATACCGTGTCCAGACGACCTGATACAGCAGGCCGGCGACTCCCGAGAGGAAGAAGCTGCCCAAAACGATCATGAAGGCGACTCGAGCGGAGGTGAGCACGCCGGGAGGCTAACCACCCGGGCAAGGGCCGACAATCCGGCAAAACCGGCAGCGCACACCGATGCCAGAAAGGCCCGCCAAACCGGAGGCGGGGCCCTCATGCCCGAGTTCGCGGAGTTGCGCCTTGTCAGGCCCGGCTGGGCGTCGTTTGCTCGGACCGTCACTCCCGGTCCGCGCCATGAAATCAGGATCACTCCCGCTCGTCCGCCGCCGTCGCGCCTTCACGCTGATCGAACTCCTTGTGGTGATCGCCATCATCGCAATCCTGGCCGGGATGCTTCTGCCCGCGCTCAGCAAGGCGAAGACAAAAGCCCAGGGTGTTCAGTGCCTCAACCACACCAAACAGCTCCAGCTCGCGTGGCTCATGTATGCGGAGGACTACCAGCAGCGTCTGGTGCTCAATGGCACCGGTGACCAGAAGGGTTGGGTCGCCGGATGGATCATGGGCAGCACGCCGGACGCCACCAACCTCAACCTCCTCAAGCCGCCCAACGGACTGCTGTGGCCCTACAACCAGTCCGCCGGCATCTACCGCTGTCCCGCCGACCGCAGCACCGTGAAGCTCGGCGGTCGGAGCCATCCGCGCACCCGGAGCGTCTCGATGAACGGCTTCATGAACGGCCAGAGCTGGCACACGGATCTGATGGCCAAATCCTGGCGCACGTTCCGCAAGCTCACCGACATGCCGTCGCCGACCCAGATGTTCGTGTTCATCGACGAACGCGAGGAAAGCGTGGACGACGGCTACATCCTGGTTGCGATGGAGCCGAACAATCTCTGGGGCAATCTCCCGGCCACCTATCACAACGGCGCCGGCGGGCTGAGCTTCGCCGACGGCCACTCGGAGATCCACCGCTGGCTGGATCCCGACACGCTCCGCAAGGGCACCGCCGGCGAACGCAAGGCGCCGCGGGACGTCCCGTGGATCCAGGAACGGGCCAGCGTGCGGGTGAACTGACGGACGCTAGGCTGCTCCGCCCGGCGGCGACGCGCCATCGTTGGGCTGTGGGCAGGCTGCCCCGCAACCTGCTCGTCCCCTCCACAGCACGAGGCTGTATTTCGCCCGCCCGACGGTGAACCGGCCTCAGTCCAGTCGGATCTTGACGTCCAACGTCCGGCAGAACTCCAGCATCGCCTCCGCGTTGCCTCGCGCATCGTCCACCGGGTGGTGTGTGTGCGCCGTGCGCCGCAGATGCTTGAATGTTTGGAATGTGTCGCGCACCGCCCCCTTGTAGAGCGAGCCGAGGTTCATCGAGGAGAAGCCGAACGGGTTCGCACCTGTGAAGCGGTGGAAATACCAGTTCACAAAACTCCAGTCGTAGCCGTTGTTGTCGGACACGAAGATTGGCCGGCCCCGCGACGTCGCTGCGATCCAGTTTCCAAATTCGTGCATCACCTTTGCGGGATCGTCGAAGGCCAGCGTTTCCTCCCGCGTGAAGCCGGACACGGCGAGTGCCTCCGGTTCCCATTTCTCCGAGATCGGTCGCAGGCGACCGTAGAAGCTGTCCGCGAGGCCGTCCCGCACGACGACTGCGCCGAAGCAGACCAGGGAGAAGTCGCCGGGAATGGGCCCGTCCGACTCCACGTCCACCATGATATAGCTCATGCCTCCCACTGCGCCCAAGGCATCGCCGAAGCAAGGTCATTTCGAGGAACCCGCATCGGGCCGTCCGCGCCCCGACGGCTCGGAAAGACTCTCAGCGCAAACCGTCCGGATTGACGTGGGTCGCCATCATTCCCCACGCCAGCAGGGCGATCAGGCCAAAATAGGCCAGTGAGATCGTCAGCCGTTGCCGGCCGGTGACGGCAAAATAGCGTTGCTCCGCTTCCGAGCGGTGACGGAACAGGGAGAACAGGCGCGGCAATCCTGCGATCAGAATCATGCCCATGACCAGGACTCCCGATCCCAGGGGGCGTTCGCCCGTCGCCG
>Ga0169931_10004051_pt1 | contig 22956 bp, 20 predicted proteins | sample Kivu_15m_20L_FD_129675 | JGI IMG/M metagenome (GOLD analysis project Ga0169931, IMG submission 129675) | Freshwater microbial communities from Lake Kivu, Western Province, Rwanda to study Microbial Dark Matter (Phase II) - Kivu_15m_20L... | ecosystem: Environmental > Aquatic > Freshwater > Lake...
ACTGCATCGTCGCGATGCGTGAGCGCACTCGCTTCGGCGCCGACCTGCTCGAGCGCCTGCCCCGGCTTCGACTGCTGGTGACCACCGGCGGCGCCAACGCCGCGATCGACATCGAGGCGGCCGCCCGGCGCGGCGTGCCGGTGTGCGCGACCCGCAGCGTCCCGTACCCGACCACCGAGCTCACCTGGGCGCTGATCCTCGCGCTGGTGCGGCGGATTCCGCAGGAGAGCGTATCGCTGCGTGCCGGCGGCTGGCAGACGGGCCTGGGCGGGCAGCTCCAGGGGAGCGTCCTGGGCATCCTCGGGCTGGGGCGCATCGGCACGACGGTGGCGCGCATCGGCCAGGCGTTCGGCATGCGGGTGATCGCGTGGAGCCAGAACCTGACGCCCGAGAAGGCCGCGGCGGTCCAGGTCGAGCACGTGTCCAGGGACGCGCTGTTCGAGCTCTCGGACGTGCTGAGCCTGCACGTCGCGCTGAGCGAGCGCACCCGCGGGATCGTCGGGGCGCCCGAGCTGGCGCGAATGAAGCGCAGTGCGTTCGTGGTCAACACGGCGCGCGGTCCGGTGATCGACGAGGCCGCGCTGGTGGGGGCGCTGCGCGCCGGGACGATCGCGGGCGCCGCGCTCGACGTCTACGAGCACGAGCCGCTCGCCGCCGACCATCCCTACCGCACGCTGGACACGCTGCTCATGACGCCGCACATCGGCTACGTGACCGAGGAGACCTACCGGGTCTACTTCGAGGACGTGGTCGAGGACATCGACGCCTGGCTGCGCGGTGCGCCGCTCAGGCTGCTGAACCGTCCGGTCTGATTCGAGAAGGCCACCCGCTTCCCGCCTTCGTCGACGGCGGCAGGCAGACCCAGGCCGGCTGGGACAAGCTGGTCCAGCAGCGGGCGGCGGTGACCAAGAAGGACTACGCGCGGGCGACCTTCGAGCGCTCGGTGGCCCCCTTCGCACAACAGCGCTGATGGGGCGGTCGCACCGATCCGAGTCCCGTTCCCCGAGGAGCCGACCGTGAAGATCCAGAGCATCGAGGCGATTCCCTTCCGCGTGCCGATGCGCGAGGTGGTGAAGTTCGCCACCGGGCAGCTCGCCGCGCTCGAGCACGTGCTGGTGCGCATCCGGACCGACGAGGGCATCGTCGGTCAGGCCGAGGCGCCGTCCAGGCCGATGATCTACGGCGAATCGGCGGCGTCGATCGTCGCTGCGATCCGCCAGTGGTTCGGCCCGGCGCTCGTCGGGACGGACCCCTTCGCGCTCGAGCAGGCGGCAGCGAAGCTCGCGACGGTCGAGCACAACCACACCGCGAAGGGTGCGGTGGACATCGCGCTGCACGACATCATCGGCCAGGCCCTGGGGGTGCCGCTGTGGCGCCTGCTCGGGGGCTGGAGCCGCGAGGTCGAGCTGTCGCACATCCTCGGGCTGGACGTCCCCGCCAAGGTCGCCTCGCAGGCCTGCGAGGTCGTCGCCCGCTACGGGTTTCGCACGCTGAAGCTCAAGGCGGGCATCGAACCACGCCGGGACACCGAGATGGTCCGCGCGGTGCGCGAGGCGGTCGGCCCGCAGGTGCGTCTGTACGTCGATGCGAACCACGGGTACTCGAGCCTGGTGGCCGCGCGGACCTTGCCGCAGTGGGAGCCGTACGACATCGCATGGGTCGAGGAACCGTGCCCGGGCTGGGACGTGCGGGGCCGCGAGCTGGTTGCGCGGGCGACCTCGATCCCGCTGATGGCCGACGAGAGCGCGACCACCGTGGCCGAGGTCGCCGCCGAGATCCGCCGCGGCACCTGCCGGCTCATCAGCGTGAAGAACGCGCGCACCGGCTATCTGCAGTCGCGCCGGATCGTCGCGATGTGCGAGGCCGAGGGCGTGGCACCCGTGACCGGCGGTCAGGGCGATACCGAGATCGGCGCGCTGGCGAGCGCGCACTTCAACGCCGCCCACCGTGCGACCGCGAGCGCGCCGGCGGAGCTGGCGTTCTTCCTGGACGTGGCGGATCGGATCGTCGCCGAGCCGATCGAGATCCGCGACGGGCGGATCGTGCTGTCCGACGCGCCCGGCATCGGGGTCGCGATCGACGAGGCACAGCTGCAGCGCTACCGGATCGACCGGGACTGATGCGCACCCGCTGCGTCGTGCGGGCGTGCGGGGCATCCGAAGGATCACCCGCACCCCTGCCCGCGGTCCGCGGCGGGTCGGTACGACCGGACGACGTCGTCGCGCCGCCTCGGAAGCGGAATCGGTCGATCCCCTTCCCGTGGACGCCCGCCGCCGCTGGTCAGTAGACTCCGCCACAGCCGGCGGTACGGCAACGAGACGGGGAGACGCGCCCATGCGCTGGCGCCTGGTGTGGTTCGAGCGGTGGGCGGATCCGATCGCCGAGACGATCCTCGGCGAGCACCCCGAGATCGAGCGGGTCCGTCTGCGGCTGTCGGATCCGCCTGAGGTCGTCTGGAAGGCACTCGAGGGCGCGCACGGCTACCAGTGGCCGCGCCCGCCCTACCTCGGCGACGCCGAGCTCATCCGCCGCTGCCCCAACCTGCTCGCGATGGCCTCGCAGGGCTCGGGCTGCGACGTGATGAACTTCCCGGCGTGCAACGAGGCCGGCGTGATGATCGTCAACCAGGCCGGGCTGGGCGGCCGCGAGGCGGTCGCCTCGCATGCGTTCGGCATGATGATCGCGCTGTCCAAGCAGCTGGTGCAGTGCGACCGCGCGATGCGCCGCGACCGGAACTGGGAGCGGCTGCAGTTCGTCGGTGAGGACCTGCGCGGCAAGACCGTGGGCATCGTCGGGCTGGGCAACATCGGCAGCCGGCTCGCCGAGATGTGCCGCGAGCTGTTCGCGATGGAGGTGCTGGCCTACGACCCCTACGTCGACGAGGCCGGGATCGCGGCGCGCGGCGCGCGCAAGGTCGGGTTCGATGCGCTCTTGCGGGAATCCGATTTCGTGTCGGTCCACTGCCCGCTGACCGACGAGACGCGCGGCATGATCGACGCGCGGGCCTTCTCCCTGATGCGTCCCGGCGCGTACTACGTGGTGACGGCGCGCGGCGGCATCACCGACGAGGCGGCGCTGGTGGCCGCGCTGCGTGAGCGGCGCATCGCCGGCGCGGGCGTGGACGTGTGGGACGAGGAGCCGCCGCCGCTGGACCATCCGCTGCTGGGCCTGGACAACGTGGTCGTCTCCTGCCACATCGCCGGCGTCACCCGCCAGGGCTACCGCTCGACCGCGGAGGCGGCCGCGCTGCAGTGGATCACGATCTTCGAAGGCAAGCGGCCGCCGCGGCTCGTCAACCCCGAAGTCTGGCCGCGCTACCGCGAGCGCTTCGCCCGGATCGCCGGGCGGGCTCCGGTCGATCCGTGACGTGAGCGCAACGTGATCCGGCGTGCAGTGGGTTGGGTGGAGCGCGTCTTCGCGGTGCTGACCGGGCTCGCGCTGCTCGGGATCATGGGCGTCGTCTGCGTCGACGTGCTGATGCGCTACGTCTTCAACGCGCCGATCTCCTGGGTCTTCGACATGATCTCGCTGTACGTGCTCGCGGCGGTGTTCTACCTGACGCTGTCGCGGGCGTTCGCCCAGGGCGAGCACGTGCGCATCGACGTGATGCTGCGCGCGGTGCCGCCGCACGTCGGACGCCGGATGCGCCAGCTGCAGAACCTGCTCGCAGCGCCGGTCGTGGCGCTGATCGCCTGGTTCGCGGCCCGCCAGGCGTGGACCGCGTACTCGATGGGCCTGGTGCTCAGCGGCCCGGTGCCGTGGCCGAGCTGGCCGACGCCGCTGGTCACGGCGGTGGGCATGTCGCTGCTGGCGGTGCGCCTGCTGCTGGACCTCGCGCACGACGGCGATCCGTGCGAACCGTCGGAGCCCATCGAGGTCCGGGAGTAGTTCCATGCTGGCCTTCTCGATCACGCTCCTGCTGTTCGCGCTGCTGCTGATCGGCATGCCGGTGGGCCTGTCGATGGCGGTGGCCGGCGCCACGGGGCTGTATCTCGTCGGCGGGATGGCGGTGGTCGAGGGCGTGCTGTCGACCACGCCGGTGTCGGCGGTGCAGGCCTACGAGCTGATCACCGTGCCGATGTTCATCCTGATGGCCGAGCTGATGGTCCTCAGCGGCGTCGCGCAGAACCTGTTCACCGCCGCGCGCGTGTGGGTCGGGCGCACGCCGGCGGGACTGGCGATCGCCACCGCGCTGGCCGGTGCCGGGTTCGGCGCGCTGTCCGGCTCGAGCACGGCCTCGGCGGCGACGCTGTCGGCCACGACGGTGCCCCCGATGCTCGAGGCGCGCTACGACCCGAAGCTCGCGACCGGGGTGGTCGCGATCTCGGGCACCCTCGCGATGCTGATCCCGCCCAGCATCGCCCTGGTGCTGTTCGGGCTCATCGCCGACGTCAACATCGGTGCGCTGCTGGTCAGCGGCATCCTGCCCGGCCTGCTCGTCACCTTCGCGATCATCGCGACCGTGCTGGTCATCGTGGCGCTCGACCCCCGGGCCGCGCCGGCGGGTCGCGGCTACACGATGCGCGAGAAGTTCGAGACCCTGAAGGTGACCGGCCCGGCCGTCCTGCTGCTGTTCGCCGTGACCGGCACGATCTACCTCGGCATCGCGACGCCCACCGAGGCCTCGGCGCTGGGTGCGTTCGGCGCCTTCCTGATCACCCTCGCCTCGGGCAGGATGACGGCGCGGGCGCTGATCCGGTCGCTCGCCCGGTGCGCCGGCGTCACCTGCATGATCCTGCTGATCATCCTGGGCGCGAAGATCTTCGGGTACTTCTTCGCGCTGACCCGCACCACGAACGAGATCGTCACCTTCGTCGGCGCGCTCGAGGTCTCGCGCTGGGCGATCATCGGACTGATCTTCACGATCTACTTCGTGCTCGGGTTCTTCATGGACCAGATCGCGATCCTGGTGCTGACGGTGCCGGTGGCGCTGCCGGTGGTCACCGCGCTGGGCTTCGATCCGGTGTGGTTCGGCGTGATCGTGATCGTGCTCGCCGAGGTGGGGCTGGTCACGCCGCCGCTCGGACTCAACGTGTTCGTCGTGTCGAAGTACACCGGCAGACCGCTCGGGGAGATATTCCGGGGGGTCGCACCGCACGTCGTCGCGCACCTGGTGGTCGTCGTGATCCTGGTGATCTTTCCGCAGATCATCCTGTGGCTGCCTTCGACGATGGGGCGGTCCTGACCGGGGCGCCCCGTGAACCCCATGGCCCGCCGCACCGGCGGCCGATTCTGGAGGAGACGCTCGTGAAATCGTTCCTGTCCAAGTCCCTGCTCGCCACGATGCTGGCCGCGCCGCTGTTCGGTGGCGCCGCCTCGGCCCAGCAGCAGATCGTCCTGAAGGTCGCCGACCACTATCCGGTCGCCTCGCCGACCGCGGCGGCAACCGCGCGCCACTTCATGGCCGAGGTCACCCGCCAGACCAACGGCCGCGTCAAGTTCGAGTACTTCCCGGCCGAGCAGCTGGGCAAGTCGAAGGACATGCTGACGCTGACGCTGACCGGCGTGACCGACATCGGGTTCGCGGCCCCGGCCTACGTGTCCGACCGGCTGCCGCTCGGCGCGGTGGCCGAGCTGCCCGGCACGTTCACCGACGCGTGCGACGGCACCCGGGCGTTCCTGAACATGGCGCGCGACGGCATCCTCGCCGAACGCGAGTACAAGCCGAACCAGATCCGGCTGCTGATCGCGATGCTGCTGCCGCCCTACCAGATCCTGACGCGGCCCGGCATGACCGGCCTGTCCAGCATCCAGGGACTGAAGCTGCGCACCGGCGGGGGTCTGCAGGACATCTCGACCCGGGCGCTGGGCGCGGTGCCGGTGCGGATCGCCGGCGCCGACGTCTACGAGTCGATGGCGCGCGGCACCCTCGACGGGCTGGTGTTCCCGCTGCCGGCGATCGAGCAGTTCAAGCTGCAGGAGCACGTGAAGTTCTCCACCCAGGGCATGAACTTCGGCAGCTTCGCGTCCACGTACGTGATCAGCGAGCGCAAGTGGAACAGCCTGCCCGCCGACATCCGCGCGATCATGGACAAGGTCGGGCTGGAGACCTCGCTGTCCGCGTGCGCGAAGATCGGTGCCGACCAGGGGCCCTCGGTGGATCGGCTCAAGGCGGCGGGCGTACGGTTCGTCGACTTCAGCGCCGCCGACAAGGCCAAGGTCGAGGAGGTGCTGCGCCCGGTCGGCCAGCAGTGGGCCAAGCAGCTCGACGATCGCGGCCTGCCCGGCAGCGCGGTCCTCAAGTCGTATCTGGACGAGCTGCAGAAGATCCGGAAGTGACCGAGGCGGGCCCGATGCGGTGCGATCGCCGACGAGACGCCGGGCCCGGCGACGCCGATCAGGCCTGCAGGATCCGCAGCCGCTGCATCACCTTGTCGAGCAGGTCGCGGCGTCCCTGCTCGGCGTGGATGGCCCTCAGGTTGTTCAGCATCCGCACGAGGATCTGGTGCGCCGAGGCCGGTCCGAGCAGCTGTGCGGCGCGGGCGCCGTGTGCCTCGGCCCGGCGCCCGAGCTCGGCGAGGCCGAGGCTGGACCCGGTGAACGGGTCGATCACCACGGTGCCCTCGTGCAGGTCGACGCGAAGCAGGAAGTGCCCCGGGAACGCGACGCCCTCGGCGTCGAGCCCGACGTGCCGCGCGAGCTCGACGAACAGCACCGCGAGCGTGATCGGGATGCCCCGGCGGGTCGCGATCACCCGGTGCAGGTAGCTGTTGTCCGGGTCGTGGTAGGCGCGGCCGTTGCCGGCGAAACCCTGCGCGACGTAGAAGAAGTGCAGGGTGCGCTGCAGCCGCGCGGTCTCGGTCGACGCGTGCCGGCAGTCGTGCGCCAGCTGCCGGGCGAGCCGGTCGACGTCCGCGAGGACGGCCTGCAGGTCGAGCGACGGATAGGCGTCGAGCCCGATCGCGGCCGCGGCCTCCAGCAGCGGGATCGAGTCGGGGTCGCGCACCAGCGTGCGGAAGTAGTCGAGGTCCGAGAGCGATCGGTCCATGGCGATCGGGGCGCGGGGCGAGCCAGTATGCCGCAGCCGGGCCGTGGAACCGGCACGCGCGGCGCTAAGCCGCGCACCCGGCGCCGCGGGCTCGGCGGCGGAGGTCCGCGACCGCCCCTCAGCGCCCCGGGATCCAGTTCGTGCCGGCCAGCGGCACTCCGGCCATCGCGGCCGCCTCGACCGTGAGCGCCACCAGGTCCTCGCGCTCGAGGTGGTGCACGTTCTGCTTGCCGCAGGCGCGCGCGAGCGTGCTCACCTCCATCGCCATCGTCTTCAGGTAGTTGCGCACGCGCCGCGCACCCACCGGCGGCTGCAGCCGCTGCTCGAGCACCGCGTCCTGCGTGGTCACGCCCACCGGGCAGCGGCCGGTGTGGCAGTGGTGGCAGAACCCGGGCGCGGTGCCGAGCGCCGCGTAGTCGTCCGTGCAGGGCACGTGCTCGCCGCCGCTGCCGTCGGGACGCGCGCCGCGGATCCACGAGTCGCTGTTGCAGCCCAGCGCCATCAGCACGCCCTGGCCGATCGACACCGCGTCCGCCCCCATCGCGAGCGCCTTGGCGACGTCCGCGCCGGTGCGGATGCCGCCGGAGACGATCAGCTGCACCTTGCCGACCATGTCCATGTCCTCGAGCGCGTCCACCGCCTGGCGCACCGCCGCGAGCGTCGGAATGCCCACGTGCTCGATGAACACGGTCTGGGTCGCGGCGGTGCCGCCCTGCAGCCCGTCGACCACGACCACGTCGGCACCCGCGTGCACCGCGAGCTTGACGTCGTTGAACACGCGCGTGGCGCCGACCTTCACGTAGATCGGCTTCTCCCAGTCGGTGATCTCGCGCAGCTCCTTGATCTTGATCGCCAGATCGTCCGGACCGGTCCAGTCGGGGTGACGGCACGCGCTCCTCTGATCCACGCCCTCGGGCAGCGTGCGCATCGCCGCCACGCGCGGGTTCACCTTCTGGCCGAGCAGCATGCCGCCGCCGCCGGGCTTGGCGCCCTGGCCGATCACCACCTCGATCGCGTCGGCGCGCCGCACGTGGTCGGGGTCGAAGCCGTAGCGCGAGGGCAGGCACTGGTAGACCAGCGTCTTGGAGGAGCCGCGCTCCTCCTCGGTCATGCCGCCGTCGCCGGTGGTGGTCGAGGTGCCGCACTCGGTGGCCGCGCGGCCGAGCGCCTCCTTCACGTGCGCCGACAGCGAGCCGAAGCTCATGCCGGCGATCGTGATCGGAATCGCGAGCTCGACCGGCCTGGTCGCGAAACGGGTGCCCAGCACGGTGGTGGTGGTGCAGCGCTCGCGGTAGCCCTCGAGCGGGTAACGCGACAGCGACGCGGCGAGGAACACCAGGTCGTCGAAGTGCGGCAGCGCGCGCTTGGCGCCCAGGCCGCGGATCTCGTACAGGCCGGTGGCCGCGGCGTGCTGGATGTAGTCGAGGATGCGGCGGTCGTAGCCCCAGCTCTCCTCGCGCTGGATCTTCATCGGTCAGTACTCCTGGTTCGCGTCCACGTTCCAGTGGTACAGCGAACGCGCGGAAGCGATGCGACGGAACCGCCGCGGGTCGTGGTCGAGGCCGGCGCGCGCGAGCAGGTGCGCGACCGCGGCGACGTCGGCCTCGGTCATGTCCTCGAAGCGAGCGTCCGCGCCGAGCGACTTCACCTCGCCGCGCACGTAGATCACCGCCTCGTACAGCGAGTCGCCGAGCGCGTCGCCGGCGTCGCCGCAGACCACCAGCCGCCCGGCCTGCGCCATGAACATCGAGAAGCTGCCCACCGAGCCGCCCACCACGACGTCGGCGCCCTTCAGCGAGATGCCGCAGCGCAGGCCGCAGTCGCCTTCGACCACCAGCAGCCCGCCGCGCGCGGACGCCGCGGCCGACACGCTCGCGAAACCCTTCACGCGCACCGTGCCGCTCATCATGTTCTCGGCCACGCCGGGGCCGGCGTTGCCGTGCACGACCACGTCGGCGTGCTTGTTCATGCCGGCCGCGTAGTAGCCGGCGTGACCGACGATGTCCACGTGCACCGGGGCGTCCATCCCGACCGCGATCGAGTGCGCGCCGTCGGGGTGCTCGATGCGCACCTCGCGCACGCCGCCCAGGTCGGAGTGCAGGAACCGGTTGACCTCGCGCAGCGGCACGGCGCGCAGGTCGAAGACCCGCGTGGCGGCGTCGACGGCGGCGTTCATGCGGCGGCCCGCCACGCGTAGATCCGCTCGGGCTGGGGCTCGTAGAGCCGCGCCCCCTCCACGCCCGGCAGATGGGCGAGCGAGCGGTACTCGGAGGCGATCGCCACCCAGTCGTCGGTCTCGGCGACCAGCGCGGGCTTGCACGCGAAGCCGTCGCGCACGATCGCCAGCGCGTCGGCCGAGCCCATCAGGAACGTGTAGAACCCGTCGAGCTCGTCGAAGCCCCGGCGCAGCGCCTGCTCGAGCGTGTCGCCCTCGCGCATGCGCCACTCGAGCCAGCGGCACGCGGCCTCGGTGTCGCAGTCGCCGTCGAAGGCGATGCCCAGCGGCTCGAGCTTGCGGCGCAGGCTGTTCGGGTTGGACAGCGAGCCGTTGTGCACCAGGCACCAGTCCTCGCCGGCGGTGTACGGATGGGCGTTCTCGGGCGTGACCGCGCTCTCGGTGGCCATCCGCGTGTGCGCGACCAGGTGGGTGCCGCTCAGGCCGGCGAGGCCGTACTTGTCGGCGATCTCGGCGGGCGTGCCGACGTCCTTGTACAGGTCGATCGCGCGGCCGGCGGACAGCACGTGCACCTGCGGGAACGCCGCCTTCAGTTGCGCGCGCAACGACGCCGGGTCGCGCGAGGTGGTTGCGATCGCATGGTTGGCGCGCACGGCGAGCTCGACCTCGGGGCCGAGCTCGCGCGCGAGCGGCGCCCAGTCGAAGCCGTCGGGCGCGTGCAGGCTGAGCTTGCGCCGGCCCTCGGGCAGCGGCTCGGTGAAGACCGCGATGCCCGCCGAGTCCGGCCCGCGCTCGGTCATGCCGATCAGCATCGGCCGGGCCCATTCACCGAGCCGGTCGCGCAGCGCGGGGTTCCTGATCATCAGTCCGACGATGCCGCACATGGCCGCCGTGCTCCTTCAGAAGAACTCGACGTAGCGCTCGCGTTCCCATTCGGAGACGTGGCGCGAGTACTCGATCCACTCCATCCGCTTCAGGCGGATGAATTCGGCGGCGAGCGCCTCGCCCAGTCCGGCGCGGACCACCGCGTCGGACTGCAGCGCGTCCAGCGCCTCGCCCAGGTTCTGCGGCAGCAGCGCGATGCCGCGCTCGCACAGCTGCGCGGGCGACCACTCGTAGAGGTTCTCGTTGATCGGCTCGCCCGGGTCGATCCGGTTGCGCACGCCGTCCATGCCGGCGGCGATGATCGCCGCGCTCACCAGATACGGGTTGCACGCGCCGTCGGGCACCCGGAACTCCAGGCGGCCGTAGGGGATGCGCACGGTGGCCGTGCGGTTGTTGTCGCCGTAGGCCACGTAGGCCGGCGCCCAGGTGGCGCCGGACAGCGCGCGGCCCACCACCAGGCGCTTGTACGAGTTGACCGTGGGCGCGGCCACCGCGCACAGCGCGCGCGCGTGCCGGAGCACCCCGCCGAGGAAGTGGTAGCCGGTGCTCGACAGACCGAGCCCGCGCGGGTCGGCGTCGTCGTGGAAGAGGTTGCGGGTGACCGCGTCGCCGAGCGAGACGTGGAAGTGCGTGCCCGTGCCGGTGCGGTCGGCGAACGGCTTGGGCATGAAGGTGGCGATCAGGCCGTGCTGGCGCGCGATCTCGCTCGCGGCCATCTTGAAGAACACCATCCGGTCGGCGGTGGTCAGCGCGTCCGCGTAGGTGAAGTTCACCTCGAACTGGCCGTTCGCGTCCTCGTGGTCGATCTGGTAGACGTCCAGCCCCGCCGGGCGCACCGCCGCGACGATCTGCTCGAGCACCTTCGCCGAGCGGGCGAGCCCCTTGTAGTCGTAGCAGGGCTTCTCGAGCGTGTCGGTCGCGTCGGCGGGGCCGAGCCGGCCCGAGGCGTCGCGTGCGAGCAGCATGAACTCGGGCTCGGCGCCGGTGTACAGCGTCATCCCCTGGGCGGCGAGCGCGGCCACCTGGCGCTTGAGCGCGACCCGGGAACAGTACGGATACGGCTGACCCTTGACGTGGCCGTCGCAGGCGATCCGGGCGAACCCGGGCATCCAGGGCATCGGCGCCAGGGTGGAGGGGTCCCCCACCGCCATGTAGTCCGCGCCCTCGGGTCCGAGACCCAGTCCCCAGATCGCGAATCCGGCGAAGCCCGCGCCCTCCTCGAGCACCATGCGCAGGTGCTCGGCCGGCACCGCCTTCGCCTTGGCCGAGCCGTGGATGTCGACGAACTGCGCGAGCACGAAGCGGGCGTCGTGGCGCTCGAGCCAGGCGCGGGCTTCGGCGGCGGTGGTGGGCGGCTGGGACATGGCGGCTCCGGGAGGGCGGCCCGCGCCCGCCGGCGGGCGGACGCGTGACGGGACGACCCGGACGACGGCGCCGCGCAGGGCACGGACGGCGCGGCCGAGTTGTATTGGATGATATTTTTTTGAATAATGATCGTCAACATGAGCAAGGCGTCGATCGAGTCGCTGGACCGGCACCTCGGCCAACGGGTGCGCGAGTACCGGCAGCGCAACCGGCTGACGATCGCGGACGTCGCGCTGCTGGCCGAGCTGTCGCCGGGCATGCTCTCCAAGATCGAGAACGGTCAGGCCACCGCGAGCCTGGACTCGCTGGTGCGGATCGCCAACGCGCTGGGCGTGACCGTGGGCTCGCTGTTCAAGAGCTACGGCGCGCCGGCGGGCGGGGCCCGGCTGGTGAAGGCGGGCGAGGGCATGGAGGTGGTCCGCCGGGGCACCTCGAAGGGCCACACCTATCACCTGCTGTCCTACGACCAGGGTCCACGCAAGCGCTTCGAGCCGTTCCTGATCTCGATGGACGACGCCTCCGAGACGTTCCCCACCTTCGAGCACGACGGGATCGAGTTCATCCACATGCTGGCCGGCCGGGTCGAGTACCGGCACGGCGATGCGACCTACCTGCTCGAGCCGGGCGACTCGCTCACCTTCCCGGGCGTCGTGCCCCACGGGCCCGAGCGGATCCTGGAGGTGCCGATCCGCTTCATCACCATGATCGTGTACGACACCCCATCCTCAGAGTGAGCGCACGCTCGCCTCGATACATCCCATTGGAGCCGCAGGAGTGAGTCGATGAGCGCGCATCCGCCCCATCCCGCGTACGACCTGATCGTGATCGGCGCCGGCGTGATCGGCTGTTCGGTGGCCTGGCACGCGGCGACGCTGGGCGCCGGCCGCGTGCTCCTGATCGACCGCGGCGGCATCGCCGAGGGCACGTCCAGCCAGTCGAGCAGCATCCTGCGCACCCACTATTCGGTGCGGGAAAACGTGGAACTGGCGCGCCAGTCCTGGTCAGTGTTCACTCGCTTCGCCGAATACCTCGGTGACGACGAGGCGGCCTGCGGGCTGAACCGCTGCGGCTACCTGATCGTCGCGGCCGACGGCGACCGCGGCGAGGCGGTGCGCGCCTCGCTCGCGCAGCAGCGCGCGCTCGGCATCGAGGCGGCCGAGGTGGATGCGGCGCAGGCGCGCGAGATCCTGCCGCTGCTGATCACCGACGACCTGGCGGTGTTCGGCCACGAACCCGAGGCCGGGTACGCGGACGCGTATCTGACCGCGACCGCGTTCGCGCGCGCGGCTCGCCGCCTGGGGGTCGAGATCCGCCAGGGCGAGGCCGTGCGGGCGCTGACGACCGAGGGCTCGCGAATCACCGGCGTGCGCACCGACGTGAGTACCTACTGCGCCGCAACGGTGGTCTGCGTCGCCAACGTGTGGTCCAACCCGCTGCTCGAGCAGGCCACCGGGCTGCCGATCCCGCTGGTCGCCGAGCGGCACGAGGTGATGGCCTTCGAGGCACCGGAGCCCTACCTGCCCCACTACCCGGTGCTCAAGGACATGGCGAGCGCCTCGATGGTGTACGCGCGCTGCTACGGCCGCAACCAGCTGCTCGCGAGCGCCGGGCTGGTCGGTCACGCGACCGATCCGGACGAGCGGCAGGCGGACGTGCCGCTGGACGTGGTGGCCGAGCTCGGCGAGCAGGTCGCGGCGCGGCTGCGCAGCTTCGAGACCGCCGGGGTCGCCTCGACCTGGACCGGCCTGTACGACGTGACCCCCGACTGGAACCCGGTGCTCGGACCCCTGCCGGGGTGGGACGGGCTGCGGGTGGGCTTCGGGTTCTCCGGCCACGGCTTCAAGCTGTCGCCGGCGGTGGGCCGGCTGCTCGCCCAGTCGGCGCTCGGGCTGCCGACCGACGTCCCGCTCGCGCCCTACCGCTACGAGCGGTTCGGCGAAGGCCGGCTGCTGGTCGGGCGCTACGGCAAGGGCGCGGTCTCCTAGGGACGATGGCGGCGACCGCGCGGCGGGCACGCCTGCGGGCGGGCCGCCCGCCACCGGCTCAGCCCGGGTCGTTCCAGCGCACTGTGCCGACCGCCGTCAGGTCGTAGCCGCCGAGCGCGCGCGCCTGCTCGGCCGCGAGCGGCCCGCGCGCGAACGCGAACAGCGCCTGCAGCGGCGGCTCGAACCAGGCGGCGCGCGACACGGCGAGATCCAGCCGCTCGACCAGCAGCGGCACGAAGTCCAGCCCGAGCACCCGGGCCGCCGCGAGCGCACCCAGCCCGACGTCGGCCCGATCGCCGCGGACTGCGAGCGCCAGGTCGGTCTCGCTGGAGGCGACCGGACCGCCGCCCACGCCGAGCGGGTCGATCCCCTCGCGCACGAGGAGGCGCTCGAGCAGCGCCGCGCTGCCGGCGCCCGCCTGGCGCGTGGCCACGCGCAGCCCGGGCCGCGCGAGGTCGGCCACCCCGTGCAGCCCGAGCGGGTTGCCCGGCGCAACCAGCAGCCCCTGGTCACGGCGCGCCCACTCGAGCAGCGCCACGCCGCGGCCGCGCAGCCGCGCGTCGGCCTGCGGCCGGTTGAAGTCCGACAGGTCCTCGGCCGGCAGGTGCACGAGCGCGGCTGCGACCTGGCCGGCGGCCAGACGCGCCAGCCCGTCGGTGCTGCCCTGGGTGAGCAGCGCCAGCCCGCAGCGCGATTCGCGCACCGCCCAGTCGAGCAGCGGGTCGTGGCTGCCGGCGACCACCGCCGGCGGCAGGCCCGCGGCCACGGAGCCGGCCTGTCCGGCGTGCCCGAGCCAGAGGTCGACCGCCGCACGGTCGAACAGCAGCCGCCCGCCGACCCGACGGTGCGGCAGATGGCCGCGGGCGGCCAGGTCGTAGACCTTGCGCGCGCCCATCCGCAGGTGGCGCGCCACCTCGGCGACGGTCAGGTAGGCGGGTTCGGGCACCGGGAGATCGTACCGGAGCGTCCCTGGCAGGGCACCGGCGAGCGCGTGCGTCGTGAGCGGACATGCCGTAGACTCCTGCATTCAGCGGAATTTCCGCAATTCTTCGGCCGGCAGCGCATCCGTCGCGTCCAGGCCCCTCCGAGGAGACCCGGCCATGGGAATTCCCCCCCGGCGTGCGACGTCCGACCTGCGGCGCACCCTCGCCGCGGCCGCGTGCGCGGCGCTCCTCGTGCCGCTCATCGGCGCGTCGCCCGCGCGCGCGCAGCCCGCCTTCATCACGGTCGCCTCGACCACCTCCACCGAGCAGTCCGGGCTGTTCAAGGAGATCCTGCCGGCGTTCCGCGCGGCCACCGGGATCGAGGTGCGGGTGGTCGCGCTGGGCACCGGTCAGGCGCTCGACGTCGCCCGGCGCGGTGACGCGGACGTGGTGCTCGTCCACGACACCGCCGCCGAGGAGCGGTTCGTCGCCGAGGGCTTCGGCGTGCGACGTCACGAGGTGATGTTCAACGACTTCGTGATCGTCGGACCGCGGGCGGACCCGGCCCGCGCGGCCGGCCGCGACGCGGTCGAGGCACTGCGTGCGATCGCGCGCGCGCGCGCGCCATTCGCCTCGCGCGGAGACAACAGCGGCACGCACGCGGCCGAACGGCGCTACTGGACGCTCGCCGGCATCGATCCGGTCGCCGACGGCCGCGGCGCGTGGTATCGCGAGACCGGCTCGGGCATGGGGCCGACGCTCAACCTGGGCAGCGCCCAGAACGCCTACGTGCTGACCGACCGCGGCACCTGGCTCGCGTTTCGCAACCGCGGCGAACTCGCGGTGCTGGTCGAAGGCGACCCTCGCCTGTTCAACCCGTACGGGGTGATCCTGGTGAATCCGCAGCGGCACCCGCACGTCAAGCGCGAAGCCGGTCAGCGGTTCGTCGACTGGCTGCTGTCGGCCGAAGGCCAGCGTGCGATCGGCGCGTACCGGATCGACGGCGAGCCGCTCTTCTTTCCGAACGCGCGCGCCGCGGGCGGCTGAGCGCGCGGGGTCAGACGCCCAGCGCGGACGCGGTGCAGGGCCGCGGCCGCACCGGCACCGCGGCGAGCTTCGCGCGGGCCTTGCCGTCGTCGGCGCCCTCCTCGCGCTTCGGCTCGCCCCGCTCCTCGCGCTTCGCGTCGGCGCGGTCCTCGCGGCGGGCGTCGGGCCCGTCCTCGGCCTTCGGATCGGCCCGCTCGTCCGAACGGGGCTCGATCCTCGCCTCGATCACCTTGCCCTCGGCCACACGCGTCTCGCCCGCCTTCGCGACCGCGCGGCTCACCACCTTGTGCAGCTCGAGCGCAGCCGTGGCGTTCGCGAAACCGCCGGTGGCGGTGCACAGGTAGCTGCCGTCGGCGGCGAGCACCACCCACGACGGCGCACCGCGCGGGGTGTACGTGGCCCGCCAGCGCTCGCGCTCCGTGGGCACCAGGTCGGTGCCGAACACCACCGAGAAGTGGTAGCCGGGGGCGAACGCCTGGCGGATGTCGCCGCGCACCAGCCAGCCGTCGAGCGCACCGCACGCGGTGCAGTTGTGCTCGCTGAAGTACACGATCACCGGCTTGCCCGAGGCGCGCGCCTTCGCGACCGCGTCGACCACCGTCGGGTTGTCGTCGAACCCGGGCGGCAGCGACCCGGCACCGACCGGTGCGGCGGCGAGCGACAGCGCGAGCGACAGCGCGAGCGGAACGGACGGCTTCATGGACGGGCACTCCCGGACGTGCGACGGCGACCGGCCCAGAGTAGGACGAGCTCGGCCGCACGGCACAGGCCCGCGCGGACGAACGGGCCACGGGCCGGCCTCGGACGGCAATCGCCCAGAGCCCACCGGGAGCTGGGGCGGCGACCGGCTCGGACGACCGGGCGCCTGAACGGGAACCGGCACGTACGGCCGGCGGGCCGGCTCAGATGTAGCCGTACGCGGGCATCGGCTGACGGCGCATCGCGAGCGCGAGCCCGAGCGCGGCGCGGTCGCCCGAGCCCAGGATGCGCTGCGCGAGCGGCAGTACGGAGGCCTCCTCGAAGCGGGCGTGCTCGGCGTACGCGTCGACCAGCCGCTCGACCGCGGCGGCATCCAGCGTCGCAAGCTTGCCGCGGCCCAGCCGGCGCAGCGCCGGCTCGATCGCGTCCCACATCCCCTCCAGCTCGCGATGCTCGCGCTCGAGCCGCGAGACCAGCGCGCCGACCAGACCGGCCTCGTCGCCCGCGCCCGCGCCGTGCCGCAGCGCCGGGAACAGTTCGCGCTCCTCCTCGTCGTGGTGCGCGAGCACCGCGTCGTTGAACAGACGGTGGGCGGCGGCGGCCTGCGCCCGCACCGTGCCGTCGACCCCGTGCACGGCCAGGTGTGCGGGCAGCGCGCGCAGCCGGGTCATCGCCTCGACGATCTTCGCGTGCGAGCGCGCGAAGGTGGCGAGGGCCTCGTCGGCCAGGTCGTCGGCGATCGAGCGGGCGGCGGGTGCGGTCATGGCGGACTCCGGGGACAGGCGGTCGCGGACGCGCGTGCGGCGCGCCCGTCACGCAGATCATCGGCGGCGCCGCGCCCGGGCCCCTTGACGCCGGTCAAGGCCGGGCGCCGGACCGCCCGCGTGCCCGGGACTACCCGCCGATCGCGCTCGCCGATCGCACCTGCGCGCGCAGCAGGTGCTTCTGGATCTTGCCGGTGGAGGTCTTGGGCAGTTCGACGAAGCGGATCTCGCGCGGGCACTTGAAGTGCGCGAGGTGCGCGCGGCAGTGGGCGATCAGCGCGTCGGCCAGCGCGCGCTCGGCCGCCGCGTCCGCGGGCCGCGCGTCGGCGCGCAGCTCGACGAACGCGAGCGGGGTCTCGCCCCAGCGCGCATCGGGCTTGGCCACGACCCCGGCGGCGAGCACCGCCGGGTGCTTGTAGAGCGCGTCCTCGACCTCGATCGACGAGATGTTCTCCCCGCCCGAGATGATGATGTCCTTGGCCCGGTCCTTCAGCCTCACGTAGCCGTCCGGATGCAGCACGCCGAGGTCGCCGGTGTGGAACCACCCGCCGGCGAACGCCTCGCGGGTCGCGACCTCGTTCTTCAGGTAGCCCTTCATCACGACGTTGCCGCGGAACACCACCTCGCCAAGCGTGGTGCCGTCGCGCGGCACCTCGCGCATCGTCTGCGGGTCGACCACCGTGCAGCCCTGCTGCACCGGATAGCGCATCCCCTGGCGGCCGTTGAGCTCCACCTGCTCGGCGAGCGGACGCGCCGCCCAGTCCTCGTGCTTCGCGCACGCCGCCGACGGCCCGTAGACCTCGGTCAGGCCGTACACGTGCGTGACCTCGAAGCCCATGCGCGCCATGCCCTCGATCATCGAGGCGGGCGGTGCCGCGCCCGCGACCATCGCGCGCACCGTCCAGTCGATGCCCTCGCGCAGCGACGCGGGCGCGGCGATCAGCGTCGAGTGCACGATCGGCGCGCCGCAGTAGTGGGTCACCCGGTGCTCGCGGATCCGCCGGAACACCGCCTCGGCCTCGACCTTGCGCAGGCACACGCTGGTGCCCGCCACCGCGGCCAGCGTCCACGGGAAGCACCAGCCGTTGCAGTGGAACATCGGCAGCGTCCACAGGTAGACCGGGTGGCGGGGCAGGCTCCAGGCGAGCACGTTGCCGACCGCGTTCAGGTACGCGCCGCGGTGGTGGACCACCACCCCCTTCGGATGGCCGGTCGTGCCCGACGTGTAGTTGAGCCCGATCGCGTCCCACTCGTCGTGCGGCAGGCGCGGATCGAACGCCGGGTCGCCGCCGGCGACGAACGCCTCGTACTCGTGCTCGCCCAGACGCTCGCCGGGGCCCGCGTACTCGGGGTCGTCGACGTCGATCACCACCGGCACGCGCGCGCCCTCGGCACGCAGGCGCTGCAGCGCGTCGCGCGCCACTGCGGCGAACTCGCGGTCGACCAGCAGCACGCGGCTGTCCGAGTGCGCGATCACGAACGCGACCGTGGCCACGTCCAGCCGCGTGTTGATGCAGTGGAGCACCGCTCCGGTCATCGGCACGCCGAAGTGCGCCTCGATCATCGGCGGCGTGTTGGGCAGCATCACCGCGACCGTGTCGCCCTCGCCCAGGTCCATCGCGGCCAGCCGCGAGGCGAGCCGTCGGGCGCGGTCACGAAGCTCGCTCCAGCTGCGCGCGAGCGGCCCGTGCACCAGCGCGCGCTGCGCGGGGTAGACGTCGGCCGCCCAGTCGAGCAGCGACAGCGGCGTGAGCGCAACGTGGTTGGCCTGAGTGCGGTCCAGGCCCTGGCGGTAGGGATTGGGGTGGGTCGGCATCGGCGGGCCTCGTGCGGGCTCGGCGCGCCCGGGAAGCGGACGGCGCCTGATGCATTCTAGGCCGCGGTGCGCAGGCTGCGCGCCGACCTTCCCGACGCTGCGGGATGGGCGCCGACGCGTGGCGCGGACGCGTATGCTCCGCCCACGCCACTCGCCGCGGAGCCCGCGATGACCGTCCAGACCCTGACCACCGACCGTTTCGACGCCCTCGTCGGCGGCAACGACATCGTGGTGGTCGACTTCTGGGCACCCTGGTGCGGACCGTGCAAGGCGTTCGCGCCGATCTTCGAGGACGTCGCCGACGACAATCCGGACCTGTGCTTCGCCAAGGTCGACACCGACGAGGAAGGCGCGCTCGCGCAGCACTTCGGCATCCGGTCGATCCCGACGCTGATGATCTTCCGCGAGCAGGTGATCGTGTTCCAGCAGCCGGGAGCGATGACCCAGGGCGCGATCGAGGACGTGCTGCGGCAGGTGCGCGCGCTCGACATGGCCGAGGTCAAGCGCGGCGCGCGCCCGCACGAACCCGGCGGCGCCGCCGAGGGCTGACGCCGCGCCCCGCGCCCCGGGCGCGGCACGCATCCCGCGCGAGGGCGCCGGCTCAGGGAATGCGGCGCGCGACCACCGGCGCGCCGCCGGCCTGCAGCCGGCCGCGCCACTGATCGTCCTCGACCTGCGCGTCCACCCGGCGCACCGCACCGCCCTCGCCCGTGTAGCGCAGCACGAGGCCGGTGCCGGCGAGGCGGCCCTCGACCGGGCCGATCGTGCGGCTGCCCGCCTGCAGCGTGCCGTCCAGCTTCTGCTGGCGCTGGGCGAGCCGCACCGTGACCGTCGGCGCCTCGGGCAGTCCGGTGATCTCCCACCGTCCCTCGAGCCGCGCCGGCACCACCCACAGGAACAGCGGGTTCTGACCGGGCAGCTGCACGACGCGATCGGGCTCCCACACGTCCATGTCGAAGTTGTTCGAGACCACGCGGGTGCCGGGCCTCATCGCGAGGACCGTCGGCATCAGCCGCACGTTCAGGTCGCGACCCAGGAACAGCGTGAGCACGGTCGCCGCCGAGAAGTCCTCCTTGAAGATGTCGCCGTGGATCATCCGCACCCGGTCGGTGACCCCGGCCCGCTCGGCGTTGCGCTGAGCGAGCGCGCTCAGGCGAGCGTCGTACTCGATGCCCACCGCGCGCGCCCCGAAGCGCTGCGCGGCCGCGATCGGGATCTTGCCGTCGCCCGAGCCCAGATCGACCACCAGGTCCTCGCGGGTCACCTGCGCGAGCTCGAGCATCGGCATCACGAGCGCGTCGGTGGTCGGCACCCACATCACGTCCTTGCCCGCCTGCCCGAGCAGCGGACGGAACTGCTCGTCGCCGGTGCCCGGCGTCGTGCAGGCGGCGAGCAGCGCGGCGACGACGGGCAGCGCGAGGCGGAGCAGAGCGGTCATGGCGGGGGCCCGGGTCGGAACGATCGCCATGGTACGCGCTCGCCGGGACGCGCCGTCGCGGTGGCCGGGTCTGCTAGCATCGCGCGGTCCCGCACGCCCTCACCGCCGCGGCGCACCGTGCGCCGGGCGGGCGTGCGACCCGACGGATGCAGATGACCACCCGGGTCCGCCGCCTGCTGTACGCCGCGGCCGCCGCGTGCGGGCCGCTCTGGTTCGCCTGCGGCGCGCACGCCCAGACCCTGCTCGAGGCGCTCGAGGCGGCCCGCGCGCGCGACCCGGCCCTGATCGCCGCGCGCGCCCAGGCCGAGGCGAGCCGCGAGCGGATCGGCGTCGTGCGTGCCGCCGGCGCGCCCACGCTCAACGCCAGCGGCGGGGTCAACCGGCAGTACGCCGAGATCAACAGCGCGCCGGGCCAGCAGGCCGACGGCGGAACGGCGGCGTTGAACCTGAACGTGCCGCTGTACCGGCCACAGGTCGGCGCCTCGGTCGAGCAGGCCGGGCTCGCGAGCCGGGCCGCGCAGGTCCAGGCGCTCGCGGCCGAGCAGGAGCTGCTTGCGCGCGTGACGCTCGCGTACCTGGAGGTGCTGATCGCCATCGACAACCTGCAGGCGATCGGCGGCCAGAAGGCCGCGGTCGCCGCGCAGCTCGCCGCCGCGCGCCGCAGCTTCGAGGTCGGTACCGCGACCATCGTCGATCCGAACGAGGCGCAGTCGCGCTTCGACCTGATCGTCGCCCAGGAGATCGCCGCGGTGGCCGAGCTCGCGATCCGCCGCGCCGCGCTCGGCACGCTCACCGGCCGCAGCTTCGAGACGGTGCACCGGATGCCGCTGCAGGCCGACCTGCCGCCGGTGCGCCCGGCGGTGCTCGACGAATGGCTCGATCGCGCTCGCAACGACAGCCTGGCGATCCGCCGCGCGCGCCTGGAGCAGGAGGTTGCCGAGCGCGAGATCGAGCGGCGCCGCCTCGGCGCGCGCCCGGGCGTGGACCTCGTGGGCTCGGTCGGCCGCGAAGTGAACCCGTCGGTGCAGTTCAGCGGCCTGCGGACCAATTCCGCGAGCGCGGGGCTGCAGTTCAGCTGGCCGCTGTACGACGGCGGCGCGGTGTCGGCGGGCGTGCGCGAGGCGCTCGCGCTCGCCGGCCGGGCGAGCGCCGAGGTCGCCGGCGCGCGGCAGAACGTCGAGCTCGAGGTGCGACGGCTGTTCCGCAGGGTGGGCAGCGGCACGGCGGTGGTCGCCGCGCTCGGGGCCGCCGAGCGCTCGGCCTCGGTGACGCTGCGCTCGATGGAGCGAGCGCTGCAGGTCGGCGTGCGCGTGACCACCGACGTGCTGAACGCGCAGCAGCAGCTGTTCCTCACGCGGCGCGACCTCGCACGCGCGCGCTACGAGGTGCTGGCCGACCTCACCCGGCTGCGGCAGGCCACCGGCGTGCTCTCGGAGCAGGACCTCGGCGCGCTGAGCGCGCTGCTCACCGAGCCGGTGCCGGCGACCGGGCGCTGACCTCATCGCCCGCGGCGGCGGCAGCAGCCCGCGGATCGTGCACGTGCACCTGGTTGCGACCGTTGCGCTTGGCGCAGTAGAGCGCGCCGTCGGCCTGGTCGACCAGCGCATCGAGCGTCGGGCCGCCCATCGTGGTGTCGGACACGCCGACCGACACGGTCACGCGCAGTTCGGGGAACTCCACCGACAGCACGTCGCGGCAGCGCTCGGCGATCCGCAGCCGCAGCCGCTCGGCGGTCGACCGCGCGGCCCGCGCCTCGCAGCCGGGCAGCAGCATCGCGAACTCCTCGCCGCCGTGACGCGACACCACGTCCTGCGGGCGCACGCCTTCGGACAGCGTCTCGCCGACCAGCCGGATCACCCGGTCGCCGACCGCGTGCCCGAACCGGTCGTTCACCGACTTGAAGTGATCGATGTCGAGCAGCAGCGCCGACATCGGCTCGCCGCCGGCCACCACCGCGCGCCGATGCAGGGCCTCGCCCTGCTCGGTGAACGCGCGCCGGTTCAGGCAGTCGGTCAGGGGATCTCGGGTGGCGGCTCGCTGCAGCGCCCGGTTGCTCGCCTCGACCTCGGCCCGCGAGCGCTCCAGGTCGGCGAGCGCGAGCCGCAGCCGCGCGTTGGCCCGGCTCACCGCGGTCACGTCCGCGAAGGACACCAGGCAGCCCCGGACCGCGTCCCGGCCGTCCCGGATCGGTGAGCAGCTCACCTGCAGGTCGCGTGCGTCTTCGCCGTCGCCCAGCCGCATCGCGACGTTGCCGACCACGCGCGCACGGTTCATCGCGAGCGTCCACGGGTGCAGCGGCTCCGACCGGTCCAGATCGGTGCCCTCGCGCCACGCGAGCGCGGACAGCGGCGTGCCTTCCGCGACGTCGGCACTCGGGTTCAGGTTGCGGAACGCCTGGTTGATCAGCACGACGCGTCCCTGTCCGTCGATGATCGCGATGCCCTCGACCAGCGTGTCGAACGCCGAGCGCACCCGCTCGGGGATCACCGAGGACGGGTCCAGGTGCTGCAGCACGCGTCGCATGTACAGCCAGAAGCCGATCACGCTGCTGACGAAGACGAACAGCGTGAGCAGCACCAGCGGCTCGCCCAGCCAGCGCAGCGCAGGATGATGGCCGGCATCGCGGCGGTAGGCGAGCTCCAGGTCGCCCCAGCGCTCGGCGCCGGCGAACAGCGGCACCCGGATCTGGTCGCGGCTCGAGGTCTGGCCATCGGCCAGCGGTTGCCACCAGCGTGCCGGCTCGCCCGCCTGCGCCAGCACCTCGCCGCCGGCGCGGCGGAACGCGATCGAGCCGACCCGCGGATCGCGCGCGGCCACCGAGCGCAGCAGCGACGTCAGCTCGCCGAACTCGCCGCGTTGGATGAGCGCCG
>Ga0169931_10004054_pt1 | contig 22948 bp, 20 predicted proteins | sample Kivu_15m_20L_FD_129675 | JGI IMG/M metagenome (GOLD analysis project Ga0169931, IMG submission 129675) | Freshwater microbial communities from Lake Kivu, Western Province, Rwanda to study Microbial Dark Matter (Phase II) - Kivu_15m_20L... | ecosystem: Environmental > Aquatic > Freshwater > Lake...
GCGCGCGCGGCTGGCCCGGCAGCACCTTCTGCCCGTTCACCCACGTCCCGTTCAAGCTGTTCAGGTCTTCCACGGACACGTTCGGGCCTTCGGCCACGAGCACCGCGTGGTTGCGCGAGCACCAAATCTGATCGACCGGCTCTTGCGCCGTCAAGTCGATGTCCACCGGCTTGTCGGAGAACCGGCCGACCACGTTGCGCCCGCCGTACAGCGGGTATTCGACGGCGATGCGCGCGCCGCGCAGCACCACGAGCACCGGCCACAACGGGGGCGGCGGGGCGGGCGTGCGCGCGAGGTCCGCGGGGTCGGTGGCGGGCGTGGTCAGGTGTACCGGTTCGACGAGTTGGTTGTTCATCGGGTAGCGTCCGAGTACGGTCCGCGGGCGACTCGACCGGACGGGAGAAACGGTCGGTTCGTCGGAATCCTAGGTCGCGCGGGGTGCGGGCGCGCCGGAACCGGGCGCGGTTCTGTCGGAATGTGAATCGCGCGCGTCCGATGTGCGGACAGTGGAAGTGCGAACTTTCGCGCCGCGTCAAAGTGCCGCGCTTCGGATCTCGAGCGCCACAGGGCCGAGCGGTTCGGAATTGCTGACGGTGAAGGAGATTTCGTTGCGGGCGCGCAGGGCGTCGGTAATGTCGGCCGCGAACGGCCCGGCTTCGGTAAGCGCGCCGAGTTGCTCGCCGTTCAGTGAAACGGCGGCCGCACCGGGCACCCGCGCGCACACGAGCCACACGCGCTCGCTCGCGCCCAAGGCGCGCGGCGCGCCGAACTTGCGCGCGTGAACCGTGCCGGTGTCGGTCGCCGTCGCGCTCCACGGCGGCCCGAGGCGGATGGTGTGCATGGAGTCAGTTTGGCACCGCGCCAGCGCGGTGGACACCGGCGGCAGCCGCCCGGCACCCGATTCTCGCGCCTCACCCCTCGCCCCTTGCCCCGGTCCCGCGGTACACTCGACTCTATCGCCGTTCCTCGCGGGGGTCGAACGTGACGCTGCTCGCTTCGCTCAAACTCGCCAAGCGCGTGCTCTTCGAAACCGACAAGCGGTTGCTCTGGAAGCTCGCGTACAACATGGGCTTCAAGGGCGCGCTGTCGGTTCACAAGCACAAACTGCGGCTCCGGCACGGGCAGGTGTTCCCGCCGTTCCTGTACGTCAGCATCATCAACACCTGCAACCTGCGGTGTCAGGGGTGTTGGGTCGACGTGAGCATGAAGCAGGAGACGATCAAGCCGGACGCGTTCCACCGGCTCGTGCGCGAGGCGAAGCGCATGGGCAACGTGTTCTTCGGCATCGTCGGCGGCGAACCGTTCATGCACCCGCAGTTGCTGGACATGCTCGCCGAGCACCCGGACTGCTACTTCCAAATCTTCACCAACGGGCACTTCATCACGCCCGAGCGCGCGAAGCGCATGTGGCAACTCGGCAACGTCACCCCGCTCGTCTCGGTGGAGGGCACGCAGACCGTGTCCGACGAGCGCCGCGGGCGCGGCGGCGTGCTGAACAAGACGCTCGCGGGGCTGCGCAACGCGCTGGACGCGGGCGTCTTCACCGGCGTCTGCACGAGCCTCGCGCGCACGAACATCGACGACCTGCTGCGCGAAGAGTGGATCGACCGGCTCATCGAAATGCGCGTGCTGTACACGTGGTTCCACGTGTACCGGCCGATGGGGCCGAACCCGAACCCGGACCTGTGCCTCACCCGCGAACAGGCGCTGCGGGCGCGCAAGTTCGTCGTCGAGATGCGCGCCAAGAAGCCCATCGTGATTATCGACGCCTACCACGACGGGGAGGGCCGCGCGCTGTGCCCGGCGGCCACCGGCATCAGCCACCACATCAACCCGTGGGGCGACATCGAGCCGTGCCCGATCGTGCAGTTCTCGAAAGAGTCCATCCACACCACGACCGACGACCGGCCGCTGCGCGACAAGTTCCTCCGGTCGGCGTTCCTCGCGGACTTCCGCAAGCTCGCGGCCGAAACCACTCGCGGGTGCATCGTGCTGGAGCGCCCGGACCTGCTGAAGAAGCTGATCGAGGTTCACAACGCGAAGGACTCGACCGCGCGGCAGACGGCGCTCGCGGAACTGGCGGCGATGACGCCGCGCACCTCGCAGTACGACCCCGCGACCGAGATCCCGGAGAAGAACTTCCTGTACCGGCTCGCGAAGCGGCTGTTCTTCAACGACTTCGGCCAGTACGCCGGGCACGACGCGGCGCACGCGGCGCACTCCGCCCCGGCCGTGCTCGCGCAACCCGCGGTACCCGCCGGTTCTCATTGATTCACGCGGAGTCGCACACCCCTCCGCGTGAACCATTTCGCGGAGCGGGTGAACCACTTCGAGTAGCAGGTGAACCATTTCGCGGAGCGGTGAAACACTTTGTGAGCGAGTGAATCAATTCGGTTCGAACGCCCGACGCCACTTGAGCGATTCCGGCATTTTCCGTTGCGTCGGCCTTCTCGCGTCGCTATGCGTCGCTCCCTCACGGGGAACAGAAGTGGGCCGACACGCACGGAGGTGTGCCATGCGCCGGAACTGGCTGCTGGGGTTCGGGTTCGCGCTCGTCGGTGGGGCCGCGGTCGGCCCGGTGGTGGCCCAACCGCCCGGCGTTCTCGCGTCGCCGTTCGGCACCCTGAAAACCGGTCCCGCGACGGCCCCGCCCGCCGGCGGGTTTACCCCCGCCGCGCCGACCGCGCCGGCTTCCCCCGGTGCCTACGTTCCGCCGACCGGCGCGCTTCCCTCGATGCCCGCGGCCGCTCAGCCGGTGGGCGAAATCGTGATTCCGAGCGTGCTGGGGGACAATCACCCGTGGCGGCTGAAGGCCGACGCCGGTGCGTACTTCATTCTGGTAAAGAGCTACGTGCGCCCGGCGCGCGGGTCGCGCTCCGCGGAGATGGACAAGGGGCCGACCGCCCGCGCGCTGGCCGAAGGGCTGGCGACCGAGATCCGCGACAACTATAAGGTGCAAGCGTTCCTATTCGAGTACGTGTCCGAAGAGCGGCTCGCCGAGGAGCGCGCGCGGGCCGAGGCGCGGCGCAAGGCGCAAGCGTACCTCGACCGGATCGAAGAGGCCAAGAAGCAGGCCGCGCTCAAGGGCTTGGACTTCATGGAACCGGACGCGCGCATCCGCGTGTTCACCCACAACCATAAAGACCAGATCGGCGTGCTGGTGGGGCCGTTCCAAACGGAAGACGCCGCGGTGAAGGCGCTGCCGCAGTTGAAGGCGTGGCCGACGCCGAAGAACGAGGCGCTGTGCGACAAGGCGTCCATCGTGGTCCCGGGGCCCGACAACAAGCCGACGCTCGCGCACGCCCCGGTGAACCCGTACTCGAGCGCGTTCGTGGTGACGAACCCGGCCGGGCCGAAGGCGCAGGTGGCGTACCGCGGGCTCGATCCGTTCGTCGTGAAGCTGAACGAGGGCCGGCCGTACAACCTGCTGAAGACCACGAAGAGTTGGACGCTGGGCGTGAAGGCGTTCAGCTCGCCGGTGCAGATGGTGAGCGCCGACGACAAGAAGCCGACGCACAGCAAACCGGTGGACGTGCTGTTCGCGGGCGCGGCCGACGCCGAGAAGATGGCCGAAGTGCTGCGGGCGATGAAAGACGGGCAGGGCAACTCGTTGGGCTTGGACGCCTACGTGCTGCACACGCGCACGTCGAGCCTCGTGACCATCGGCCAGTTCGACGGCCCGAACGACCCGGAACTGCTCGCGCTGCAGCGCAAGCTGAGCGCCTTCAAGGTGAAGGTGAGCGAGGACAAACTGGGCACGCGCCCGGTGGCGGGCGCGCCGAGCCTGTTCGAGAAGATGATGCCGATGCCGATCCCGCGCCCGGAGAAGTAGCAGTTAGGGCGCGGGCGGCGGTGCCGGTGCCGGCGTTTCGCCGGTGCCGGCGGCGCGGCGGTTCAAGAACGGCGACAGCACCGCGTACAAGATCATTGCCGAAAGCACGCCGGTGAGGAAGTCGGTAAGCGGGACCGCCAGCGCGGTGAAAATCATGATGCCGGTCTGGAACCGGCCGGTGCGCCGCACCTCGGCAATCTCGGCCGGTTTCACCATGTTACTCGCCACCCACAACAAGATGCCGGCGATGCACGCCATCGGCACCTTTTCGAGCTGCGTGGCGAGGAAATAGGCGAGGATCAGTTTCAGCACGCCCTTAAAGTAACCGGCAAGTGGCGTGACCGCGCCGGCCTTGATGCTCGTAGCGGTGCGCGCCAGCGCGCCGGTACACGGGAACCCGTTCAGCAGCGGCGTCACCACCTGCACAAGCCCTTGCCCCCACAGTTCTTTGTCGGCGTTGAAGAGGGTGCCGCGGTTCTGGGCGAGCCGGTCGGCCATCGACGAGCACAGCACACTTTCGACGGCCGAGACGAACACGATCGCCGCGGCGAAGTACGCCAGATCGAGCCACACCGCCGCGCCCCAACCGGGCATCGACGGCCCGGTGAACACGAAGAAATCGGTAGGGATTTTCCCGAACCGGTCCGCAACGCTCGTGATCCCCGCGCCAGACAGTGCGGTCGTGGCGAGAACGGTCGCCAGTACCATCGCCAGTAGGGGCGCGGGGATGAACACCGAAATGCGGAGAAGCACCTTCGTGACGACAAAGGTGCCGATGGCGAGCGCGAACGCGTACCAGTTCGCCGAGCCGATTTGGTCCGCGATGGCGTTCACCTTCGTGACCAAGCCGCCCTTGAGAGGGAGCACCAGCCCGAACGCCTCGCCCGCGTTCGCCAGCGCGATGACGATGGCGATGCCGATCGTGAACCCGACGATGATCGAGTTGGGCACCAGTTTGGCGTACCGCCCCAGCCCGAACAGGCCCATGACCATGAGCACCGCGCCGGCGACGAGGCTCGCGAGGACGAGGAACCCGTGCCCCTGCTCGAACGTGCCACCGCCGGCCGGGCCGTAGACCGCCATCAGGCCCGCGATCACCGGAATGAACGCGGCCGTGGGGCCGTACACTTGGTACTTCGACCCGCCGAACGTGCGCCCGACGAGGCAGGCGACCGCGCCCGCGATGATGCCCTGCTCCGGGCGCAACCCCATGGCGATGGCGAACCCCATCGCCATCGGGATGGCCGTGAGCGCGACGATCAGTCCGGCGCTGAAGTCGCGGTACAGCGTGGTGCGCCACGAGTCGCGGGTAAGATCCTCGAACCGGCTGTCAAAAAACGTAAAAAAGAGCTTCAGGCGCGCGAGCATTTGCGATCCGGGTGCGGCGGGTACGGGGCGTGCGGGGACTAGCTTGCGCGGAACGCGAGCGGCTCGTTCACCACGATGCGGCGCGACAGCGGTTGCGCGACCGGTGCGAGCTTCTCGGGCGCGCCGTCCTTCGCTTGGCCCGACGTGCGGTTGAACTGCCCGCTCGCCGGGTCGTACACGAACACCTCGCCGGTCTCCATTTTGTACACCCACGCGTGCAGCTTCAGCTCGCCCGACGCCAGCGCCGCGGCCACCGCCGGGTGCGTGCGCAGGTGCTCGATTTGCACCAGCACGTTCTCCTGCACCAGCACCTTCGCGCGCGGCTCGCCGGTCAGGTGGTTGTAGCAGGTGCAGACGATCTCCGCGCCGGCCTGCGCGTGCTCGAGCCACTGGCGCACGCGGGGCATGTTCGCGGTGCAACTCGGCTCGGCTACGGCCTGCATCGCGCCGCACCGCGTGTGCCCGCACACAACGATGTTGCGAATGCCCAACCCGCGGATCGCGTACTCGATGGTGGCCGCCTCGCCGCTGGGCATGTTCGGCGTGTACGGGGGCACGATGTTGCCCGCGTTGCGCAGCACGAACAGGTCGCCGGGGTCGGTTTGGCAGATCAGGTCCGGGACCATGCGCGAGTCCGAACAGGTGATGAACAGCGCCTGCGGGTGCTGTCCGTCTACCAACTTGCGGAAGAACGCGCGGTTCGGAACGAACACGTCGGCTTGGAACTTGTGAATGCCGCTGAGGAGCTTTTCCATGTGTGCGCACTCCGGGATCGGTTATCGGAACCGGTTGAGCCGAACGCGGCCCAAGGCGCGCCCGGAAATCGGGAGACGACAACGAGTGGTGCGGCCCGAGAACGGGGGCGCGCCGAAGCGATGGGAGTGGGACTAGCAGCGGTAATGCGTACCGAGACCGTTTCGCAGTGGGTCGTGTGGAACGGGCGGGCGCGAGCGCAGCACGAGTGCGGAGACGTGACCGGCGTGGGCCTTCGGCATGCGGGTCGCGGATTCCCGCACGACGCGCGGCCGGGCCGGGTCCGCGAGGCGCTCTTTGCTGCCCGCCTCTTCGGTTTCGGTCTCGCGCTCGTCTTCTTCTTCGCTCGCCGGAGCGTGGGCCGGGCTGACGGGCGCGAGCGGAAACACCGGCGCACACGCGACCGCCGCCTGTCGGGTGGTGCTGACGGGCACCAAACACACGACGAGCAACAGGAAGCGCGCGAATTCGACGTACCGGTGAATCATGCGTACCCGGATATAGCAACTGCAATTTGCAAATCAATTCTAGCCCGTTCGCGCGGCGGAAGCAACCCGGTTCGCGCCGAATTCACCGCGCGGGGGCCGTCAGCGCCCCAACTTCTCGAACACGTTCTTCGTGACGCGCGAAACGTGCGGGTCGTTCCCGCCGAGGCCGAAGCTCCAATCGGTGCTGCCGACCGTCACCACCGTGCCGCCGCGGGTGTAGGTGCCGATGACCGCGTGCCCGACGCGGCCCTTCTCCCACTTCTCGTACCATTCGCAGTCGTCCGGGTGCCACTTCGCCGGTGCCGTCGCGAGCACCTCGAAGTTGTTCGGCGTGCCGTCCGCGTGCGTGGGGAAGGGCAGTCCGTCCTTCCACACCAACTCGCACCCGTCGCACTCGTAGCCGACCACCTTGTAGTTCGGCAGTTTGGCCCCGAACGATTCGCCGCGCTTCAGATTCGTGCCCGCGAAGAGCCAGTGGTCGGGCCGGTGCGCGGTGTAGCTGCCGCTGCCGTCCATGAACTGCCCGTGGCTGCGGTGGTAGCCGCCCCACAGGAACCCAACCCCCGTGAGCGCGTTCTCCGGGCGCTTCACAAGGTAGTGGCTCCACAGGGTGCTGAGCAGTTTGTGATCGACGGCCTTGTACACCGGGTCGTCGCCGAAGTCCTGCTTCCAGCACGCGAGCGCGCGGCCGTTCTCTTCGCTGCGCACCTGCCAGCAGCAGGTGTTCCCGCTGAAGAACGCGACGTTCCCGCCGTTCCCGATGTACGCTTCGAGGTTGTCGCGCATCGGTGCGGACCAGTACTCGTCGTGCCCGACCGACAGCACGAGTTTGTAGCTCTTCAGCAACTCCGGGCGGAACTCCAGATCGGAGTTCGCGCAGAAATCGAGCGCGTAGCCGTTGCGCTCGCACCACATCACGAACGGCAGTTCCCAGCGCGTGAACTGCGAACTTTGCGGCCGGTCGAACGACACGCGGCGGCCCTGCACCTTGTGCCGGCCGTTGTAGCTGTAGAGGCTGTAGCCGCCCCAGTTCGTGTAGGCGTTGTAAGTGTTGGTTGCGAGTTGCAGCAGGGCCTTCGCGTGCTTCCCCGGCGCGTTCGGGCGCACGATGAAGAACGCGACACCCGGCACCGCGTTCGCCGGCTGCGGTGCGCTCACGCGCACTTCGTAATAGCCGCTCGGCGTGTCGTCCGGCAGCTTGAAGCTGTGCGCGACCGGCCACCGGCAGCCGTGCGAAGAAGCGTCCTTCGGCACGGCGTGGCGCTTCACCGCGAACGGCTTCGCGACTTGCTCGGCCTTCAGCGGCGTATCCGTTTGCCCACGGCGCGTCACGCGCGCAACGGCTTGGTCGCCATCGGCGGAGACGTGCAACTTCACTTCGTCGCCCGGTGCGTAACTGAGCTGATCGCAGTACACCTCTGGCGGGGCGTTGATCTTCGGCTGCGCTCGTGCGCTCGCGGGAAGCGCGAGCGCAGAAGCGGCGAGGAGCGTGTCGCGGCGGGAGGGGAGAGTATTCATGCCGCGAGTGTACCCACCGGCCTACCGCGAACCAAACCGAAACGCGCGAAGGCCGCGCTGAAGAAGCGGTTCGGCAAGGCGCTCGTGCTGTGACCGCGTTTGGATTTTAGCCGCGGAGCGGCGGCAGATTTTAGCCCGGGGTGCAGTTCGCGGAGCGAGCAAACCCCGGGTACGCACGCGAAGAGCGAACAAGCCCCGGAGGGGCGACAGATTCGCACCACGCAAACGTGGTGTCTGTCGCCCCTCCGGGGCTTCGTGTTGCTGTTGATTGCGATACCCGGGGTTTGCTCGCTGCGCCTTCGGCTCCGCTCGCTGCACCCCGGGCTAATATCTGCCGCCGCTCCGCGGCTCAGAACCGGTTGCACTCACTTCACGCTCAGCAACTTGTCTTCCTTCGGGAAGGTCTCCAGCACCAGCCCCTTGAACTGCACTTCCTGCGGCACGCTGTTCGAGTGCAGTTGCAGTCCGATCGGGGCTTCCTTGATGCGGTCCGGCAGCGGGTCGCGCCAGTCCACCACCGCGACGCCGTTGATCGCCACCCGCACGCGGTTGCCTTGCGCGAGAATCTCGATGTCGTTCCAATCGTGCTGCTTGCCCACCTTCTTCGCCGGCCCGCCGTCCACGGGCAACCCGTTGCGGCCGAACAGGTCGTACATCCCGTAACCGGACGGGAACATCACCAAGTGGCCCTTGTAGGTGAACTCGCTTTTCTCCTTCTTCGCGTCGGTCACTTTGCCGTTCGCCTTCGGCCACACCTCGCCCCAGAAGCTCACGCCGGAGTGCATCTCGGAGGTCACGAGTTTCGATGCGAACGTGAGGCGGAAGTCGGTGTACTTGTCTTTCGTGAGCAGGTACGTGCTGTGCAACACCTTCTCTTTGTTCTTGCCGACGATGACGCCGTCTTGCACCGACCAGAACTCTTCGTACCCCACCCAGCCGTTCAGCGTTTTCCCGTCGAACAGCTTGATCGTTTCGGTTTTGCCCTCGCGGGGCTTCACGACCGGCGCGGCCTTCGGCGGGTCCTTCTTGTCTTGGGCGATGGCGGCGCTCGACACGAGCGCGACAGCGAACGCGAACGCAACAACACGACGCATGGCAGGGGTCCGTGGGAGGGTGAAACGGGGTAGGCCGATGATACGATACCACCCCTCGAAAGAAGGTGCGCCATGAAAACGCTGTTGTTCGTGTACGGCACCCTGAAGCGCGGGTTGCGCAACCACCGCTTGCTCGCGGACCAAGAGTTCCGCGGCGAAGCGACCACCGCGGCGCGCTACCGCGTCATCGACCTCGGGGCGCACCCGGGGCTTGTGCGCGACAGCGCGAACGGCCTCGCGGTGAAAGGGGAAGTGTTCGCGGTGAGCGAGTGCGCGCTCGCGGAGTTGGACGACTTCGAGGAAGTGCCCGGGCCGTTCGTGCGCGAGTTGATCGACGTGCCCGGGTTCGAGAATGTGTGGGCGTATTTCATGAACACGCCGGTTCCGCCGACCGCGCCGACCGGCGACCGCTGGCCGCTCGAACAACCGGCCTAGCCAGCGGCGCGCGTTTTGGCTGAAATGCACGCACCATGCCGCGCATCTACCAACTGCCACCGGATCTCGTCACCAAAATCGCCGCGGGCGAAGTCATCGAGCGCCCCGCGTCCGTCGTGAAAGAGTTGCTCGAAAACTCGGTCGATGCCGGGGCTACCCGCATCGACATCGACCTCGACGCCGGCGGCACCGAACTCATTCGCGTCGTGGACGACGGCTGCGGCATCGAACCGGACGACATGCCGCTCGCGTTCGCGCAGCACGCGACGAGCAAGCTCAAATCGGCCGACGACCTGTTCGACATTCACACGATGGGCTTCCGCGGCGAGGCGCTGGCGTCGGTCGCGGGCGTCGGGCAGGTGACGCTGCAATCGCGCACGCACGACGCCGCGAGCGGGTGCGAGCTGCGGTGCGACGGCGGCGCGTTCCACGCGCCGAAGCCGTGGAACGGCGCGCCCGGGACGCGGCTCGAAGTGCGGCACCTCTTTTACAACGTGCCGGTGCGCAAGAAGTTCCTTAAAAGCGTCGCCACCGAACTCGGGCACGTCTGCGAAACGGTCACGCGGATCGCGCTCTCGCACCCCACGCTGCACATCACGCTACGGCACAACGGCCGGCTCGTGTACGACATCCCCGGGAGCGCCGGCCTCGCGGACCGCATCGCGCTGTTCTTCACCGGCGAAGTGCGCGACGCGCTCTACGAGATCGACTCCGGCCCCGGCCCGATGCGCGTAACGGGGTTCATCGCGGACCCGAAGTGCGACCGCGGCAACTCGAAGCTGCAATACCTGTTCGTGAACGGGCGCTGGTTCCGCGACCGCAGCCTCGCGCACGCGCTGCAAGAGTCGTATCGCGGGCTGCTGATGTCCGGGCGCTACGCCATCGGCTTCCTGTTCCTCACGGTGCCGCCGGACAAGATCGACGTGAACGTTCACCCCACAAAGGCCGAAGTGCGGTTCCAAGAGAACTCGCTCGTCTACTCGCTGGTTCGCGCGACGGTGAAGGGCCGGTTGCTGAAAGAGAACCTGATTCCGTACCTCACGACGCCGGTGGGCGAAGACCCGGAAGCCGCGCCGAAGCCGGACGCGGAACCGGACGCCGGGCTGTTCGCTTCGCCGCGCCGCGAGATCGCAGAGCAGACGCTCGCGCCGTGGGAGCGCGGCGAAGCCGCCGACCCGCTGTGGCGCGTGCCGAACGGCGTGATCGTGCGTTCGGAAGAGGTTCGCGCGCCGTCGTTCGCTTCCGGGATTGCGGAGGTTTCACCTACCCCCCCGGCCCCCCTCCCTAAAGGGAAGGGGGAGAGTCGTCTCGCTGCCCTCGACGAACGAGGCACTGATTCTTTGGACGCCGAGCGCAGCGAGACGTCCGGCTCTGTCTCCCCCCTTCCCTTTAGGGAGGGGGGGCCGGGGGGGGTAGGTGAAACCTCCGCGCCGCAAGTCAGTTCGCGTGAAACTGAACCCGCACCGCCCCCCGCACCCGCGGCGGTCCCGTTCGCGCTACCGAACCTCGCGCCGCACACCGCGATTCAGCTCCACGATTCGTACATCGTGCTCGAAACGTCGGAGGGGATGCTCGTCATCGACCAGCACGCGCTGCACGAGCGCATCCTGTTCGAACAACTGCGGCGGCGCATCCGCGACGGCAAGCTCGAAGTGCAGCGGTTGCTCATTCCCGAACCGATTGATTTGCCCGCGGAGCAGGCGGCGCTCGTGCTCGAAGCCGCCGACGCGCTCCGCGAACTCGGTCTCGACGTCTCGGACTTCGGCGGGAACACGATCCTGCTCTCGAGCTACCCGACGCTCTTGGGGCGCAAGCCGCCGCACGAGATTCTGCGCGGCGTGGTCGATTACCTCGTCACGCAGGAGCGCCCGCCGGCGAAAGAGGCGGTGCTGCACCTGCTGATGGCGACGATGGCGTGCAAGGCCGCGGTGAAGGCCGGCGACAAGCTAAATGCCGAGGAGATTGCCTACTTGCTCCACCTGCGGGCGATGGCCGAAGACAGCCACCACTGCCCGCACGGGCGGCCCACGTCGCTGCTGTTCAGCCGCGCCGAGTTGGACAAGCAGTTCCGCCGCACCTGAGCGCGCCGCGGGCCGTACACTAACGCTACAAACCGGCCCCGCGTCCCACTCACTCGGATCTATGAACCTCAGCTACAACACGAGCTACCCCGGTATCGACGACCTGCGCGAGGCCGCGCGGCGGCGCATCCCGCGGTTCGCGTTCGAGTACCTCGACGGCGGCTGCAACGAAGACGTCAACCTGCAGAAGAACACGGACGAACTGCGGCAGGTCGAACTGAAGCCGTACTACCTCACGAAGCACGAACCGGCGAACCTGAAGACCGAACTGTTCGGCCACGAGTACGACGCGCCGTTCGGCATCGCGCCCATCGGCCTGCAAGGGCTGATCTGGCCGGGCGCGCCGGAGATCCTCGCGCGCGCCGCCACCGAGCACAACGTCCCGTTCATCCTCAGTACGGTGAGCACCGCGAGCATCGAGCGCATCGGCGCGATCACCGGCGGGCGGTTCTGGTACCAACTCTACCACCCCACCGACGACGCGATCCGCGACGACATCCTGAACCGGCTCGACGCGGCCGGGTGCAAGGTGCTCGTGCTCCTGTGCGACGTGCCCACCTTCGGGTTCCGCCCGCGCGACATCCGCAACGGCCTCGCGATGCCGCCGCGCATGACGCTCCGCAACGTGCTCCAGATCATGGGCCGGCCGAACTGGGCGCTGCGCACGCTGTTCCACGGCAAGCCGAACTTCGCCACGATGGTGAAGTACATGCCGAAGGGGCTGAACATGAAGCAACTCGGCGCGTACATGAACGCGACCTTCTCCGGGCGGCTGAACGAGGCGAAGATCGCGCCCATCCGCGACCGGTGGAAGGGCAAGTTGGTGCTCAAGGGCGTCGCGAGCGAAGAGGACACCGAGACCGCGGTGCGGTTGGGGTTGGACGGCGTGATCGTGTCCAACCACGGCGGGCGACAGGTGGACGCGGGCGAATCGACCATCCGCTCGCTGGTGCCCATCGCGGCCAAGTACCGCGACAAACTGAAAGTGATGATCGACAGCGGGCTGCGCTCCGGGCCGGACATCGCCCGCGCGCTCGCGTGCGACGCGGACTTCACGTTCTTGGGCCGCACGTTCATGTACGCGGTCGCGGCGCTGGGCCGCGCCGGCGGGCAGCACGCCGTCGCCATGCTGAAGGTGCAACTGAAGCAGGTGATGGACCAACTGTGCTTCCACCGGATCGCGGACTTCCGCCGGCACCTGCTGCGGAAGCCCACCTAGATTCGCGCGCTTGCGCCGGTTCGCGCGGCGCACGCTTTTCGCGCTTGATTTCGCACGCCGCGCACGCTATCCCCCGCACTCCGCGTGATGCGCTTGGGGGCGGCATGGGTACGGGTCCGGTAGTGCGTCTGTTCGTTCGCGCGCTGGCGCTCTTGGTCCCGGTCGCGCTCGCGTGCGCGGTCGGGTGCGCCGGGCGCGACGGGGCGCGCGTGCCCGAGGCGCTCGCGCTCAAGAACTGGCAGAACGCGCGCCAAACCGACGACTACCGCGACGCGGACGCCGCCGCGGTCGAAGGGCTGGGGCTGGCGATGCAGGGGGCGGCCCCGGAGCGCCCGGCCGACAAGCCGATCAACATTCTGTGCGTGTCCGGCGGCGGGAAGTACGCGGCGTTCGCGGCCGGCGCGCTGAACGGCTGGACCGCGACCGGCACGCGGCCCACCTTCGACGTGTGTACCGGGATCAGCAGCGGGGCCGCGGTCGCGCTCATGGCGTTCCTCGGCCCGAAGTACGACGGCGACTTGCGCGACATCTTCCTGAACCTCAAGCGCTCGGACCTGTTCGTGTGGCGGCCGGTAGTCGGGATCGCAACCGGCACCGGGCTGATGTCGTCGCGCCCGCTCGAACAACTGCTCGCGTGCCGCATCACCGCCGAGGTGGTCGCGGACGTTCGCGCCGCGCACCGGGCCGGGCGGCGGCTGTTCGTGGGCACGCAGAACGTGTTCACGCACCGCCTCGTGGTGTGGGACGTGGGCGCGCTCGCCGACTCGGGCCGCCCGGACGCGGTGGAACTGGTGCGCAAGGTGCTGCTCGCCGCGTGCTCCATTCCCGGGATCGTGCCGGCGGTCGAGTTCGACGTGACCGTGAACGGCCGGAACTACAAGGAGCTGCACGCGGACGCCGGGAACCTGTCGCAGGTGTTCGTGCGCACCGCCGGGCCGCTGCCCCCGGGTTCGGCCGCGTGGATCCTGTCCGCGGGCAAAACGCACCCGAACGTGTCCAAGGGCCGGCCGCGGGTAATCGAATCCATGGCGCTGGCGGTGTCGGCCGGGTTGTACGCGCTGTTCCGCGCCGACTGCATGAAGCTGTACGCGCTGTGCGGCGTCACCCGCTCGCGGTTCAACCTGATGGCCGTCCCGCAAGACTTCCAAGGGCGCACCAGCAGCATGGTTTTCGACCGCGAGGAGTCCGCGCGCCTGTACCTCACCGGGTACCAGATGGCGACCGGGGCGGCGTGGCAGACGCGCCCGCCGGGCGACGTGCCCCCGCCCCGCGCCGGCACCGAGTTCGTCGTCCCGGAATAGAGTGTGAGGGTGTGAGAGTGGAGCGTGTGAGAGAGGTGCTCTTTCTCTCCACCCTCGGACGCTCGCACCCTCACACGGCACCACCATGCCCTTTCCCCAATTCAACCGCCAGCAGTTGCGCGTGCAACCGCTGGCGCACCGCACACACGACCTCACGCTGAGCGTGATGCAACCGCTCGACGCGGGCGCGGTCACGTTCGCGCACGAGCACCTGCCCGCGATCGGGAAGCGGCTCGCGGAGGCGAAGCGGCGCGGCGCGGCGCGCGTGCTGATGATGGGCGCGCACGTCCTGCGCGCCGGCGCGCAACAGCACGTCATCGACCTCATGGAACGCGGTCTGGTGTCGCTCGTCGCGATGAACGGGGCCGGGCCGATTCACGACTGGGAGTTCGCGCTCATCGGCGCGAGCACCGAGAGCGTGGCCCGCTACGTTTCGAGCGGCGAATTCGGGCTGTGGGAAGAAACCGGCCGCATCAACGACGCGCTCACGAAGGGCGTGAAGGACGGCCTCGGGTACGGCGAAGCCGTGGGCCGCGCCATCGCCGAAGGGTTCTTCCCGCACAAGCACGCGAGCGTTCTCGCCGCCGCGTACCGGTTGAAAGTGCCGGTCACGGTTCACATCGGCATCGGCTACGACATCATCCACGAGCACCCGAACGCGGACGGCGGCGTATTGGGGCGCGCGAGCTACACGGACTTCCTGATCTTCGCGGAGCACATCAAGAAGTTGGAAGGCGGCGTGGTGTTGAATTTCGGCACGGCGGTGATGGGGCCGGAAGTGTACCTGAAGGCGCTCGCGATGGCGCGGAACGTCGCGCACCAGCGCGCCGAGAGCATCGCGAAGTTCGCCACCGCGGTGTTCGATCTGATCCCGCTGGGCGACGACTACCACACGCAAGCGCCGAAGACCGACGCGCGGTACTACTTCCGCCCGTGGAAGACGATCTTGGTGCGCACGGTCGCCGACGGCGGCGAGAGCTTTTACGTTCAGGGCGACCACCGCGACACGGTGCCCGCGGTCTGGAAGGCCGCGGTGGAAGCGGACGCCCATTGAATTGGTGGCACAGGCTTTCCAGCCTGTGCTGCTTGTGTCCGGCACAGGCTGGAAAGCCTGTGCCACCAATTCAATCACTCCGCCGGCGTCACGCCGAGCACGATCACGAAGTTCGCGGCCAACTCGCCTGTCTTCGAGGCTTTCACCTTCTCGAACGGCACCGTGATCGCGGCGCGCTGCTTCTCGTCGCGCACGCCGCGCCAGATGCCGTCCTTCTCGTTGCGGGCGGCCTCTTCCTTCACGTACAGTTGCGTGGTGAGCAGTTCCTTGCGGCCCTGCTTCACCTTGAAGTGGATGTGCGGCGTGCGCCCGGGGTACGGTACCGGCTTGATGGTGCGGAAGTAGTACTCGCCGGTGCTGCCGGTCACGAACCGGCCGAACCCTTGGAAGTTCTTGTCCTGCTTGTCCTTCTTCCCGTCGCTGTCGCCGGTGTGCAGGTACACGCCGTTGTTGTCGCACTGCCAGATTTCCACCACCGCGTTCTTCAGCGGGTTGCCCTTCGCGTCCAGAACCTTGCCCGTGAGGTGCGTGATCTCGCCCACGCCCGGCGTGATGCCGTCGTTAATCACGAGCAGGTCGTTGTCGGTGTCGAGCGGCAGCTTGTTCGGGTAGAACGGGCCTTCCGTCTGCGCCGGCGTGCGGGTCAGTTCCTCCGCGTACGCGCCGCGCACCGTCCAGAACGGCGACGCGAGCGCGATGGTGCTCGACGCGAGGAACAGGCGGCGGCTCGGCTGGTGAATCGGGCTGCTCATGACGGGCACTCCAGAAAGACGGGCGGTGATGTGACGCGGAACCCGGGCGCGAACTAACGCCAGTGTAGGCGCGTCCGGTAGAACGACAAACGGCACTCGCGGTACCGCCGTGACCGACCGCGCGCCGGTATTCTTTCCCGCGACCGGCGAAAGTTGATTCCGAAAAGAATGAGAAGTGAAGGTGAACCGTGACGCGGGTGTTGCGCGAAGTGCGACGCTTCATGGTCGGCCGCGGCGCGCCGGGCGCGGTCGCGGTGTCCGGCGGTGCGGACAGCGTCGCGCTCCTTCGCGCGCTGCACTCGGTCCCGGTGCCGGTGGTCGTCGCGCACGTGAACCACCAACTCCGCGGTGCGGACTCCGACGCGGACGACGCCTTCGTCCGCGTGCTCTGCGATTCGCTCGGCGTCCGGTGCTTCGTGAAGGCGGTGGATGTCGCGGCGCTCGCGGCCGGTGCGAACCTCGAAGCGACCGCGCGCGAAGTGCGGTACGCCTTTTTCGCGCAGGTGTGCGCCGAAGCCGGCGCGAAGTGGGTCGCCACCGCACACACGGCCGACGACCAAGCCGAAACCGTGCTGCACCGGCTGATCCGCGGCACCGGGCTTCAGGGACTGCGGGGAATTGCTTCGGAAAAGTGGATAGTGGGCAGTGGAGAGTGGGCAGAAAGCAAGAGCCACGAGACTGCCCACTGCCCACTGCCCACTGCCCACTGTTTGCGCCCCCTGCTCACCTGTTCGCGCGCCGATGTACTCGCGCACCTCGCGGAGATCGGGCAACCCTGCCGCGAAGACGCTTCGAACGCCGACCCGCGGTTCACGCGCAACCGCATTCGGCACGAACTGCTGCCGCTGCTCCGCACCTTCAACCCGGACGTGGTGAGCGCGCTGGCGCGCGTCGCGGAACACGCTTCCGAAGCGCACGAGATCGTCACGCATGCCGCCCGCGAACTGCTGGCGCGCGCCGAACTGCCGCGAGCCGGGAACGCGGTCATTCTGGACGCCGCGGCGCTGGGTGCGTCGCGCGTTCTGATTCGCGCGGTTCTGCGGCTCGTGTGGGACAGGGAAGGGTGGCCGGTAGGCGGAATGAGCTTCGATTCGTGGGAGCGCGCGGTCGAGGTTGCGTGTCGTGACGCGGGCGCGTGCGACTTCCCCGCGGGCGTGACCATGCGCCACACCGGGCGCGTGGTTCAACTCGCGCGGCGGGAGTAGAAAACTACTTGTTGTCCGCGTCGGCCGCACAGGGCTTCCGCCCTGTGCTATGGAAGGCGACCCGCTGCGCGGGTGCGAAGACAGAAAACCAACAGTTGGTTTTCCGCCCGGAGGGCCGGCTTATTTAGCACAGGGCAGAAGCCCTGTGCGGCCGATGCGAATCGAACACTGAGGACTTCTCCCATGCTGCGTCCCATCCGCCGCGCGCTGCTGAGCGTGTCCGACAAAACCGGCCTGATCGACTTCGCGCGCGAACTCGTGACGAAGTACGGCGTGGAGCTGATCGCCACCGGCGGTACGCGGAAGGCCATCGCGGACGCCGGGCTGCCGGTGAAGGACATCAGCGAGCTGACCAAGTTCCCGGAGATTCTCGACGGCCGCGTGAAGACGCTGCACCCCGCGATCTACGCCGGGCTGCTCGCCAAGCGCGACAAGCCGGAGCACATGAGCACGCTGACCGAACACGCGCTGCCGGAAATCGACCTCGTGGTGTGCAACCTGTACCCGTTCGAGCAAACGGTGGCGAAGCCCGGCGTGACTGAAGCCGAAGCCATCGAGAACATCGACATCGGCGGCCCGTGCATGGTCCGCGCCGCGGCGAAGAATTTTGAGTCGGTGACGATCGTGATGCTGCCCGGTGAGTATCAGATGGTACTCAGGGAATTAGACCGGAACAGCGGCACCATCTCGCGTGAGTTTCGTAGGCAATGCGCCTACCATGCCTTCATCCACATCAGGGAGTATGACGACGCCATCGCGTCCTACTTCTGCAAAGTTGTGGACAATGATGAGAAAACGGCGGACTTTAATATCACCAAACACTTCTCGTTCGTGATGAAGCAAGACCTGCGGTATGGTGAGAACCCACACCAGAAAGCCGCATTCTACGACGAACCGAACATCACACGCCCGTGCATTGCCACGGCGGAGCAGTTGCACGGGAAGGAACTCAGTTACAACAACATCCTCGACCTCGATTCGGCGCTGAACCTCGCGCGCGAGTTCGCGGGGCCGGCGTGCGTGGTGGTGAAGCACAACAACCCGTGCGGCGCGGCCGTGAGCGCGAAACTCGACGACGCCTTCAACGCCGCGTGGGACGGCGACCCGCTCTCCGCGTTCGGCGGCATCATCGCGTTCAACCGGCCCGTCGATGCCGACACCGCGAGCGCGCTCATGGACCCGAAAGCCAAGCGCTTCGTGGAGTGCGTCATCGCACCGGACTACGAACCGCACGCGCTCGACGCCCTCAAGAAGTGGAAGGAAAACGTCCGCCTGCTGCGCACCGGCGAACTGACCGGTGGTCCGGTCGGGTTGGACTACCGGCGCGTCGATGGCGGCTTGCTCGTGCAAACCCGCGACACCGGAGCCGATAACCCGGATGCGTGGAAGTGCGCGACCAAGCGCCAGCCGACCGAAGCCGAGTGGCACGCGCTCCACTTCGCGTGGTTCGTGTGCAAACACGTCAAATCGAACGCGATCGTTCTCGCAAAGGATACTCATGTGGTCGGGGTTGGGGCAGGGCAAATGTCGCGCGTGGTGTCGGTGGAAATCGCGGTGAAGAAGGCTGGCGAGCACGCGAAAGGGAGCGTGCTCGCCTCTGATGCTTTCTTCCCGTTCCCGGACAACGTTCACGCCGCCGCCGCCGCGGGCGTAACGGCGATCATCCAACCCGGCGGCAGCGTGAAGGACAAAGACAGCATCGAAGCGTGCGACCAGCACGGCATCGCGATGCTCTTCACCGGAGTGCGGCACTTCCGGCATTGAGAAACAATTTTCACCGCAGAGACCGCAGAGACCGCGGAGGAAGACCAAGAGCAGAGTTTGTTTTGAACTCAACTTGTCTTCTGTCTTCTCTCTGCGTCCTCTGCGGTCTCAGCGGTGAACCTCTTTGGAGCCTCCATGGATCACACGGCGCACGAGTTCTTGAAGTCACTGCTCGAAACGCCCAGCCCGTCCGGGTTCGAGCAACCCATCCAACACGTCGTGCGCGAGCGTATGAAGCCGTTCGCGGACGAACTGCGCACCGACGCGCACGGGAACGTCTTCGCCGCGCGGCACCCAGCCGCGCGCGAGGGCGCGCCGCGCGTCATGCTCGCCGGGCACTGCGACCAAATCGGCCTCATGGTGCAGTACATCGACGCCGAAGGGTTCCTGTACATCCAGCCCATCGGCGGGTGGGACATGCAAATCCTGCTCGGCCAGCACCTCACCGCGTGGGGGAAGGGCGGGCCAGTGCGGGGCGTGGTCGCGCGGCGCGCGATTCACCTGCTGAAACCCGAAGAGCGCGGGAAGGTGCCGGACTTCAACGACGTGTGGGTGGACATCGGCGCGAAGAACCGCGAAGAGGCCGAAACGCTCGTGCGGTGCGGCGATCCGCTCACCTTCGAGCTTGGCTACCGCCCGCTGCGGAACGGACTCGCCGCAAGCCCCGCGATGGACGACAAGGTCGGCCTGTGGGTGTGCATGGAAGCCGTGCGGCTGCTTCAGGGGCGCGAACTGCGCGCGAGCGTGTTCGGCGTTTCGACCGTCGCGGAGGAAATCGGCCTTCGCGGGGCGACCACCGCGGCTTACGCGATCGATCCGACGGTGGGCATCGCGGTGGACGTGTGCCACGCGACCGACACGCCGGGTAACGACAAGAAGACGCAAGGCGACATCAAGTGCGGCGGCGGGCCGGTGGTGTACCGCGGGCCGAACATCAGCCCGCGCGTGTTCGATCTGCTCGAAGCGACCGCGGCGGCGCACTCCATCCCCATTCAGGTGCGCGGAACACCGCGCGCGACCGGGACCGACGCGAACGCGATTCAGATCGCGCGCGCCGGTGTCGCAACCGGCCTGATCGGGATTCCGAACCGCTACATGCACAGCCCGGTGGAAGTGGTTCACCTCGACGACCTGAGCAACGCGGCGAAACTGCTCGCGGAGTTCTGCGCCGCGGTCGGGCCGGACACCAACTGGATTCCGTGACCGTGGACGCTGTAAGCCTTTTCCGTGTACCGGAGACCCCGATGAGCGACGCGGCGAAGTCGATGTTGTGGTCGCAACTCACGTATCAGCTTCCGATGCTGAGCGTGGCCGTTGTCGCGCTGGTGCTGGCGATCGTGTTTTGGCGGCGCGCGCATCTGGCGAGCGCGTGTGTCGCGCTCGGTGCGCTCCTGCTGCTGTTCACCGGGTTGGTCGCTCCGGTGGTGAGCGCCACGCTCTACGATTCGGGCGACGAAGGGCGACCGTCGGCCGACACGATCAAACTGATGAACCAGATTGGGCTAGTTGCGAGCATCGTGCGGGCCGGCGCGGTCGGCATTCTCGTCGCTGCAGCGTTCGTCGGGCGCGGTTCGCGTCGCGAAGTGAATTAGCGAGCCACGGGGTTTATCCCCGTGGTGACTTGAGGCGCAGAACACCACGGGGGTAAACCCCGTGGCTCGCCCGCGGTCAGCGCTTTTCCGCGCCGCTGCCGAGGAACTTCAGCAGGCCGCTCACCGCGCTCGCGGTGCCGTCGGTGTAGAGCGTGCCGTCGGTCGGCGTGTGGTGGAACCCGCCGAGCAGCACGTTCGTGCGGAACGTGTTCTCGAAGTGCCGCGTGTTCGACTCCACGAACTGCAAACTGGACAAGAACTCGACCGCCGCCAGCAGCGACGCCTTGTACTTCCCTTCGCGGGTGGTGTCGGCCGCGAGTTGCGACAGGCGGAACGCGCACGCCAACCCGTGCACGCACAGCCCGGTGTCGCTCGCGGTGGGCATGGCATCACTCGGCTTGCCGCCGGCCTGCGAGCGGAACGCGCCCGCGCCTTGCGGCAACTTCGCGTCGGTCGGCCCGATCTGCTGAGTCAGGAGCCAATCGGCCATCTCGAACCCGGCGCTGGACATTTCGGTCAGTTTCGTTTGCGCGTACAGGTCCGCGGCGGCGGGTAGCACGGTGGCCGCGAGCTGCGGGTGCGGGTGCGCGCGGAACCGCAGGTGGTAGTGCGTCACGCCGCGCTTCACCGCGTCCTTCTTCCATTCGGCCGGGGCGACACGGTTGCTCGCGGCGAGCGCTTGCAGCGCGAGGCCGGGGTACTCGTTCGCGCCGGCCGGGTCCACTTGCGCGGGCACGTCGTTCGCGCCGTCGGTGTAGTGAACCGAGCCGTCGGTGCGGAGCGAACGGCGCAGGAACCCGCACAGCTTCTCCGCGTCTTCGAGCAGTTTCGCGCTCGGGGCCGGGAGTTCGTAAATGGCGAGTGCGAGCGCGGCCGCGAACCCGACGCGGTTGCACACGATCGACTCGTTCACCGGCACGCGGCAGTTCGCGTCGTCGGCCGCGGGCTTCGTCGCGGCGAGCAGCGCGAGCACCGCTTGGTTCGCGGCGGCGGCGATTTTGTCGTCGCCGGCGAACTTCGCGCTCTCGGCGAGCGCGAGGGCGGCGCGGGCCTGCTTCAGGTCGTGTTCGCCCGCGAGCGGTTGCCGCAGCGTCGGGTTGTAGCCGTGCGTGAACCGGCCGTTGGGCTGCTGGTTCTTCGAGAGCCACGTCGAACCGCGGATCGCGCCGGCGACCGCGAACTGCGTGTGCGCCGGGAACGCGGTCAGCGGCTCGAACTTGGCGAGCGGCACGTCCGGCTTCGGCGCGGCGACGGCCGGCACCGGCGGCAGCGGCACGACGCCACCGGGCGGCGCGGGCGGCAGCACCGCCGGCGGCGCGGGCGGCATTGGCGGTTGCGCGGCGAGCGCGACCGCGAACGAACCGAGAACCGCGAGCAGAACGAGACCGCGCCGCATGGGTGGCCCTCCGTGACCGAAGACGGTGCACCATAAACCGAACCGCCCCCGCGACGCAATCCGAAGCGCGCCGCCGGAAGAAATCCGCGACTGCCCGGCCCGCGTCCGGGAGGATAGGTGCAACGGAGGTGCTGCGCATGGTCGCCGATTCACTCGCCGCACTCGTCCCCGCGTCCGCACCGGACGCCGAACTGCTCGCGCGGTTCGCGCTCGACCGCGACGACGCCGCGTTCGCCGAACTCGTGCGCCGGCACGGGCCGATGGTGCTCGGCGTGTGTCGCGGAACGTGCGGAGCCGCCGACGCGGACGACGCCTTCCAAGCCGCGTTCGTCGTGCTCGCTCGTAAGGCGCACACGCTGGTGGGCCGCGGCGCACTGGGCGCGTGGCTGCACGGAGTCGCGCGCCGCGCGGCGCTCAAGGCGCGGGCGGTCGCGCTCAAGCGGCGCGCGAAAGAGGCTCGCGCCGCGAAGCCCGAAGGCGCGAGCGCACCGGAACCCGCTGACGCACTCGCGCTCATCGAGGGCGAAGTGGCGAAACTGCCGCGCCTGTACCGCGAAGCACTCGTGCTGTGCGGCCTGTGCGGGCGCTCGCGCAAGGACGTGGCGGACGAGTTGGGTGTGCCGGAAGGGACGCTCGCGAGCCGCTTGGCGAAGGCCCGTGAACTGCTCGCGCAGCGGCTGAAGGCCCGCGGCGTGTGCGTGCCGGTGGCGGGCGTCGTGGTGCCTTCGGCGCTCGCGCACGGCGCGGCGCAAGCGGCGACCGGGACGGTCCCGGTCGCGGTGTCGCGGATCGCAAACGGAGTGCTCCGAGCCATGTTCTTCAGCAAACTGCAACCGCTCGCGCTGTGCTTCGGTGTGTTCGTGCTGTGCGCGTTCGCGCTCGCGGCGGCGCGCGAACCGGCACCCGGCGCGCCAGCCGACGAGCCGAAGCCCGCGAACGAGAAGATCGAAAACGGCGTCTACCTGTACACGGAAGCGGGTGAGTAACTGTGTTGTTTGTCAAGTCGCGGCGACCACTTTTTGGGTGGTGTCCTGCCACGGCCGGTTGTCTCGGAGCATCGCGTTGGCCGTGACCAACAACTTGCGCGCCACCGCGA
>Ga0169931_10004055_pt1 | contig 22948 bp, 22 predicted proteins | sample Kivu_15m_20L_FD_129675 | JGI IMG/M metagenome (GOLD analysis project Ga0169931, IMG submission 129675) | Freshwater microbial communities from Lake Kivu, Western Province, Rwanda to study Microbial Dark Matter (Phase II) - Kivu_15m_20L... | ecosystem: Environmental > Aquatic > Freshwater > Lake...
ATTTTGTCGTTGAGCTCCTTATCAACATCGACATCTGTAAGTTCTTTCTTTGCTTTTTCTTTAAATAGATCTTGTAATAATCCCTCGAATATAGGTAGGTCATCAGGAACAACTTTAGCTTTGTTAAAATCGTAAAGTGCCTTCATCATAATAGTCATTTCATCAGTTCCTTGATTAAGAGGATGCCTCTTCAATCCTCCGGCTTGTCTTAAAAGAGATTTTATAGCTCTTAGACCCCAATCATAATGTTTTTGTTTACTCAATAAATCCTTGGACAAGGAATATAAAGTGATGAATTTTTTGGCTATTTGTTTTGCTTCTTTAAATCCTTCGGACATAAGCATGTTTTCACAGATTTTTTCTAATTCAGGGACAACCATTGCACACCATCTAAATAAGGCCTTCAAGTTATCTGGCAACTCTGTTCTACCTGCATAACCAGGATTCATAGTGATGAAAAATCCGCAAGTTGGAACTAACCTGATTTCATTAGATTCGAAGAAGGTGAAAATGGTTTGTCTATTTCTCATAGCGTCAAGAATAGTTTTTACTTGTGTTGATACAACTGACAAGACTTCAATACCAATACGATTGAATTCGTCGAAGCAACCCCAGAATCCTGTTTGTGCCAATCCTGAGAATATTCTTGCAGTGGTATCAATATCCATCTGCTCAGAACAGTTATTAACAATAACTGCAAGTCCTAAGTTTCTTCCCAGATCTTTTGTTGTTTCTGTTTTTCCCGTACCTGCAGGTCCAGCAGGGGCTCCTCCTAGAATAAGATTGAGTGCCTGAGTTAGTGTTATGTAACATCTATCAGTCAAAGGAGTAATGACCAGTCTTCCTGTGTTTCCGATATATTCGTAAGAATAAATTGTTTCATAATCACAGATCATTATTGAAACGTCTTTTTGTTCTTTTGAGTATTTGAATCTTAATTGTTTTTTCCAATTGAAGTTGTCATTGTCTTGTATTTTATTAGAAATAAAGAATTCAACAACATCTCTTGCATGTACGTCTACTGTAATAATTGTAATAATTTTAACTCTAAGATCTCTCTGTACATCTTTTTCTCTAACTCTATCAATGAGTGCGTCGATTCTATTTTTACTTATTGCATAAAAGTCTTTCATTGGGTTTTCCAAACCTCCGCCTAATTCTTCGAAAGCATGTTCTACTTCTTCCGTCCAAACATTTTGAGTAACGAGCAAAGCTAACTGAGCGGGATATGGCTCAAGCCATTTATGTCTTGGTACTATATTTTTCTTTTCCTTATTTTCAAAAGTTTCCCACTGTACGCTGCATCTTGCTTGGTATAATATGTCCTTAAGGGTTGATCTCATCTTTTCTTCGAATTGTCCCAGATATAGTTCAACTCTTCCTTGACATATGAAAGGCTCATCAAACCATACTTCTTCTTCATTTTCTGATGATAACATTCCCAATACTGTGTTTGAATTTCCTTTTTCGTCATCTTTTGTCATTGCCCAGCATTTGATACCATCGAAACAATCTTTTACATTCTTGTTGATTATACTTGGGTAATCTCCGTATGAAAGCATATTCAATAGAGTATCATTAGATAAGAAGTAAAATCTCGGGAAGAGTTTCTTCTTTTCGTCAAGATATTCTTCCAATCTTCTTTGAACCTCTGCAATTTTTTCTGACATCTCAATCAATAAAAACTTCTTCTCTTCGTTACAAACATTCGCCATTCGATTGTAATCGGCTGCCACTTTCATTTCTGCTTTGAATTTAGAATTCAAACTTTTAAATTTATTAAATTCTTCATTTAGTTTGTTTTTAATATCTTCAGCTCTCATAATTGTTCTTAATTTCTCCCAATTTTTTTGGAATTTCAACCAAAGTTTGATAACATCATTCACAATTTTTAATTTAGTTAGAGTGTCAGTAATTCTTTTATCCATCCCTTCGAAATTTTCAAGTGTAGATTTCTTTTGCAGCATTTTTATCAATTCTACCTGATGTTTTTCAAGGATTTCAATAATTGCATCCATAGGTCCATAATCAAAGATAAAGAATTTATAATCCTTATTATTCAATTTTTTAGTCATTTTGAAGTCCTGGTTCTGCCAATGTTTTTCAATTTTTAAGAAGTCAGTATCTATCTTTTCTTGATCGACTGCATTTGTTTTTTCTAATTCACATATCTCAACATATTTGTACATTTCTAATTGGATAAGGTCATTTACAGAAAATTCGGGGTTCGAATAAGGCAACACCTTTCCTGTTAATTCCATAATGTGTTTCCAATGACGGGGTTTAATTGCTTTACTTTTTAGATTAGAAATAACTGCAATGATGTCAGCCATGTTAGAGACGTATTTGGTAAGATTAATAAATCCTGGGATCAATTTCAACTCCTTTCTGACTGGAATTTTCAGCATGTTCTTAAGGATATCCACTTTTTCGCTAAATTCGACTCCGTTTTCGATTTTATCCATTTTCATCTTTTTCCAGTTTTCGAAGATGTAGCAGATTATTGAAGCATAATCCCACAAAGTTTTATACAAATTCAAATCAGACAAACAATCAGATATTTGTTTGTTATTACTTTGATTCAATCCAAGTAGATGTTCCATGTTGTTGTTTGCTTTCTTTTCTTTCTCCAAATCTTTCAAATGTTTTTGGAATTGATTTAGTTTTTCATAAGCTGAATTGATCTCTTCTAAAGTAAAGTGCTCTATAGTTTTAGGAATCTTATTAAGGAAATCTGTTCTAAAATCTTCCACTTTTTGATCGAATTTCCTAGCGACGATTTTGAAGCTGCCGGATTCTTTTTCGATTAATTCGTTGATATTTTGTCTTACTTCTTCTACATTCTTATAAAGAGTCTGAATATTTTTGTCGATTTCTTCAGTTTCGACGAGTAATTTATGCTCTTCTGATTCTTCCTCCATTTCTTCATCAGCCAAGAAATCATCTTCGCTAGTAATTCTTGTATGTTTTTTAAGAATTTCTAATTCACCTCTTACTGTGGGTAGAATTTCGGTAATTTTGGGATATAAAATTTTCATGTCTCTGATGATTTCAAGCAATCTTATAAATTTCGCTTTCTCTGCTGGAGTATCTGTGCTTTCTGGGACATCGTTGATTCCAGAATAGACTTTGTTTATGAAGTTTCTTATATTCGTAATCTTGTTTTTGGCGTTTCTTTGTAAGAAATTTTTATATTCGTCTATCCATTTTTCTATGATTTTAGTAAGCTCATTTTTGAATTGGATCAAATTCACCAGGACCCATCTTACTTTTACTTCTTTTTCCATTTGGTTTACTTTTTTAAGCATCGTTTTCAATTCGTTTATTTTATCATCAAAAATTTCCTTTGGAGGAGTGTTCTCAACTACATCAAGTGTTATTGGATTGTTGTCTCCAAAGATAGCTTTTATATTATCGTTGTTTTCTTTTTGATCTTGGGTTTCTTCTTTTACAATTGTATTTTCCCTTAAGAATTCAGTGAAGGAGGCGTTGAAGTCTTTTTCCCAAAGGATTTTGTATTCCTTATAAGAATCGATCATTTGTTCGCCTTCAGAAACGAGTATATTTATTTCAGAATAGAGTCTGTATACCATCTCTTGAATAGAAAAGTTTTCAAGTACTTCAATCATGTAATCACCTGGACCATCGACTCTTACTCTTGAAATTGTACTAAGATTCAAGAATGTGTTAATCCATTGAAGAACCATATCTTTTATTGAAATAGATTTCCCCATAATATCATTCAATTCTGGCTCGAAGGTCAATTTTCTATTTTCTAGGACTAAAGAAACTGAACAGAAAGGGTCTAATGAGGGATCCAAATTTTGATAGAGATATTCCAAATTAGTATGGATGATATCAGTAAGGCCTCTAATTATTATTGAATTTATGTAATGGGTGTAGTTGATCCATCTTTCGCTTGTTTTGAAAGTTGAAAATCCTGTGACTGCTGTTTTCAAAACTGATAATATTTCACTCATTTGAGTAAAGTCTTTTGATTTAACACTCATCTCAGATCTGACCTCACCGAATTTTGTCTCTAAGAAAAAATTCAAAGCTTTCGCTTCCGAAATTTCAGCCGGACGAATGAAGAGTTTCTTCTCTTTCCATTCTTTAAGAATCGATTCTATCTTTGCAACGAATCCTTTCAATTTATCTACTATTATATTCATTTCAGCAATATTGTTTAAAGTCTTATTTACGAAATCATCAATTACATTTTTAGACTTTTCCCAGGTTATAATGGTAAATGCTGGTTCCAAAGAAACTTCTAGCTTTTTTAATTTTTCTTGAACCAAAGGTTTCTCAACATCATTTAAAGAGAGGATGATGTTATTATATTGAGATATGATGTTCTCAAGGTTTGCAATTTGGTTTTGAAAATCTGTTGTTTTAGCATACACAGCTTCGGCTTCGGGGGGAATTTCAAGATTCAAAATTTTAAAGTATTTGATTTCTTTTAACAATTGCAACAATTGAGGATCGAAGTTGATTTGTAGAAGTTCTCCTTTTTTAACAAGAATTTTATCTTTCTGCTTATCTAAACTCGAGCTTTTAGAAATCTCCTCCCAGCTATGCTTTTTAGAGTTTTCATAATCATTTATCAACTTGATGATGGAATGATACAAATTTTCAATCTCTCTAAATTCTTCCTTTTCTGTGATTCTTCTTCCTATAGAAATAAATCTTCCGAATGGCTCAGTGATTCTTTCTTTAAGGCTGTCTGTCCAATAAAGCATCGCAGCAAGAGGGGGCATATTTTTATTCAAGGGGGATCTGTAATCGTCCTTTTCGATGTGTTCCTTGCCAGTAATGAATATCATTTGAACAGTTCTTAATTCAGTTTTATAAAAATCGAGTAGAATGATATATTTCTTTTCTAATTCGATGACGATGTTGGGTCTTTCCAGTATACTGTCAAAGTTTTCTAGAATTTTGAATTTTCCGATGATTGTGTCATTTTCGTCGAAGGTTTGAGTAAGAACAGCACCAACTCTTCTTTCTAATTCTTTAAGAATTTCCTTGTATTTATTATACTTAACATTGAAAACATCAGATGTGATATCAAGGCAGTCATAATTAGGATCGAGGAAGTCGTTCAAAGCAATAGTACATTGGTTGAAGATGTGTTGAAGTACATTCATCAGCATCTCTCCTTTTATTCCTCCGAGTGATTTTGATTGAATCTTAATAAATTCATGATAGCTCTTGGCAATGTTAAGGATGTCTCCTACTCTATCATTAAAGGCATCAAGTCTGTAGAAAATAACATTCCTAGTTATCTTCCAACCATTTGAATCATTGTCCTTGTAGGTGAAATAAGCAGTCATGAATTTATTGAACACTTCTCTGGTGGTTTCAAGCTTAGTGATTGCTTCAGTTATCGTGTCAGCGTCTATGATTTTTCTAAAAATGCTGATGCTTCCTACATTGATATAATTAGAAGCTTGTTTAATTAAAGTGTTGCAAATCTTTCTTATCAACACAATTAATCGTTCTGGCTTTGAATAATACTCGTTATCTCTCCAGATTAGTCTGATCATGTGAAAAATAGGAACAAAATATTCAACTAATTCAGGAAGTAATCTGTCCATCACAAATTCTGAGAAATCGTGTTTAAGGAAAGTAAGGAATTTGTAATTCTGAGAGGCTTCCTTTGCTTTTTGGACGACCTCTTTCTTTATCTCATTGAAGAATCTGTAGTAATTACTTTTCTGTTTTTCTAGAAATTTCATAATTTCTAAAATTTGCTCGCCTTGTATTTGATTGAGTATAGATTCAAGATTATTTGATTTTCTTTCCCAAAATTGAATTTCACTTAACGGATCTGGATCGGCGTGGTTCCTAAATTCAAACTCAGGCTCTTGCTTTAGTACGTTCTTTATTAATTCTATCCACATTACAACTGCTCCTTCACAAATTTGGGTTTTCTCATTATCGTTGATCTTAGGATTTCTAAAAACATCTTCGCTAGGAACAGGGAGTAAAGTTTTTTTTTTAACGTGTCCTAAGAAGACATAGAAGTGAGCAAGGAAATTATGAAATTTTTCCATAAGATCCTTCGAAATGAGTTCTGAATTGTCGCCCTGGTAAACAGAATGAGCCATCATTGGGTAAAAAATATCCTTGCAAATAGTAAACATTTGATCAAGAACATTCTTAGAAAGTTCAATGAAGATAAAATTCTGATGCAAGTCAGGGTTGAAAGAATTCTCCTTACTACTTTTGAGAATTAAGACAGCTTTCTTCTGAATCTTTTTCATAGTTTCTTTTTGCACCACAATACATGAATAATCTCTTGAGAGTCCCATAATAAGAGCGATCTTACCATATCTGAATAGATGCTCCACTTCTGCAGAAATTTCTTTTGATTCGAAAGATGCCTTAAACTTTTCATAGGCATCATTATTAGTCTTTTTTGTTATTCCAAAAATATTTACAAGCTTATCCAAAATGTGTTGGAAAGCCTGCTTTGCCATATCATCAGGCTGGTTGTTCATTTAATATCTTAATAAATTTTTAATTTAAGTTATTTAAATATTAATAATTTAGAATTAATAAAAATACAATTTAGGTAACATAGTGCTTAATATAATTTGATTTTGGATGAATATTTTTAATAAATGGCGTCGAGGATAATAAACATATACATATACATATACACAATATTTATTGCTTATGGGCATGTATTAAATAACAAAACTTTTCTTAATGCTACACGAGTACTAGTCGAAGAAACTTATAATATTTCACGCATAGAAAGATTCAAATGTGAAGATGCTGTTCTTCAATGTTCTGGACATGGAATTTGTAACAATGAGTTAGATGATTGCATTTGCTTTGATGGATACGCGACTGTTTTTGATTTTGATGATTTTGTGGCTAATAGGCAAAGGTGTAATTACAAACTTAAGAAGCAAATATATGCTATCGCGTTTGCAATGTTTTTGTCTTTTGGATCTGTGCACTTTTATTTAGGAAATTATCTCCTCGGAATATTTCAGATGATTATCTTTGCAGCAATTTTTTCTTTCGGAATTTTTATGACAGTAAGTCTCTCCATGAAGCACACGAAGAATGTCACAAACACAGAATTCAAACGATCCCTTAAGTATATGGTTATGATATGTTTTTTTTCGCTTATTTTCCTGTTTTGGTATATGTTTGACATTTTTATGATTTTATTTGATGCATATCGAGATAGCAACAATATAGAAATGCACACTATGAACAGGTGAAATATGGATCGTAATTAGTGTTGAAATTTTCGAATTAAGTTTAAGTTATTTTATTTTATATACAAGTTGTACTATTTGCAAATTGAATTCAAATTATAATTTCTTAGTTGTAATTAAATTTTATCAAATAAATAAATGGAATATTTTATCTACGATTATAAAAACGTAAAGTCTAGAATAGAGTTCACAAATTATGATAGATTTATCACAAACTTCAAAACATATAAATATTATCTGTTTGATCTTTCACTTCTGAGATCTGACCCTAAAACAGACGATACAACAAGAAGTATTGCTTGTAATATTATAAATAGACAAAAATTTTTATTTTGTCTCCCATATGTCATTACAGGAATGTCCTTCTTTCATCTCTACAGGACGAATGTATTTAAATCAAAAATTTATCTAAAAGAATTTAAGACGGTAAGGAGATTAATAATGCTTGTTTTAATTACAAGAATTTTACAGAAGGGAATATTGAAATATGAAGGAGATAAAATTTTAATAGAAACAGCGAAGAATAAAAATTACACTATATAGACGAAAATTTAGAGGATTTATTATTTATATTATTATTCATATACTATATCAAGAATTTTATATTAATATTATTTTTTCTCTAAATTACAAGTTCTATCAATTTATGTTATTAATTAATAAAGTTCTTAAAGACGAATCTAAACATTCAATTTCAATCTAACTTCTGAAATTTTCTTGTTAATTGAATCAAACATTTTATCAGATTCTGCAAAAGAATTTTCAAAGCAACTCTCAAAACAATTATAGATATCTCGATCTGTTTTATCTTTTTCTAAATAAACACACCTAGTAAGACATGACTGATTATTCGAGAAAAGTAAGGATTTCTTAGAGTTTACCTCATCAAAGAAATTTTTTAATCCTAAATCATTCATTTGAGCACAGACATCAAATTCTTGTATAACAGCATCTGCCTCATTACCGATATTTTCGTAAATCTTCACACTAATGCCTTTGTCATTATAAGTGATTTCTCCATGTGTATCAAGCCATTTAGATTGATTTGGACAGGAAGCTTTGATATGGTTGAATACACTCCCCTTCAAAAATTTCAGTTTATCCATAATATCTTCGTTTATTTCATCGTAGGACTCAAATTTTTCCTTTTTATCTGAGATATAATTTTTAAAGATATTTTCTATTCTTTGCTGACCTTCGCTCATTTTTTAAAATAATTTTATTTAAATTAATTATTCTAATATGACCACATCCTTAAATGAAAATATTCACCTTCAACAAAATGAGATGTTGTCCTTTAAGACTCTTATTGCAGTGCTAATTCTTTTTCTTTATACGATATCAGCCCCGATTTTTGAGAAGTTAAAGATACATTTCATACATGAGTCGGGTATGAGTATGATAATCGGTGTTACTGTGACAATTATTGCGAAGATAATCAACCCTGATGTAAAATATTTTTAAAAATTAAATATACATCATAGACTAATCTAGCCAACACTCTATATTTCGATGATGCGATATTCTTTAATTTTATTCTCCCTCCTATTATATTTTCAGCTGGTTATAATTTAAGACGCAGGGCATTCTTCAAATACATTGTCTATACGTTGATTTACGGTGTAATCGGTACACTTATTTCTTTTACAATAATTGCATCGATTTCTTATTTTTTTAACAATGTTTTAAATATTTTTAGCATTACTCTTAATATTCAGGAAATCCTCTTATTTGCTTCTGTGATTAGTGCAACTGATACCTTGGCTGCTTTGGCTTTTATAAAAGAAGAATCAGAGCCAAAACTATTTTCTATTCTATTTGGAGAGGGAATATTTAACGATGCTGTTAGTATTGTATTATACAAGATCATTCTAGATTTTGCGATTTCTAAAGAAGAATTTAGTGCATCTACTCCTTTATTTATGCTTGGATCATTTGCTAAAATGTTTATTCTCTCACTTTTATTCGGATTGTTAATAGGATTGATATGCACATTGTTTTTAAAGAAGATGAGTTATTTCAAACTTCATAGAGTTCAAGAATGCTCAATCATAATTTTTTTCGCTTATTTTGCATATTCAGGTTCAGAACTGATAGGTTTATCTCCTATTATATCTCTTCTTTTTTCAGCCATGTTCATGTCGCATTATGCTTTTTATAATCTTTCCTTCCAAGCAAGGGAGGAATCTAGCATTGTTTCGAAAATAATTGCGAATATCGCTGAAGCATTTGTTTTTACCTATTTAGGCTTATCGTTTTTATCTATGAGTCATACATCATTTTCTTTTAGTTTTATAATAGTTGAATTTATTACAGTTGTATCAGCAAGATATATCTCTGTATATTCTCTGACCTTTTTAATAAAGTAAGTATACCTATGATCTTACATTTATTTTAGCCTTTTTAGTTCTAATAATAAAAACATAAAACAATCTGAGAGAGGGATAATGGCATTTTCTGGTTCAATAAGAGGGGCAATAGCATTTGGTCTAGCAATGAGTATTCAAACTGGATCAGTTGAAAATGACGAAGTGTTGATTAGCACGACTCTTATTTTAGTATTTGTAACCACAATAGTGTTCGGTGCACTGATGCCGTCTGTTATAAAAAATTACAAGGAGGTTGATATTATTTTATCAAAAGCGAGTAAGAAGGAATCTTCATATAAACTATTATCAGATGATCATCAAGAAAGTTTTATTACTTCTAAAGAAACACTCATGTTTTCTTACTCGCATCCAAATAACAGATACGAGTAATTAATATAAATATAAAATTTATCCATCTTAGCCTAGACACAAGAAGTGACGGAGAGGAACTAATTGAAATCAGGACTAGTGTTCCTAAAAATGGAAATTTTGTGCCAGCTACCCAGCATATTCACCCTTCTTTCTTCGGAAAGATCAAGCATAGATGGAATGAATTCGATAATCGAGTTATTAAGCCTTTATTACTTAATAATTGGCCTCAGTCTGGAATTGATCACGAAGAGATATCTAATCAGATCAAAAGATTATTTCATGACTTCTATAAAACAAAATCTAAATATTTAAAAGATATAAAACAAATCGAAGAAGATGATGATGATGATTATGATAACGATGATAGAGCAATAGGAAATCCCGACGTTCTTATAAAATTAGATGAAATAAAATTGGATGAAGACGATAAGTATAAATGAATATGATATATAATTGTGATTTATTGTAATCCGTTTCTATAATAAAATTGTAATTATAAATCAATTGATATAATATTCTAGGAACATACAAATTTAAATAATTTTTCAATCCAATTGCCTATCATTTTAATGAACTTTTATAGCATTATAATTTCAAATATTCTGTAATATATAATTACCAGAAAACCTTATATATTGTTATGCTGAATATTTTTAAATAAAAGAAATTATATCGAAGATTTTACTTGTCTAGATAAATTTAATTAACATTTTAAAATATTAACTAAATAAAAATAAAATAAATATCAAAAATATGAAAATGCTGAATTTTATAAAAACTTCTGCCAAATACTTTAGTACAGAATCAACAAAAGTAGTAAGTAACACAAAAATAAAATTTAGATTAGAAAAACTGCTTTAAACTCTTATCACAAAGATGTTCTAAAAGGTAAGATGGTGGAATTTGCAGGATACGACATGCCAGTTCAATATTTCGGAATAATGGAAGAGCATTTTAATTGTAGAGAAAATGCCAGTGTGTTTGACGTCAGCCACATGGGACAAATAAGAATCCACGGAAAAGACAGAGTAGAATTCATAGAAAGCTTATGCTGCGGAGATATAAAAGAATTGAAAACAGGATCAGCAACACTAAGTTTATTCACAAATGAAAAAGGAGGAATCAGAGACGACACAATCATAACAAACATGAACGATTTCTTGTAAAGAAAATATATAAAAATATTTTTATTAGAAATGTTGTTGTAAACGCAGGATGCAAAGAAAAAGATTTAGAAATGATGAAAAACGCAAAAGAAGAAAACTTCAAGAATAAGGACGTCACAATAGAATACATCGAAGACAGATCATTAATCGCATTACAAGGACCCAAGGCAGCACATACCTTACAAAACCTCGTCGCTGGAAATTTATCTAATTTAAGCTTTATGGAAGTTAGCTTTATGGCTATACCTAATATAGATGAAACTGTACTTGTTAGTCGATGCGGCTACACTGGAGAAGATGGATTTGAAATTTCTGTTAGCGATGTCAATGCTTCTAAGCTATTTGAACTTCTTCTAAAACAAAACGATGTCAAACCTTGTGGATTAGGTGCCAGAGATACTCTTAGACTGGAAGCAGGATTATGTTTGTATGGTCATGATATAACTGAATCAACTACACCGATAGAAGCAAGTCTTAAATGGGTAATCGGAAAAAGAAGAAAAACCAATGTATTTAATTCATAATAATTTCCTTATAGGGAGGATTTCCTGGATACGACGTAATCAAACAACAAATGGAAACTGAGACGAATACCAAGAGAGTAGGATTCATAATTGAAAACGGAGCCCCTGCCAGAGAGGACTCGAAGATTTTTTCTGAAGATTCTCAAAATATTTTAGGTAAAGTTACCTCAGGTACTTACTCACCTACTATTAAAAAACCTATTGGTATGGCTTATATCAATTCTAAGAACTCTAAATTAAACACAGTTCTTAAAGTAGCTGTAAGAAATAGAGAATATGATATTAAAATATCTAAAATGCCATTTATTCCTCATAGATACTTTAAAAAGAAAGATTAGTTGAATAAGATATACTTTAATTATAAAAAATTATTTAAAAATCCTTAGTAGATAAAATTTTTCATCTAATTTATATTAAGTGTGCAAGGAAAATAGAAATAAAATTATTTTATATGAAAAATTATTTCTATATTAAATAATCTGCAGAATATCTATATTATTTACGTTTTTTCTTTTGCGCATATTTTTTCTGAATATTTTCAAATTCTTCGTCGTTTATTTCGTATTCTGCTCCATTTGAATTTTTTGCTCCGAATTTTTTCTCTAATTAAGAGATAAAAATATTTTCGTACCTAAATTTTCGAGGAAGTTATTTCTATTAGTCTTCTTTGCTATAATTTGAGAGCATAAATCCTTATATCTTTCCTTTTCTTTTTCTACTTCTTCCTGATCTTCTTCTTCTAAAAGCTTAATTTTATTTTTTGTAGAAGTGTAAAGTTTTGTTCTTTTTAAACTTTTATTAGCAATTAACTCTTCAAATATAGACAAGAATCTAGGAATATCCTCATTCGTTGATAAAGGAATCCATTCGAGAATATTTGTAAGATCTCCCATGTTGTCTAGATAAAAGTCGAGAAGGTCTTCTTTTTCAATTTCGGAATTTCGATATTTAAAAGTAAAATCTTCGATGTCTTTTTGTGTGATAGTCGGGTAAACATTTTTATAATATTCATAAGCACCTTCCAAATCGATGTCTACACTGTTGTCGATTTCACCAGTTTCATCGTAAAGAGCTCTTTTATCATCATCCATGAGGATAGTATAAGCGTTGTGCACGGAAGAAAATTTTTCAGAGGCGTCCTTGTCGTCTGGATTCTTATCAGGGTGAATTTTGAGCACCAACACTCTATATGCTTTTTTCTTAAGATATTATAGGATATTCTTACTATTTCATCCTTCGTTGAATTCTTATTGACGTTTAGTAGGCTATATAAATCTATTTTGTTACTTTTTTTAATCCCGCTGTTTTTGTTCATTTAAAGGTTATAAATTTTTCTAAATTTATATATGTTATAATTTTTAAATATTTTTTACTAAAATAAAATTAAATAGACTAAAAAATTAGGCTCTTGCTCAGCTTTTTTGTAATTATTGCTCGATTAGATTTTGATTCATTTTCTGAGGATTAAAAATAATATTACAATTAAGTATTTTATCTTTGCGATAATTTCATTTCTAACATTTACACTTTTAACTTCATAAACAATTTGTTTAGACTTAGTGTCCCCTTTAAATTCTATAAAAAATGTTCTATTCGATAAATATCCACAATTAGAAATATCTTTTATTTTTCTGAGAGGGTTTTTGGTACCACCATAAAAGATATTCAGCAGATCTGTATATAGATTTAAATGAATTTAAATAAAATTTTTACTATTTTGATTTTTGTTCTTCGGTAGATCATTATATAAATTATATAAATCAATTCCTAAAGTTCTTTCTTGTTTTGACTTATATTTATTGATTTTTATCACTTCGAATTCCTGAAAGACTCCAGCTGAGATATCGTTGAAGATGTAATCTCTTCCGACTTCAACTTCCTCTTGCTTTAATTGCCGATTCTGGAAGGTATTATGAAATTCATGATAATTAACTAATCTTTGAGAGTATTGTGAATAGGAAAGAGATTCCGGAGCGTCTGGGAATTTTTTATAGTAAAGCTAAGATAAAAGTAATTAAATACATCAAGTTCGAACTCATTATTGTTCAAAAATTTTAAAGGGGTCTCAATGTTGATTGCGTTGTCCATGTCTTCTATTTCCTCTTTTTCGCTACTTACGTGCTCAACGAAATAATACAATTCAAGATTTTTTAAATTTATTTTGTTCTTTGCGGCTAATCTCTCTAAAACACTCTTTAAGGTTTTTTCCGCACTTTCTTGAATGATAGTAGATTTAGTCCCTTCTTTATCCATCTTAAAATAAATTTTCAATGTGATTTTCTAAATAAACATTTTAAATAAAATTTCTACAGTTTCAGAGTCCTTCACAGTTGATCCCAATATATTCGAGGTCAAAACACTCATATCAGTTTCTGGATTATAATTTATCTTCTCTACAAATGCCAAAGTAACGGCTTTTGATTTTAAAATGTTGAGTTTGTCGTCTAATGCAGGATATTCCATATTAGGCAATATATCGTCATCTTCGTCATCTACTAGTCTTATTTCATAAGCTTCGATGAATTTGTATTTAATCTTAAGCTTTCCTTCTTTTATTATCTGCGATAAAATTTTTACTTTCAAATCTTTTATTGTTTCGTTTATTCCGGCTGGAATATAGAAATAATATTGTGTATTTAAAAGATATATTTTAATTTTAAACGTCTCTATGAATTTATTAGCTAATCTTGAGTTAGAAATAGTGTTGTTCACAATCGATGTAATTTTATTATTTGTTCCATTTTGTTTTAACATTCTTTGCTCGATTTGTTTCATGTACTCGTCTTCTTCCTCGTCGTCCTCATCAGAACTTTTTTGCTCTAATTTCTCGATCTCTTCCAAAGCTTTGTTGATAATATTGTAAACTAAATTCTTAGCAGTCGCCTCGATTTCTTGGCTTTTAGCCCGTTCCATTTTTATTTTACTAGAAAATCTTGAAAATTTAATTGTTCCATCTTTAGATTCCTCACTGGACTCTTCGTCGTTAGAGCTTTGTTTACATTCAAGATTGAGTGATCTATAAGAGATGGTTCTATCTCCGACGATTGGGCTAGTTATGGGGCTTGTTTTCAATTTGAATTTTTCTAAGAAAATTAAAAATTTGCATACCAAAAATTTTCCTTTCTTCTAGGAGCCTTGGCGAGTAATCAAGGACCATACATAACAAATCAGATTGATTACGCATCTCCTTTTCAGTTAGTTGAATGTTCTCCAATTTATTTACTATGTTTCTCTTATACCGTCTTATGAATTTTTCTAATGATTCTAAGTCAAAATTATCCATTAAAAATGTATTTCTATTCTTATTTTATTTTGAATATTAAATTATAAATAAGTAAAGTAACTTCTGATTTTAATGAATACTCGATCTAATGAATTATTGCTTTATTCAACTTATGACGTTATGAATAGGAATATTTCGTCTTATCAGCCTTCACTTAAAACAAATCAAAATTTTGTCAACGATTCAGTTAGAATAACCCATTTGTATTTTAAGGAAGATGTGATTGTTAATAATTTAGAAGAATATCGTGGATATTTTGCTTACTACAAGGAAAGTCTTAAAATACAAACTTATGACTTTATGTCAGATGACGAAATGAAAAGAAACTATAGCAGAGAAGAAGACGAAATTTATTGTGGAAGATATCCTCATTTAAATTACTGCGGGTGTAAATTTCCTTGTTCTTTAACTTTAGATAGAATAAAACCCATTAAATTGACTGATAATATTTATATCGGCCCCATAGAATGCGCCTATAAAACAAAAGAATTGTTGAGTATTAAAATCACTCACATTTTGAATGTATCGTGTACAGCCTATTGTAGAAGATCTAAATACTTCAAATATTTAGACATTTACATAGGGGACAATCATACAGAAAATGCAATAAAATCTTTTAAAATTACAAACAGATTTATTGATGAAGCTGTCAAATCAAATCAGAAAATTTTGATACACTCCCTACAGGGAAGGAGTAGATGTTGGGTTTTATTAATGGCATATTTTATTGGAAGGCTTAATATGAAATTTTCATCTGCCTTGGATTTTATTAGAGAAAAATTCTCTTATGCTGAGCCCAATGAAAACTTCCTGACGCAATTAAAACATTATGATTTAGATGTCAATATAATTTGATCAAAATTAAAATTGGAAGCATAGCAATTTTACTAGGCTAGGGGTAATTTTTTTAGGAATTGGTGATACAAATTATATTTTCTAATAAAGTTATATTTGCCGTCTCAATTCTTATATAAACAAAAATTCAAAAAATTTAAAAAAATATATATTAAATTAATAAAATAAAATATTTATTAAATCTTAATGAGAGTCTCCTCAAATGTTCACAAATCAGGAAAAAAATATGCAAGAGCAGCAGCATCTTCTGCTGTAGTTCCTTTTGCAAGACAAGACTTAACAAAAAGATGGCTTGGTAGAATACAAGCAAAAGCAACCGATTCTCATTCTCAAGAAGGTTACATGAAGCTTTCTTCTTTGATTGATTACTATAACAAACCAGCTGAAACTTTAAATCAGGTAAAAAAATTAATAACGATATACTAGAGCGTAGACTGGAACTATTGGAAAGATAACATTAGAACAGCAGGCGTTGTTGATAAAATTAAAGAAAAATTAGATGATTTTAAAACATATTCCTATAATGTTGATTCAATTGCACAAAGAAGTGCTTTAAACTCAGAGAGATATGATAATTATGGACTATTTCTTAAATGGAATTATCATCTATGGATGAAACAATATTTAGAAAATATTAAAACTCTTAATGGTGTTGATGCTATGGGAGACATTTCTTATGTTTCCAGTAATATTATTCTTTATTTACTTTAGCAACCGAATTCTTAAATTACATGCCCGGAACTAGAGAACATTCTGCTGGATGGAGAGAAACTGGTCACTATTTAAGATGTATAAATCATATTTTTATTTAAATCACAATAGTCTCCCACTATTTCGAAAATTCGACATCCACTATCATCAGAAGACAATTTAGATTTTCTAATAGATCCTGGCAACCCTACTGGCACTCAGTAAGTGCCTGGGAGAAAGGATTGGTTATTAAACATGTCCTTATGTCTCTTTAAACTATTATACTTTAAATTTAGACGAGAAATAAGAAAATAATAAAAGAAATTAATTTAAATTAATTGAATATTATAGAAGTTGAAAATATTTGCTTTAAATATTAAAATTTATAATAATAATAATATTATACTTTTTGAGGTTCTCGTACCCAGTGATCATATAATCCCTTTTCCTACATATATTAATTAGTTATTATATATTAGCTTCTGTGTTATTAAAATAATTTTTCTCATTAATTTTAATATAAATGAATGATTTTCAGATAATTAACAAATTAGGTATATTATTCATTACTTATATTCTTAGGTGAGGGAGCATACTCCACAGTATTCAAAGTAAAAAGGCTTGTTGATGGAAACATTTATGCACTCAAAAAAGTGAAAATGTTGAATTTAACAGAAAAGGAAAAAATGAATTCACTTAATGAAGTTAGAATTTTAGCAAGTGTAAAAAATAATTTCGTTATTTCGTACAAAGAGGCCTTTTTTGATGAAAATGAGTCATGTCTAGGAATAGTAATGGAGTATGCGGATAAAGGAGATCTCTATCAAAAAATATGTGAGTTCAAGAAAGCGGCAGTTTTTTTTGAAGAAAGTGACATCTGGAGAATTTTCATTCAAATTTTAAAAGGATTAAAATCTCTTCATGATCTGAAAATTCTTCATAGGGATCTAAAAGTAAATAACCATAAAATAAAATTAGTCTGCGAATGTTTTTTTGTTTAATGACGGAAGTGCTAAATTAGGAGATCTGAACGTTTCAAAAGTGGCCAGGAGGGGATTAGGGTATACCCAGACAGGAACCCCCTACTATGCAAGTCCTGAAGTTTGGAAGGATCAGCCTTATGATAGCAAATCAGACATTTGGAGTTTAGGCTGTGTATTGTATGAAATGATAACCTTGAGACCCCCTTTTAGAGCAGAAAATATGGAAGGACTCTATAATAAAGTTATAAAAGGTCAAATAAATAAAATACCTGATAGATTCAGCCCTGATTTAGCTGAGATAGTTAAAATGCTCATACAGGTTGCACCAGAAAATAGGCCTAATTGTGGTAAGGATATTTCTCATATAAATTTAATAATAGATCAAATTTTAAAGAATCCAATAATTCAAAAAAGAATTGAATACTTTAAATCATTCACTGATGATTCAAATGAAGATCAGGCATTACTCCAAACAATCAGAGTACCCAAAAATCTTTTGTTCTTGTCAGATAAGCTTCCTCAGTCTAATTATGAAAAAGTTAGCAAGAAAAACCATTCCTTCACAAAAAAAGCTCAGAATGACTTACCTGAAATAGGACTACGTAATAACATCAATCAGAGTAGTAATAATATTCCTACATCAAAAACAAATGAAAATATTGCTTCTTCTTATACTCACTCTCAGTCAGATGGAAAAGGTCATCAGCTAAAAAAGAAAAGCAGTAATATTTCAAATAGAGGAGAATCTCTATCGAACGCAAATGAGAAGCTGGCAACGATCGCAGAAAATTTAAAAGAAAGTACAAGACAAGAAAGAGAGAAATCACCTAAAATTGTACAGAAAGAAGTAGTCTTAATTAACAGTCCAAATGCCAGAGGAGAATATTCAGAAGATTCTCCCGCTTCAAATGTAGTTATAAACAGGAAACATTTATCACCATCAAGAAATAAGGAAGTAACTGAGCTGCCGCAGATTAAAAACCTAAACAAAAGGTAAATATCATAAAAGATTATTATATTTATCCTTATTAAAATAGAGAGAACAACAATGAGTATAAGAAAAAACCAGAAAAGAACACTAGAAATAAAGTAATCCCTTACATTAACAATGAACATATATCTAACATATATAAGATATACGCTCCTTATATGAAATATAACAAATACAGCATGGAAAAAAAGAATCCCAAGGCGAATTATTTGAAAAACATAGATAAATACTATGACTATTACAATGTTTACAAACCTAAAAAGAATTTAGTAGATGTAAGTGGAATCCAAGTAGTTCCTAACAGAAAATTAAGCCCCTTGAAAAAAAATCTAATTGGAGTCTGAAAAGATTATATATTACAGTAATATTCTTATCTTTATTTTCATAAATAAAATATTTTAAAAATTCATTTTGTAGTAAAAAGGGATTTTGTGAAATAAATATAGAATTATAATTTTTATATTTTATTTATTATTATTAAAAAATGGACACTGAATATCTTAGCAACAACAGTAATAACATAGGAGTATTAATTAATCTTTAAAAATTTAGTCAGATATAGAGAATATTTGCGTTTCGCTTCCTATAGAAGGAAAAAAGGAAGATTCTTGTATGATTTCTGAAATAGAAAACTTCAATTTAGCTGATCATACACTAGATGAATACACATTTGACATCGAATTACCCAAATCAAGTTTTGAATCCTACGCAGCTAAAGAAGAAAACCAAAATAAAAAGTTAAAAGTAAAGAATTACAGTGTAACAAACGCAGAATTTTGCAAAGATTTAGTGTCTAAAATTGAAAAAGATGTGATTTGCAATAGTGAAAGCACAAGTGAGGCAAAGCTAGTAAATTTACAAGACGAATTAAAATATATCAAATCAGAGAAATCAAAGACAAATAGTATCATCAACGATAACACTGAGCTCGCTATCGAAAAATATTCAAAACTTTTAGGTGAAATCGACAGGCTTTTTCTAACCATCAAGGATTACTATTTAACAGACCCCACTGTAGAAGAAATTAGCAATGAAAAGAAATTGATAATGTCCAATTTGTCTTTGGCATATGCAAAAATCAGAAGATGGAAAGAATCAATAGAAATAGACGAAGAGATATTAAGAGCTGATAATAAATTTGTGAAATCATATGCCAGACTTATTAGATCGCACGTTAATCTTGAAAATTTCCATCAAGCTCAAACTTATGCAAATTATCTCAAGTCGAATTTTGGAAAGGATGCGATTGCCCAGTATTCAGATATTCTTGATGACTTCGAAAAGAAGAATCAGGCATTTGAAGAAAGAGTAAATCATATATTTAAATATTTACTAAGGCTTTTAAAAATTTAGCTCGCAAGAATAAAAAAAAGGAAGAAGAAGAAAAATTAAACAAAGCGGAACAGCAACAAGCTCAAGCTAAAAACGAACAAATGACAATAAAATCAGAGTCAGTTAAAACATCCGAAGAGAAATATTCTACGCAACAGGTTGCTAAAAAGCAAAAAAGTTGGTTTAATATTTTATTCGGTGGAATTCTGTTTATATCGTCATCTGCTGGTTTGTTTTTCTTATATAAATATCGCAAAAATTTCCAACTTTGATGAAATAGCACATTAATAAATAATATAATAGGATAAGTTATACTTAGAAATAAAGATTAAATAATTTATATTATTTAATTAAACAATCAAATTTCTTACCTGTGATAGATTTAAGATACATGAATATTAAACCGTTGTAGAAACGTGGGCAAACATATCAATATCCAGCACCGCTGGAATTATGGAGGAAAATGCAGTACGGTAATAATAAATTAAATTCTTTAAAAAGTTTGGTGTCTTAATATAATTAAGTATTATTGTTCATAACTCATTTAGGAATTCATTACAATCAAGATGATATATACATACAAGCTATTTTATAGAATAAAATATGTTCAGTTCTTCAGGGTTCCGCCCTGTCAAATATTTTCGAAGTAAAATTAAATACATTCAAATCGACTTCGTCCTCGTCGTCAGAGCAGTAGAAGTTTTTATATACAGGATTACTACTTCTAATAGGATAAAGGTTGAATTTGATTATTTCATCTTCATATACATTAGTAGTCAATCTAATTTCTTCACTAAGGGAGTTTTCTCTATTCCCATTAAACGAAGTATAAAAAGTTGAATCATTTTTATTAAGAATCGAAATAATCTCAGACTTGGCAGACTCTTCGCTCAGATTCTGACTCAATTCATTCTTAAAAATACAAAATTCCTCCTCTACTTTTGTAAAATTTTTACACTTGAGCCGGTTGATTTCAGGTGATAACAGCTGTTCAAAATTTATTGAACTCCTGCGAGTTTGTGAATTTGATGGGTTTGAATTAAATCTACTTATAGTTTCGAAGCCTGTATCTATCCGTATTGCTGCTGATTTATTTGAATTTTTCTTCACCGGTCGAGGTGCAAACGGCTTCTCTGTTATCATTTCAAGATTATATAAAATTAATTTTACTTTATAAAAGAATTTATATCAAAAATAACAAAGATTAAAAATTTAATGGAAAAGGAAACTAATTTTATAATATATAAATATTTAAAATAAAATAAAGAAAAAAATATTATATTTTTAAATTATTAATCATCTTTAAATTTATTTATGTCTTGGTAATTATCTATAGCGTTTTTAAGTTTCAGATTCATATCTCTTATGTGATCGACTAAATTCTTCAAATTTTCAATCTCGCTATACACACTACTTACGAAGGGGGTAGAAACAGTTTGTATAAGCCTTGAATAAAGTATTTGTCTATTACAAAAAATAATCGACTTATTTAAATAATCATCATCGTCTATTTTGTTTAATTCTTTATTAAATTGGTCTTCTTCTTCTTGGATGAGATTCCTCAAAATATTACAAAAGGTAATCGCTGAATTTGCAGTATTAGCATATACATCTGTAAATATGCTACTTTCTTCCATGAATTCGATGTCAATATAATGGGGAATGGTTTTGCCTTCCTCCTTCTTAGTTTGAAAGGCTGTCAATTTAATTTTATTTGTGTTAAAAGGATCGTTGCTAAAACACGAAATTATCAATCCTATAAATGGGCCTTGGTATTGTTGTGAAAATTGTGTGTTCAAATCCACTTGGGAAGGTGGGATTGTAATTTTAGGGTGGGAGTGGTACCATCCTACTATATGTACATCTATTTTATATTCTTTTTTCAGTCCTTCTGCAATATCACATGCCCTAGCTATTTGTATTTCATCAAATTCAACCCTATCTTTTTCTTTGCATTTTCGTGTTAGACAAATAGTAGAAAATACTTTAATTACCACATTATCGTCCTTCGCTTTTTCCACGTTTCCAAGAAGTAGTCCCATTACTTCTTCACTTTCTGTAAGTAATGCATGATTCAAGCATGATGAGTAGGCATCTACTGTAATTTTAACTAACTTGCAGTAAGAGTATTTATTTATCATATTCCCTCCCTATATTTTATTAAATATTTTAATTAAAATTTCTTTATCGAATGGGGGTAATGCATGATATATTCAAAAAAGGAAACTATGTTGATAATCCCTATAAAAGCTTTTTTGAAATAAAAGCAAAAGATCTAAATAAGAATATGATCCACATGAACCAATTTTATAAGAATATTGTGCTTGTTGTTAATATCTCACCAGTTGATAAAAATCTAAAAGAAGAGTATGATAAACTAATACAACTAAAGGAATCATTCAAAGACGAAAAATTTGAAATATTGGCGTTTCCTTCTGCACAGCTTGACAATGTTGAATTATCCGATAGAGAAATGAAAGAACAACTAATGTCTATTGATTACGTTAAAGAAAACTCGAATAAAATAAAATTATTTAATAGAGTGTATTTAAATGGAGAGGAAATTTCCGAAGTTTTTAAATACCTTTATAGAAATTCTTCTTTGTTTATGTATAGAGAAGGAAAGTCTGTCTTGCTGAATGAAAATAATTCAAAATTTTTAGTTTCAAGGGATGGTCAAGTGTATTCTTATTTTGGGAGTCACACAGATATAGATGAAATTAAAAAGAATATCAACTATTTATTGGCTCAAAAGGTGGATAACCAGCCTATTAGAAATGATTTTATTAACTTTAATAAATTTTATTAAAAGATCATAATAATCGAATTAATATTATATTGTTTTACAATAAAAGTAAAAAGCGAATATTTAAGAGATCTATTAAACACCTTTGAAATGAAATAAATTAAAATTTACATGTTTAAAATCTTATAAAAATATCTAAAATCATATGTGATTCATATCTATTATATAAGATTATCTAATATTTTATTATGAATCTAAGCCTAGTCTGAATCACTGCTATCACTCTATAATTTAATACTTTTAAAATGTTACCTCATCATGACCCTGAAGGGATTGCGCAATAACTATAATTCCTCCATTTCCAAAGATATTATCTAAGGTATTCTCATAATTCTTTCGTCC
>Ga0169931_10004056_pt1 | contig 22943 bp, 14 predicted proteins | sample Kivu_15m_20L_FD_129675 | JGI IMG/M metagenome (GOLD analysis project Ga0169931, IMG submission 129675) | Freshwater microbial communities from Lake Kivu, Western Province, Rwanda to study Microbial Dark Matter (Phase II) - Kivu_15m_20L... | ecosystem: Environmental > Aquatic > Freshwater > Lake...
GCCTGAGAGCCGAGTGATCCCTGTTGCCGCTGGTGACGCCGTTGGCGACGGCGATGAGGAATCGAAATGTCTGACCGACGTGTTGAGACCATTCATCCATTTCTGGACGGTAATGAACGCGTTGGCCGATTGCTGATTACTCTGCTCATCGAGAAATGGGGACTCCTTTCGTCACCGCGTCTGTATGTCAGCCTCGGCCTCAAACGTCATCAGCATGAGTACTATGAACGACTGAGCCGAGTCCGGACGCACGGTAATTGGGAAGGCTGGATTGAATTTTTTCCTGCGCTGCGTCATTGAGTCGGCAGACGACGGTGTGACGACTGCCCAGCGTCTTCACAGGCAGAACTGTCAGACGAACGAATGTTCCTCTATCTGAAGAGCTACCCGGTGCGGGTTGGAGGGGACGGAAAAAGGGTGGCGCAGAGACCGGGCTGTTAACTCCGGGAGGGGTGCGATGGCGTCGTCAATCCGAAGCGGGCTGCAGGTGACTTCCGATGCAGGGGAGCACCGTGCTGGGATTGACACCCGCCTCGAGGCCACAGTCTCTGACAGGAAAAGATTTGCAGGACGCCTGCCGAACGCCATTCACCGCCGGCAGTGCTCGTCTCAATTATTCTTCAACTGGTGCCAGCAGGCTGTCTGATCGGCGGCGGATTGCCCATGCAGCTTTGCTCTCAGAAGTTGCGACTCCATCAACAAACGTGGTTCAAGCTCGCGCAGTCTTGCCGGAAGGTCCATACTGGTATGGCTTACAGTGAGCGCCACCACTGTGCTGTCGCGATAATCACACACCATAAAATGACTGCGAACGCGGTAGAAGCCTCACCCGGGAATGCAATTTGTGTCTGATGCAGCAACTGCGGGCATTCGCAGATTCTGTCGAGGGCTGCAGTGATGTCGTCGAGGTACTTGTCGGCTGTCTTTCGTCCCCATTCCTTGAATGAATATCGCTGCACTTGCAGGAGATCCGCTATCGCACGTTGAGTCAGAGCGAGGCGTACCGTGCTGCGCCACCGTTTCACTGGCCTGCCTTTTTCAGAAGGTGACGGAGGTCTCCCTGCCAGGCAACTGTCCGTCCGGAAACAGCATCCCGGTATCCATCCAGAATCGCATCACTAATCTGCGCTTCTTCCATCCGTTTTTCTTCTCTCTGAGGTACTGTTTAATGTCAAACTTTGCCATTGGATTGTGCAACCCCTCCCGTGGTCATCGTATTCGCGATGCCGACACACTCAGCACGGGGCCAACAGGAAACGGTCCGCCGTCCACAACTCAGGATCATTTCGCGAATGATGCTGAAGAACTGCTTCCGACTGCGTCGGTCCAGAACAGCCATGACAAACTCACACCAGTCCAGTACAGTAGTGAGCAGCGTCCATGCGGCCATCAGGGTACTTCTTCGGAGAATATAGTTCCCGGTGAAAAAATTTTCACCGAGGACCCCCGTGGCTGTGTAGACCAGTTGCCCGCGACCGCGGGGCAGCTCGATGCACTACATAGATGTTAGAAAGGGCAGACCTATGAAAAAAGCGACTGGCCGCCTTTTGGATCTGTTTATCCTTTGGTTGCAATCCTGGTTTTTCGTCTGGGCTCTGGTGATCGTGCAATCCCTTTGGCGGCGCCGCAAGATGTCGCACAACAACGGCATGGCGGCTGCCGGCAAATTGCGGATTGTCGATAACCCGCAGTTCCCTCTGGACGACTTCTTTGTGCCGGGCCGTGAGTTTCCTTGCCGCATCCGTCACGCCTCCGCCGCTTTCATGGACGACGCCCAATTGCTGGTCCGCGCTGTCTCCATCAAATTTTCCGATAACCCAGTCGAAAGCCCGCTCGACATCGAGATGAACACCGGCCGGTCGCTGTTCTGGTCGGTCTGGAACTTTTTCCAGTTCGCTCGGAATCAGCACGAGCACGGCGGGATTCAGTACGTCTCGTACTACCGCAAGTTCCCCGCCGGCCGCGACGCTGCTCAGGACAGCGTGGTCCGCGATCCGACTTCCTATTCGCGCCTCGACTACCGCAGCCAGTGTCCGTTTCTGTACCTGGCGAAGGATGGCGTCCGCCGGTACATCAATTTTCGCATGATCCCGGCGGACCGCGAGGTGGAGCGTTTGGTCAACCGGCCAGAAGAGATCGGCTGGTTCTTCGGCGACCAGCGCGTGCTGCCCGGCGACCCACGGAACCGCAATTACCTGAGGCACGAATACGCCGAGCGCGTGAAAAAAGGGCCGGTCGAGTATCTGCTGCAATTGCAGTTACACGAAGCCAGCGACAAGGATTCCGAGTTAATCTTTTGCAGCAACAAAATCTGGGATGAAGAAGCCCATCCGTGGCTGGACCTGGCCCAGGTGAAGATTGACCGGATGCTGACCTATGAGGAAAGCATGTTGATGTATTTCTCGCTCAACCAAAGTCCACCGTCGCTGGGATTGATTCCGGCAAAATCCATCCACGATTACAATTCGCTCAATTATATTCGCGCCAAGGCGGACATCGCGAAAAAGGCCCGATTATGGGCCTACAAAATGTTTGGCATGCCGAAGGCGTTGCCGGACGAGGGACCGCGGAATGTCACCGAGACAACGTGCGAATTCATTCGCTGACCGGGCGGCACGATGATCCGTGCGGACGGTGGTGACTTGCCAAACAGCGTTGTGAAATTCAAGGCCCTGTCCGGGCACTACGACGTTCGCCCTCGGCTACGCCCATTCCGTTAGTCGTTGTTTTGCTTCGATCAAATCCGGCGTTTCAAACCCTTCTGTGAACCGATCAAGAATTGCCGTCAAGGCGGACTTCGCTTCGGCATCCTGTCCGCGCTGCTTCCAGATTCGGCACAGACGCATCGTCGTGCGCAACTCGTAGGACATCGCTTGCTGCCGCATAGCCACGGCGAGCGAATGGCGATACGCGGCCTCGGCCTTGTCGAACGCACCGCTGTCGAAATGAAAGTCGCCGCGCCAGCGAAGCAGTTCGGCTTCCAGGTAGCGTTCACCCGATTGCATGTGGCCGAACGCTTCGTCGAGCATCTTCCAGGCCTCGTCGCGCCGGCTACGTTGCCACAGCGCTTCGGCCAGGTGCCCTGTGAATTTGCCGAAAAGGATGTTCGCCCCGGTCGCTTGAAGCATAGCAATGCACTCGCGAAGCAGTTCGATCGCCTCGTCATCACGGCCGATCTGCCTGCAACCAATGCCTTGAACGCCGAGGGCCATCGCGACCCAATAGGCGAAGCCCTGTTCGGCCGCGATCTTGTGCGAGCGTTCAGCGTGCTCGATCGCCTTCTCACCCATGCGGCTGAAGTCATAAACCTGAGCGACCTTCCAATCGATTACGGCCTGCGTGAAGGGATGCTTCAGGTTGATCGCCAAATCCAGCCCTTCGTGAGCGCGAGCAATGGCTTGATCGGGAAATCCCATTTTCCAGAGCGCCATCGCGTGATGAACGACGAGCAGTGGGCCGCAGTTTTGCTGCGTGATCTTCATGTATTCGATGCTGGCTTCGCGGTGGTAATGCTGCCAGCCGATCAGGGCGTGGTCGCGAGCGGCCGGAAAGTCACCGGTGTAAAACGATGTGCAGACCTGCGTCCAATGCGCCTCGGACATCATGCCCGGACCTTGAGCCGCCTCGGCCAGCGAAATGACCTCGCGGCAGCGTCTGTCGCAGTCTGTGAATCGACCACGAATGAACAACCACTCCCAGTTCGCGATCAGCAACGGAAACAGCGGAGCGCCTTCGCCGAGTTGCCGGCAGATTTCAATACAGCGATTCTGCACGGGTTCGACTTCGGGAGCCGCGTAGCCTTTGACACCCATCAGCACGGCGCTCAGCGGCAGTTTGAAGCCCAGCTCCAACATGTCCCGCTGTGGCGACGGCGGCAGTGACATCGAAAGCGACAGGCCGCGTTCGAATTGTTGAATCGCTTCGAGAGTATTGGAGCGATCTTGCGACAGTTGTCCCGCTTTCAGCCAATACTCAGTCGCCTTGTCGAGAGTCCCCGCTTCCGTGAAATGCTGAGCTACCAGTGCCGGCTGCGTAGCCACCACCTCCGAGAACCGCGACTCCAGCACTTCGGCAATGTGGTGGTGAACCAACTGCCGTTTTCTCGTGAGCATCGAACGATACGCGGCATCCTGAAGCAGCGCGTGTTTGAAGATGAACTGCGCCGCAGCTCCCTGTCCTTTCTGGAACAGGATTTCCGCCTTCACAAGTTTGGCGAGTTCGATTAGTAATTCAGATTCCGAGATCGTGCTGCTGGCCGCAAGCAATTCAAACGAGAACTCGCGGCCAATGGTTGCCGCCAATTGAATCACGTCGCGATTGCTGGCCATCCGGTCGAGCCGCGCGAGCAACAGATCGTGCAGTGTCGCCGGAATGACTCGCATCAGCGCAGTCGTTCCACCGTCAGTCGAGGGCCGGTCGAGCAAGCCCGACTCGACGATCAAGCTGGTGAATTCCTCGATAAACAGCGGCACGCCGTCGGTGCGTTCGACGACTTGATTCACAATCACGTCAGGGATATCGGTCCGTCCGGAGCGCTTCCGCATCAACTCGGCGATCTGCCGTTTGCTCAGGCGATTGAGCGCGATCTGCGTTTGGTGGGGTTTGCTCTTCCACGGCGTTTCGAATTCCGGCCGAAATGTCAGCAAGCTGAGCACTCGACCGCTTTCGAATTGCGCGACATGCCGTTCGAGCAACTCGAGCGTAGACGGGTCCACCCAGTGCAAGTCTTCGACGATGAACAACACCGGACGTGTCTGCACAAGCTGCTTCAGCCAGTTCAGCAGTAATTCATCGGTGCGCTCTTTAAGCTTCTGCGGCGACAACGCAAGCGGCGGAAATCGTTGGTCGGTCGGCACGCTCAGCATTCCGCAGAACAACGCGACATTCTCCGCCGAATCGAGTTTCAGTTCGCTCAGATAACGAACGACCGTCTCCAGCCGCGCGGCCGGCAACTGGCCTTCGAATGCCAACAGCCGCGAGATCACTTCGACGACCGGGAAGAACCCGGTGTTAAGGTGATACTGCGAGCAACGCAGCTCGATGATGGCGACGTCGTCGTCCGATTCGCGCGTGACATGCTCGCGCAGCTCGCGAATCAATCGCGACTTGCCGAGGCCTGCCTCGCCGATCAGCAACACGATCTGGCCGAGTTCTTCGAGTGCCTGTTCCCAGCGGCCTTTGAGGATGCTCAATTCCGTGTCTCGCCCGATCAGCGGAGTGAGATTGCCTGGATCGACCAGTTCCACTCGGTTGCGCGACGCGGCTTCTTTCAAAACTTTGAACAACTCAACCGGCTGAGCAACGCCACGAATGCGCCGCACACCAAGTGATTCTAACTCAAACAGCAGCCGCACTCGCTGCTGAGTCGCAGCGCTAATGAGCAGTGAACCCGCCTCAGCGACAGAGTCGATGCGCACCGCCGTGTTTCGAGCTTCGCCGACCAGCGAAATGCCCGCTTCACCACCAACCTCTTCGGCGATCGCTTCACCTGAATGGACCGAAACCCAACATTGTTCGACCGACGGCAGCAGCACCGAGCCGGTCGCCACTGCACCGAGATCGCGCAGCACCTGCAGGCCGGCTCGCACCGCGCGTTGTGCCGCGTCCTCAAACGCGACGGGGAAACCATAACAGGCAATGAGTTCTTGTCCCAAACCCGAAACCAGCGTGCCGCCGAACCGTGCGACCCGCTCACGCACAAACGTGGCAAACGATTCGGTCCGTTCGCGTAGTTGCTCGGAGTTTGTCGTCGAGCCGTCCAGACTGCCTCCCGACACGTCGCTGTCATAGTTGAACACGGCGACCGTGACCTGCCGCAGTTCCGCTTCCCGTCGCTGACGGCTGACCGATGACGGGTCCACAAAAGATTGAGCGAAGGGTTTGCTACCGACGACTTCGTCCAGGCGGACCTGGTACGTCGCTGTGACTGACAACTCCGGCGAGGTGAGGAATTGATCAAGCTCCGCTGCGAACTCTGCCGAGGAGGCGTGTCGTTGCGACGGCCACTTCTGCATGGCCTTCAAACAAATCGCGTCAATTGCTGCCGGCACAGCGCTGCATCGCTTTGACGGAGCGGCTGGGACGCTGGTCACGATCTGTCCGAATATCGACGCTGCGGTACCTTCGAACGGCCGCTTCCCGGTAACCATCTGATACAGGATCACGCCGAGCGCATAAACGTCGGTGGCCGGTCCGACATCGTCATGCCGCGCTTCTACCTGTTCCGGAGCCATGTACGCTGGAGTGCCGAACACCGCCTGACTGTCGGTCAGTTCCACTTCGCCAGTCGATTCTCGGCGAGCCAATCCGAAATCCATGATGATCGGCTCGTTCTCGTTCGTGATCATGATGTTGGCCGGCTTGAGATCGCGATGCACGATCCCTGCGAGATGCGCCTTGTGCAACGCCATCGCGACCTTCCTTAACAGCTCCGCCGCCCGAATTGACGGCATTGCAGGCTCGCTCCTGAGCCGCGCAGATAACGGGTGGCCGTCGATGAATGCCATCGTCAGATAATGCCAACGCCCGAACTGACCGACGTCATACACAGGGCACAAGTTCGAGTGCTGTACCGTCGCCATCGCGCGAGCCTCGCGATAGAACCGCTCGACGGTGCTCAAATCACCGCTTTGCCGAAACAACGGAATCTTGATCGCGACCTTGCGATCCAACTGGCGATCGTGTGCAAGATACACGGTCCCCATGCCGCCCCGCCCCAACTCACGTTCGATGAGATAGCGGCCGAAGTCGTGGGGCACGTTTTCAGCTGCCGAACCGTCGCCGGTCCACTGATCGGGCGTTTGACCCTGGATGAGCGTCTGCGGGAGAGGCTCCGTGTCCGCGTGCGTTCCGGATGCGTTATGGTTCGGTGGATTGTCAGGTTTTGAATGAGAATTCGGCATGTGGTCACCATCACAAAATTGGTTAAACCCCAACCTGAAGACTGTGATCCGACTTCATCGCGACCTGGCGAACATCAGTAAAACGAAGTCGGCGGAATTTTCCAACTCACAGTCCAGTGCCCCGGCATCGCGGGTCAGATATTGATGCTCTGCGGAATCCCTTGTGGAGCCAGCGTTTCGTAGGCCCGTCGGGACTGATTCCGCTCGGCGATCTTTGTCCCAATATCCGCCAGCCGCTTTTGAAACTGTTGCAGCGGTCCGGCGACACGCGGGTCGAGAAACTGATCCGCTGCGTACTGCCCCAACTGCGTGTAATGAACCGTTCCCAGCAGATAGCCGAGTTCCATTTGCAGTTCGGCCATATCGAGCGTCGGGAGCATGGCGATGAAGTCGGCTTCCGTCGCACCACTTTTGCTTCTGGGGGCTGGCCGATATCCCGCCAGCGGCATGTTCGGCACATAACTCATGCAATCGTACTGAGGGAAATTCACCGCCGCGTGCTGCACGCTGCACGTGTAAATGACGAAGGTTGCGATCTCGATCAATTCACTGAGCTGCCGGACCGTACCTTCGTTCGGCAAACCCTTGATTCGGCCTCCGTCGGTCGATGACAGCTCGCGGATCCACGCCTGCAGCTCGATGTCACCCCGCACCTCGACGTCGTTTGGATAGTACAGCCGAAGGTAAGCACTGACCCATTCGTGAATCGCGTCCCAGTACAGCAGAGCATCGTCGCGATACGGATAATTCGGAAATGCCTCACGATCCTCAACACCGCGTTGCGCGAATGTCAGCGGGAGCAGATCGTTCATCACACGCGTACTCTGCACGCCGTGCACGGCCACCGATCGCGAAGCCTGAATCGTGCCGCCAAACAGCTTGTCTACCCCTCCTTTGTCGGCGATCAGATGTTGCCACGACGCCTTGTTGATGGCCAGCGTTCCCTCGAAGTGCGGCCACAGCAACAGTGACAGCGGATGATGATTCGCCAGTTGCCGATACGACGAAATGACAAACGCCTCCATCGTGAGATGCGTGCGGCCCAGGTGTGTCGATGCTTCGTGAATGTTGCCGTCAGCGGTCTCGACGATCGTTTTGGCGATCAGCCAGTTGCAGCCGTCGTTGGGGGTGAAGACCGGATTGTCAGCCCCCGGTTTTTGCTGACATTGAATCGCGACGGGGAGCAGTTCTTTTTTGAGTCCCGTGATGACGAACAGCGCGAGTGGTGCGTACAGATATTTTTGTCCGTTCGGATAGGTTCCCAGTTCCGCGCCGTCCAGCAGGGCGTAGTCGGCCAGATAGAGACGTCCCTCGGCAAGCGCGGCGTCAAGCGAGTCCTGCGGTGCGGCGATCCGAAACTGCTCATCCGTGAGGGGTAAGCGCGGATCGAGTTTCTTAAGCTGCTGAAGCATCACCGGATTTGCCCCGGCCACGCGCATCGCCGCGAAGGCGCGATCGTCCCTGAAGTCCTTGTGAATCGGCGGCAATCCAATCGAACGAAACAATTCGGCATAATCCTGCAACGAATTCCCCGGATTCGCCGGCGCACCGAAGCGACCATCAAACCGCAGGATCTCCGTGATGTGTGCGTGCAAAATCAGTTGTTTGGCTTCATCGAAGCTCGCGTCACCGATATCCAGCAGCTCACGGATCAGGCTGAGCTTCTCCTTGTGTTGCTTGCCTGCTTGTGGGTGAAGTTCCAGTTGCGATCGATTGTCGAGCACATCGAGCACTCGTTGACCCACGACCTTCAACCATCTCAGACTGAACTGATCGGTAATGGGCAGATCTTTCAAGATCGCCAGAGGCGACACATGCGAGTAGTCGTACTGGTACCACCGCCGGTCCCACTTCAATCGCAACTTGCGATAGAGTCCGGGAAAAAATGATTCGTGCTGCGGCAAAAATGCGGTCATATCGCCTCCTTCTCATGTGAGATCAACGAATAGACGTCGGTCGGTCGCCCGGCCACTCTCGTGATGCCTGACCAATCCAAATTCCATAATCACCGGTTGGCGATTGCGGTTGATCATGATGTCGACCGGCTTGAGATCCCGATGCCCAGGTCCCGCTTCGTGTGCTTCTGAAAAGCCAGCGCAACCGACAGTAACAGCACCAGGCTCCTTGTCAATCCGATACCGCCCGAACTGCCTGGGAATTTCGCCGATCAGTTCACATGCTGCCGCGCCGCTAATCATTTGTGATGTCGCTTCCTTCAATTCCGCAAAGATGGCCGTCGCGGTCGGTGACTCAGGATTGAGTGGTGCTCCGTTCGGCGATTCCAAATGGTCGACCGAATCGTGATCTCGCACGTCGTTGCTCTGAGAAGGATTCGCCACTTGAAAACCTACGCTCAGACTTCAAGGTGAGGTCGATGACCGATCGCAATAACTCGAAAATCGCTATGGTCCTCCTCAAGGCAGATTTGTGTGAAATGCATGATAAATCCCCAACTGGCTGCGACTTGGGGAGAATGGTCATTGAAAGGGATTGGCGGTGGCATTCGCCCGAACACGGCGATCTCGGCCGTGAACGGATATCATCCACGGGTTCATGCGAAAACGGGAACAACTACGGGGCAAAAATCTGCAAATTTCGCGACTTCGTCCAGCAAGCCACGGCTTGGGAACAGCGCTCTCAAGACCCGCAGTTCCACCGGTTGACTGTGCGCACCAAGGGGGAGTGAGAGTCGACTTCCCGGAATTTCATTTCGCGAGTGAGGAGGCTGGCCGCACACGCGTAGTGACACCCGCTACTCGCCGGGCGTTGCCTGTTCAGGAAGTCAGGGGATGGGTGGACGGAATGATCCGATGGGCGCCAAACACTGAAGTGACGTTCGAAAGGCACATTAGACCCCGGAAAGGCCTTCCGGCGCGTTTGGAAGGGGAGTCGAGCAGGCACGCATGGGCCAGATGCAGGCGCAGGCGCTGGGTCAGCAACGGCAAGGTATCCCGTTCGATTGGTGGCAACGTGCTGTACTACTCAGAGCAGCCCGGGGAGCGCCGGAGCCTGACGCCCATTGAGTATTCGAGCTTCCAGCATCCTGTTAACTCACCCCAATTTTCCGCAACCGTCTCGCTCGCGTCCCCGAGGAAGACGGGCTGTTCACTTTTCGCGGCTGTTAACCAGAGAGTGTGAGAGTTCGAGACTTTATCTTTGGGGTGCAGGGAGAGACCTGAGGGTCTCTTTCGGGGGTGCAGTTGTTTTTTCTGCGGAAAGGGAAGTGCCGACGGGAAGGTATGGAGGCCCGAAAGTGGCGAAAACACTGGGAAAAATGGCCGTGCAACGAAAAACGCCGTCAGCGGTGGCTGGCGGCGTTTTGGCGGTTGAAAATGCCGTCTGGTTTTCCGCAGACGAACAAAAAGCTCCCCGAAAGGGACCCTCTTCGTGGAAATTCTCTCTTTTTCAAATGGCGTCAGTGCTTGATTGCAAGGATCTCAAAGATTTCGAGACCCTTTCGGTGTCCAAACCGAAAGGAACCGTGTTCGAACTCGAGGCCAGTACTTTAAAACCCCGCAGTCAGCCTGCGAAGCTCACGCCCTCCGCTGCTCGCAATGCAAAAAACCGGCCCACGTTTACGTAGGCCGGTCTGGGGGGGCGTGAGACGATCCATCAGCTGCGACAGACTGACAGTCAGTCCACATCAAGAATCGCAGTCATCACCACCGTCGCACCGCTGGATTTCGCGTTTTCGATCATCAGACGGTAACGCCGGCCCGAAGATGTCCGGGCATCAAGGATCGGCTCGTCGTCCGGAAGGGTGTCCGTATCCAGGGCCGCACTCCCATTGCCGTCCTCGAACAACCCAAGATCGAGATCACGCGTCTTTGCGTCACCGCCAGCCACCACCACTCGACGGCCGCTTCCAAATCGCATGTCAGAGAATGTTGCTGTTTCCTGCGGGTCGAGCACATGCCCGATCACTGCCCACTCGCCGGGCTCCTGAAGGAAACAGGCCGGCACTTGACGAGCCACGTTGCGGCAGCGGTTCAGCATCACGTCACCAGCACGGCTCAGGTTTTCCACCGGCAATGCCCATCCGCCCTTCTGCATCAGCACCATGCTGCAGAAACGACCACCGCTGGCACTGTAAAGCTTCAGACGGATCGTGTAGCGGCCCGTGTATGACGGCGTGAACTCGACAATCGGAACATTGTCGGTCTTCGTATCGCGAGCCACTTCGCTGCCGGAAGAATCCAGCACGATGATGTCCAGGTCATTCCCCTCACCCACAGCTCCCCCGAACAGATACGTCCGTCCACCCTGAAGATCCGTCGTCAGAAAGGAATAGTTGCCCGGCTGAATGTAGGCCGCGAGGTAGCAGGTATCGCAGAACCCGTAGTCGGATTTGCCTTCGATTGTCTTTCCGAGAGCGATATTCACGGCCATGGTGGCTGCCAGACCGTCGCCCGGGGCCCAGTCTTCGGCGATGACCGCCGTGCCGGTGCAGACTGCCATCAAAGTCGCCACAACCATTTGCAGCTTGTTACGTTTCATCGCCAGATCTCCCCTTTTGCTTTTCTGTTGGATACAGCAGCCGGCGAACCTTGTCCGCTCTGCAACTTCCGCATCTGACTTCTGATAGTCCGACCAACGCGGTTTGTGACAGCTCGGCTGAAAATTTCATGCGGTCTGAATACAGGAGCCCCAACAAAGGCTGGTATTGCGCGGATTTCCTGTGATTTTTTTGCGGGGCAGCTCCAGCAGTTTCAGCAAAATCGAAATCCGCCGACCGCCGGGCTTTGAGACTCCGCCGCATCGGCAGCCAGCGCACTTTCCGCAACACAAAGCCAACGCTGGCAACGACACCCGAGATCCCAGTCTCTCTGCCGCCGCAGAAAACGCGACATCACCACCCCACCCGCCAGCCACCTCCTCACACTCATTTCCCCCGTAACTCTCGCCCCTCTCGGACTGGGATGGTGAAACGATCTGAAGCCAGGCAAATTGGGATGTTTTCAGTGCTGCCTGCCAGTTGACATGCCGCGGCTGGATCGTGTCGCAAAAACGCAGTGTGGCGTGCGGTCGATGTCAATCGGCCGGTCAGGCTTTGGTGCGTTCCTGCTGCGGTACTGGCCGCGTTGGCACGTACCGTTACCGGGGGGGTGACATCCATTTTTTGACGGCACCTGCCGTAAAAAAATAGAGCAGGAGCCCGGAGAAGGGAGAGAGGAGAAAGGAGACTCTCGACTTTCGTCAGGCTCCTGCGGTCTCCTCTCCACTTTCTACTCTCGCTTTCCTGCGGGAGCAGCGGGATGTGAAGCGAGGGATGAAATGGCTGCGGGTGCAGTGGACTGCCTTCACGACTGTGGTCATTCAGGCCGGCGTGGAGCCTGTCGGTCTGACAGGAGGCAGAACAGCGGTAAGAGCATCATGCACAGTAGAGCCGCTCCGACATCGGGTTGCCCCCCAAAGAAGTAGAGCCAGCCGCTGTATCCCGTAATGCCAATGACCCCGCAGACGCCCGCGGCAAGGCAGGCCTTCATGAACCACGCGGGCACGCCGCATCCACGAAAGAGTGACAGCGATACGGTTCCGAGGGAGGTGGCGATGGCAGCGACGACGGGGACTGCGATCAGAGCGCGCCAGCGTCCATCGAGGGCTTCACTGACCAAAAGAATCAGACCGAGTCCAACGATCAGGCTGCCGATGGCGAGTGGCAGGGCCAGCCATTTTTGCAGCACGACCTCTGAACGAACCGTGCGACGAGTTTCAACGGCGTTGTTGATCACTATTTCAGCGACTTCTGGAAGAAATGAGACACAGAGCCCGGGCAAACCACCGGGTCAAATAATACTGCGAGACTTAACGGTGTCAAGGGAGGAATCGGGGGAAGTTACGTTCCATCCGCGACCTTCGCCACCCTTCCCTTCAGCGTCAAGTGATCCGCAAAAGCCTTCTCGGAAAGCCCATCATGCGTCCCTCCCACCTGCTCGCTCCTGTCACAATCGGCGATCTGCATCTGCGAAACCGTGTTGCTTTGGCGCCCCTCACACGTTCGCGTGCGGGTACTGCGCGTCTGCCGAACGAGATTATGGCGGAATACTACGGGCAGCGGGCGTAGGCCGGATTACTCATAGCCGAGGCGACAGTGGTCACTGCGGACGGGGTCGGCTTTGCGGATAATCGAGGAATCTATTCGCAGGAAATGAGCGATGCGTGGAAGCCCAGTGTTGCTGCGGTGCAGCAGCGCAGGGGAACTTTTTTTCTGCAGCTGTGGCACCGCGGTCGGGCTTCGCACAGTGCATTTCTCGACGGCCGTCTGCCGGTCGCTCCATCAGCAATTGCGATTCAGGGTGACGGAATCCACACCCCGGTAGGTCAGCGGCCCGACGAAGTACCACGGGCTCTGCGAACAGAGGAGATTCCTGAAATCGTCGAGCAGTACCGCAGGGGAGCTCAGTTTGCCAAAGCCGCGGGATTTGACGGAGTCGAGATTCACGCAGCCAACGGCCGTCTGATCGATCAGTTTCTGCAGTCGGGAACCAATCAGCGAACAGACCAGTACGGCGGAACACTCAGAAATCGATCGCGATTTCTTCTGGAAATCCCGGAAGCAGTCAGCTCTGTTTATCCGGCAAACCGAATTGGTGTACGGCTCTCACCGAACGGTGTGTTCAACGACATGGGGTCGGTCGATTTTCGCGAACAGTTTCATCAGACGACGCTGGAACTGAACAGGGCGGGGCTCGGTTATCTGCATGTGATTGACGGTCTGGCGTTTGGGTTTCATCAGCGGGGTGAACCTGTCACCCTGAAGGAAACGCGATCGCTTTTCCATAGCACGCTGATTGGAAATTGCGGTTACACGGCGGAAACGGCTGACGCGGCGATCGCCTGTGGTGATGCGGACCTGATCGCCTTTGGCAGGCCATTCATCAGCAATCCGGACCTTGTGGACCGATTTGACCACGATGCACCGCTCAATCCAGACGCTGGCATGGACGTCTGGTACGCCCCGATCGGTGCGCGGGGCTATACGGATTTTCCGACGTTGAACAGTGCGTCTGCGGGGTGACATCGCTGGAGTTGAGCGGCGTCACGGCATGTGTCCGCGCAGCGAGGGCCGTGGCGAGAGCGATCCCGGGCGGCACCGGAGATTCACATTGGCCGCACACCGGAATGGAACCAAGTCTGAATTTTTCTGCGGAATTTCTGTCACGGTCGGGATTGATTGCTGCAGTGGATAACTGGGCATCCCGCCCCGCAGTGCCTATCTTCCACCTGCAGACGCCTTGATTCCCGGGCAGCAAACAGGGGCTGAGTCCATGGAAAAAATCTCACTGCCCCAACATTTCCACATCTGTTTTTCTTTCTGTGGTAACAACATGTCGGCAGAAAACCCCAGTTCCCCGGAACGTCACCCCGCAAAACGCTTTGACCAGCTCAGCGGAACCCACAAAACCCAGGTCCAGCAGTCGGTCAGTCCGCCAATTCCGCGTCCCGACCCTAACATGCCTGCGGAACTGCAGCGGGCGATGGAAGAAGCTCGCCAGCAGCAGCGTAAGGCCCGGGAACAGGCAATTCAGCGTTATCAACCCGCCAGCACGGCCTATCTGACCGCGATCCTCAAGAATTCAGATCGCGCCACCGAGGTGTGGGAGGGCGTGATCGACAAGTGGCTGGCGGGGAAGCTGAGTGGCTATGACCCTCAGCAGTCATTCCGCAAGTACCTTAAAAGCGTGCTCCGCAACGCCGTGTTTACGTTTTCACGCAATCGCCGCCAGGCCGCCGAACGTGCCATGCTGCGACTGGAAGAAGAATACGAGATCCCGGATTCTCAGGAAGCCGTCGCCAGCCGGGCATTCGACAAACGCCTGCAGGATGATCTGCTCAAACACACGCTGGCCGTGATTCGGGAAGATAATCCGCAGCACTTCGAGGTGATTCAGCGGATCATGCAGGCCGTGGCCACCAACAGCGATCCTCCCGATTCCAGAACACTTGCCGAAGTGCTGTCGCGAATATCCGGAAAACCAGTGACCGAAGAATCAGCCCGACAAATCAAATCGCGGGCTCGGGAACGTTTTCCCCGTGAACTGATTCGGCAGACACAGCTGATGATTGCCTCTGACGACCTGGATCGTGTGGAAGAAACACTCGCCGACCTCGAAATGCTGGCCTACTGCGAAAAAACGCTCCAGAAAATGCGGAAAGACCGGGGCAAGGATGGAGGCCAACCCAGTTAAGGCATTCGCGGAGGGGCGCGAAACCAGCTGCCCCACAGTCTACTCTTCCAGTTTCAATGCGCAGCCCCGCTTTCTGTCTACAACACCCGTTTTGCAAACCATCCGCCATCGGAGTTTTGAATGGTCTCCAATCTTCCCGGTTCCGACGCAGGTTCCCCCGACGATCTCGATCCATCCGCAGACCAGACCAATTCCTCATCTGACCAGTCCCGCGGGTCCGGTTCGTCGGGATTCGATCCGATGCCCGGCTTCATGGGGCGCGGGGGTGATGTGGCGACCGACGTTTCTGCGGCGGTCAATCTGCCCGAAGAATTCAAGCCGAAGGAATCTGAGTGGTGGCCGATCATCGACGGCTACATCATCAAGCGGTGGCTGGCCGGAGGCGGTTATGGCTGCGTGTATCTCGCCCACAATACCGTTCTGGACTGTCTCGTCGCCATTAAGATCCTCAACCCCCGACGGATCAGCAGTGCTGAAGACGTCGAACGCTTCGTTCGCGAAGTGACTCAGACCGCCCAGAATCGTCATCGGCACGTCGTTCAGGTGATGAACACCGGCCGTATCAGCCATGGCGTCTGGCAGAAGTGCCCGTTTATGGCGATGGAGTATCTGACGGGCGGTGATTTTCAGGATTGGCTGAACAGTCATCCCCGGACCAGCCGTCGGGACCCCAATCTGCGACTGGCCGTGCAGAAGATTGCAGAGGTCTGCGAGGGGCTGCAGGCACTGCATGAAGCTGGGATCATCCATCGCGACATCAAACCGTCAAATATCCTGCTCGATCAGAACGAAGTTCCCAGGCTTGCCGACCTGGGTCTGGCTGAGGTCCACGATCCCCGGCGCGCTGCTGTTCACAGCAAAACCGCGGGTGTCACGCTCCCCGACGGGTTTGACTATGCGCCGCATGCCACACTGACAGCGGCAGATGAAGTGCAGGGGACTCAGGGCTATATTGCCCCCGAGCTTTTTGCCGGAATGCGAAATGCCAGTCCCGCATCCGATCAATATGCGGTTGGGGTGATGCTGTATCAGGTCCTCTGTGATCTCAGACCCTTCCAGAATCGCCCGAAGGATCCTGATGAAGACCAGCGCATCCGGGCCGCAGTCGAAGAATCCGCGGTCAGCCAGAGGCCCCAAAGCCCGACTCCACCCAGCTCCAAAAGCGGATTCAGGGATCCGGGCCTGCAGTACATCTGCCTGAAGTGCCTGCGGCCCGAACCGGAACTGCGGTATCCGAATATCGAAGCTCTGCGACAGGATCTTCTGCGCTGGCTGAACGGAGAACTGGTTCAGGACAATCCGCTGACCCGCTTCTGGAACGAATCCATCTATCGACCGGTCAAGAGCCGGCCAATGTGGTATGTCGGGCTGACTGCTGTGGTGCTGACTTTCATCGGACTGATCTACGGACTCAGCTCCAGCCTCGTGCATCAGGCTGAACTGAACAGCACTCTTGACGTTCGAAACGCCGCTCTTGACGCGCGAAACGCCGCTCTTGAAGAAGCCAGTAATGCCGAAGCTAAGCTCCGAAAGCAGCTGGTGGAAACATTGAACACTCAGGGTGAAACGGTCGCAACCAACGGTGATCTTGATCTGGCTATGCTCTCATGGTCGACCGCGTGGAGTCAGGAACTGGGAGGCCGCAAGCCGGATCCGCAGCAACTTTTGTCGTTAAAGATGCGACTGGAACTGGCAGCGATGCTGCAGCCACAGTTGCAACTGACGATTCCGGGAAAGCAGAACATCCGTGACGCGGAATACTCCGCTGCAGGTGATCGGCTGATTCTGAACGAAGGCGGTGCGATCACGGTTATCGACCCGCGCACCGGACAGCGACTGCACGACCGGCTGAAGATGCCGGTGGCCATCTCAAAGTTTGCCAGCAGTCCCGATTCCTCAAGGATCGCCACGTGGTCCATTCAATATGGCGGCCCGCCAGTGCTGGGCCTGTTTGATCTGCAGACAGGCGAGCGATCCCTTGTGGAGATTGACTTTCAGGTTGGCGATCAGGCGTTCACTCCGGATGGTCAGCGGATTGTGGTCTGCAGCGCCGCGATGTCACAGGAGACAGCCGGGCGACTGGAGGTCCGCGAAGGCTTCACACTGGCAAAAATCACTTCCGTTGATTTTGCCGAGCGCGCTGCCTGTCTGGCTGTTCACCCGGATGGTTCAAAGGTTGCCGTCGCTCACCTGGGCGAAAAATGCCGTGTCACGGTCCATGCCACTGATACACTGCAGGAGCTGCAGAGTATCCCGGCAGTGGCAAATCGAGCGATGTGTGATCTGAGTTATTCACCGGATGGGAAACTGCTGGCAGCGGCCTCCAGCGATGGCATTGTTCTGCTGGCGAATCTGGCGGACGCCCAACCCCCGGAATCCGGCAGTGTGCTCCTGCAGGAGGCCACTGTGGACAGTGTTGTGGATGGCTGGGGGCGGAATCTGGGTTTCGTCTGTTTCTCGGCCGACAGCCAGCGACTGGCTTCGGTCTGTGGTGATCGCACCGTGAGGATCTGGGACACGAAGACTCGCCGCGAAGCCAGCCCGCCACTGACACACTCCGCACATCTCACCGCCATCAGCTTTTCCCCGGATCGCAGCTGCCTTCTGACCGGCAGCCTCGATAATCTGGCACGCCTCTGGGATGTCGCCTCCGCACAACCTCTCCCGGGACGACTGCGCCACCAGGCCGCGGTCTTCAGTGCCGCATTCCACCCGGATGGCAGGACGCTGTACACATCCGGCGAGGATGGCGAAACGCGAATCTGGGGGTTTCGGCAACAGCAGCCCGTTCAGCCTGAATCTGACGCGGCGATGGTCATGCAGGTGCTCAGCCCCGATGCATCGCTTCTTGCTACCCAGGATGCCGACAAAAACTTTCGCGTCTTTGATGCGCAGTCGCTGCAGCCTGTCAGCCCGTTGTTTGCCTGCTCGCACCCGGCTCACCTGGTCACCTTCTCTGCAGATGCTGCAACTCTTGCACTGGCGGGTACGGCACTGGATGGCCGTGGTCTCGTGTCACTTTTGAATGCTCGAACCGGTGCATTGATCGGTGAGGAATTCAGCGTGGCCCCGCTGCCGCTGCAGCAGAGTTTCAGCCCTGATGGGCGCTGGCTGGCCGTGATTGCTGGCAGGAAATCCGGGAAGTCTCTGTGGATTTATGATCTGCAGGCTCAGGCCTGTCGTCAGTTCGAAAACGTCGAACCGGATTGTCTCGCATGGCATCCGGTTGCCCCTCACGATCTGTTTATCGGCAATCGTGACAGTCGCATCCTGCGGATCAGTCTGCCGGACTTTACAGGTCGGGAGACAGGCGCCAGCGGAGATACCCAGGTGATTCGCAGCCTGACCTTCAGCCCGGATGGTTCAGTGCTGGCAACCGTCACGGGAGACGTGGTTCGCGTGCTGCAGACAGACAGCCTGAATTCCCCCAATCCAACTCAGATTCGACACCAGCAGGAACCGAATGGTGCGGTCTTCTTCAAGGACAACCGCAAACTGCTCACCTGGGGCAATGACGGAGTTGTTCAGGTGTGGAGTCGGACCAGTGAACAGCAGCCGTGGCAGTGGCAGGGGCAGGTTCGTCACGAGGCTGCCGTCAACGGGGCCTCCTTCAATGCCGCTGGCAGTCTGTTTGTTTCTGGCAGCAGCGACGGGAAAACGATTGTGTGGGATACACAGTCCGGCGTGGCTGCGGGACCACCGTTATCGCACGTTCTTCCGGCAACAGGTGTGCGCGAGGTCCAGCAGGTGCGTTTCAGCGCCGATGACAGGTCGGTGCTGACATCCACATCCAACAGTGAAGGGCTGCTGACGATACTGCCTGAGATCCTGTTGTATCTCAACCTGCCGCAGAACTCGCGAGCGGGGTACACCACCCTGCAGCTGCTGTTGAATCGATCCTGCATGCACGTGTGGAAATGGAGCCCGGAACGCACATTTGCGGATCCGGAAGAGGCGCGCACGCTGGCTGTGCACCTCTCCGGAACGACAATTGAAGACAGCGGGCGTTTTGTCCGCCTGAGCCCGGGTCAGCAGCTGCAGTTCCTGCAGGCGATCCCGGATTCTTATCCGCATGCAGCCTCCCTCCGCCTGCAGCTGGCGCGGTTGTTGATGCAGGAAGAAAAGTATGAGCTGGCTGCAGCCGAATACAAAAAGGCCATTCAGCTCAGCACCACTGAAGACGGACTCCTGTGGTTCGAACTTGGCAAAGCGCTTCACGAGGTGGATCAATCGGAGCTGCTGGATGAAGCGATTGCCGCCCTCGGCAAAGCGGAGTCTCTTGGTTACATGGATGCGCAGTTGTACCTGACCCGTGGTCGTCTGCTGCGCAACTTTGGTCGATTTGAACAGGCGCTGCCGGATCTGCAGAAAGCCGCTCAGGATTCCCGGATACCGGTGAATGCCGGCATGGATCTGGCCAACTGTCAGGCTGAACTGGGTCAATTCGACGCGGCTGCCGCCAGCTTCGCGAACGCGATGGAAGCAGGTCAGAAATTCTCCGTGGCCATTTCACCGCTCAAACAATACCAGCGAATTGTCCTTGAGTATGCGCGTGGAAAGCCTGACGACGCTGTGCGGCTGACCCAGAACTTTCTGAGCCAATCGGCGGCCGCCGATGACATGTCGGTTTGTTACCACGCGGCTTTCTCGAGTGTGCTGACCCCGAATGCGTTTGCGGACCGCGACACCATTCTGAACTTGGCCCGCAAAGCGCGGGAACTGAATCCCGAAGAGCGTCAGTTTCAAAGCTGTCTGGCTTACGCACTCATTCGCAGTGGTCGCCCGGCGGAGCTGGTCGAGGCAGAGAAACTGCTGCAGGAGATCCTGACGCTGGAAACAGGGGACGTGCAGCCCAAACTGCCAGCCTCTCCGCTGCCCTGGTATTTTCTGTCACTGCTTCACAAGCGACAAAATCGCCCGGAAGAGGCAAGGAAAGCGTTTGACACAGCTGAAAAACTGCATCAGGAGATCCTGACACAGCTGGCAACAACCACCGTGCGACTGGAATACCCCTGGCCGCGTCGCACGATCATCGAACTGCTCGCCGCGGAAACAAAACCCTGATCACCCAGCACGGCTCGTTTTGTGCCTTGCGTGCCGGCGGGAGGACGAAGCTGGGATGGTGAAACGGTGTTAAGGACACCTGATTTCGGACTTTGGATCCGCTTTTCCTTGAGAAGGCGTGCAGTGAATGTCAATCCCCCGGTAACGCTCCTGAGCCGCCGGACGGCAGTCCGCGGGCGAAGGGCGCTGCCACGGCATGCGTGTGTCGCTGGGGCGAAACGAAGAGTTGCCAACGAGGGACAGGAGCTGAGCCCCGCTCCGTAGCGCTGGCTATCCGTCTCATGAGTCGCATCTGTCCCATCTGTCCCATCTGTCCCATCTGTCCTATGACGCAAAACGCCCCACATGAACCGACGCCACGAGGAAGCGGGCCCCCCGGCACGGGCTGCGTTGCGAAGTGGGAAGTAAGAAGTGGGGCGTTGCTGGGCGTTTGACCCCTCACCCCCGGCTCCTCTCCCCTGGAAGGGGGAGAGGGGGGAATTGAGCCGCCGGGTGGCAGTGTTCGGGCGAGGGGCTGTGCCAAACGCGGCGGTCCGAGTGCGGGAGGGCGCCAGACGGGAGGCATGAACGCTATCAACGTGCGGGTCGGCAATTCTGCAAAAGAATATTTTGTTTTCCTGTCACACTGGGTGCTAAGGAGGTGCAGTGGAGGGTGTGGAGGTCAGCAAAGTGTGCGGACCCGAGTTAAAAAGTGCCTGAAACAGGAACCGTCCAATGAATGCTCTGAAGAAAATCTATGGATCCCTGAAGTCGCTCTGCGTTGCTCCCCGTCGTCGTCGCGGAGCAAGAGGCCTGTGGCAGTCGGGCGATGCGCTTGAGCCACGTCAGCTGATGACGACCGTTTCGGGGGGCTTTATGGAGGTGGAGCCGAACAATTCAATTTCTCAGGCCAATGAGATGGTGACATTGGAGCCGACGGTCAGTTCCAGCATCAGCAGTCGCCTTGGGGGACACATCGGACATGCGGGGGACAGTCAGGACTTCTTCCGGCTCAACCTGGCTGAGAACGTCATCAATGGGCGAATTGTGTTTAATCATTCCCACAGACAGCGCCTGAACTTCCAACTGCTGAATCAGTCCGAACGTGTGATCAGCACCGGAATTCAACGAAATCCGGGCGTGAAATTCGTGGATGCTGCGACGCTTCCCGCCGGGACCTATTACGTCCGTGTGTTCCGTGAAAGTTCGGCAGCGGCAAGTATGTGGTCTGCCACTTTCACCGGGACGCGAGTCGGCCGTCCCGTAACGCCTCCGCAGCCCCCATCATCAACGACCGATATTGAGCCCAACAACAGCCGCACGCTGGCCGGATCCATCGGGGCGCTCACCCCGGACGTCAGGACAACTGTTCGTGGCAGTCTGACAGGCAGCGATCCTGAAGACTGGTATCGCGTGCCACTCAGTTCCGCCGGAAATCTGACTGTCGACATGACCGGAATGACGGCTGACCTCGATCTGGAAATTCAGGACCGGAATGGCGTGTATCTCAGCAGTTCATCGAAGGGATCGAGCACCAGTGAAACGATCACACTGACGGGGTTGTCGGCAGGTGATTATTTCATTCGCATCAAGCGATACAACGGGGCCAGTTCCAGCTACACGCTGACGGCCGTTTCGACAGCGTCGGTGGCCAGTCCCGGCGAGAACACGAGCATGTCGACGGCAGCCAATCTGGGAACGGCATCTCCCGGCTTCAGCGTCACGGCCGATGGCTCTGTGAATGGAGGGGTGAAGTGGTATCGTTTTCAGACGAATGATCGCTGGAATGGCACGCTGAAACTGGGCAGTGTGGCGGGGACGTCATCGCAGGAGTCGGTCAGCAATCTGCCCGCCGGCACCTACTACCTGTCCATTGGCTCCAATCTGATTGGAAGTAAATTTCTCGGTGAGCTGCACAATTCCTTTGGTGTCACACTGCAGTCGTTCACAGGTGCTCAGTCCGGAGATGCGTTTCGGGTGGCTGTCGCTGTTCAGACCGTCGCTCCTCCGACTCCCGTGATTGGTGCCGTCCTCGAACCCAACGACAGTCGGTTCACGGCCTCTGCATTCGGAACGCTGACCCCTCGCAGGGCGACAGTCGTCAGGGGCAGCCTGAGCAGCCGTGAGAACGAGGACTGGTTCGCGATCAATCTGGATCGCACGTCGTCGATCACCGTGGATCTCAACATGGAAAATGCCACCACGGGTACTCGCAGGCTGAACAGCCTGGATCAGATCACGCATCTGCAGCTGGTTGATCAGTTCGGCAACGTGCTCAGTGACAGCACTCCCTCGCGAGGCGGTGTCTATCGCGGTGGCCTTCGCTTGATCAACAGGTCATCCCTGTCGGCCGGAACGTACTACCTGCGTGTCTTCCGCTCCTCAACCGGGTTGGCATCTCCTTACCGTCTGAGTGTGACCCCGCGGACTGTGTGACGAGAAAGACGCGACGTCTGCTCAGTCCAAAAGGTCGTTCGGTGCAAACCGAACGACCTTTTTTTGTGGGTGACCTCGCAGGGCCAGCGCGCACTTTGGGGGCCTTTGGTAATTGAGGAGAACTTGCGTTCGGTTCAGATATTCCTGCACTTTCTGACATCTCTGTAACAGCCTGAGCTGCATGGCTGCCGCCGGAAATTGGTCTACGCAGCCACGGGGGTCCACGGTAAGAATTGTTTTACCACAAACCATTCTCTCTCCGAAGGAGCACCCCCGATGGCTGCATGGACGCTGCCCGCAATGATACTGGACTGGTGTGAGTTTGTCACGACTGCTTTGGACCGACGCAGTCGGAAGTACTTCTTCAACATCA
>Ga0169931_10004057_pt1 | contig 22940 bp, 16 predicted proteins | sample Kivu_15m_20L_FD_129675 | JGI IMG/M metagenome (GOLD analysis project Ga0169931, IMG submission 129675) | Freshwater microbial communities from Lake Kivu, Western Province, Rwanda to study Microbial Dark Matter (Phase II) - Kivu_15m_20L... | ecosystem: Environmental > Aquatic > Freshwater > Lake...
ACTTAGATTAAATTTTTAAATATTAGTTCTGGGGATTGGGGATTGGGGATTGGGCCCAATCCCCAATCCCCAATCCCCAATCCCCAATCCCCAATCCCCAACAAATCTATTATAAAGAAGTATTGTATTCGATTATATTTTAATTTAAATTTTTTATTTATAAATTATAAAATTTAAATGTATAAATTAATCAAATCGAAATTTATTTTCAATTCACTTAATTCTTGTTTAAAATTTCACACTGTAATTAGACAGAATATAATATTTTCTAGTATAGATCTTTTCCTAAATTTAATTTTTCAAAAAAAAGGAATATTGAAGAGGAGGATAATAGAGAGGAAGATTTATTTTACAAAAAATACAACGCAATTATTAAATTAAAGAATCGAAGCGTAGTTAGCGTAACTGGTGAAGATGCCGAGTCCTTCTTACAATCAATGATTACAAATGACATGAAACAATTGCAGGGCGACAAAGTGGCACTAGGTGCTCTGTTTCTCAATCCTAAAGGGAGAATTCTATTTGATTCGTTTCTAGTGAAATCGCATTTGTAAAATTCTCATTATTTAAACTTATTCAAATAGTTCAGATGAGAAATATCCTGATTATTGGATAGACATCCACGAAGATGTTAAAAATGATTTAATTCAACATTTAACTTCTCACTGTTTAAGAAAAAAAGTGCATGTTCAAGATTTGTCCGGATTATTCAGTGTTCACTCTGCTATAGTAATACAATTTTAATAATTCAGTGTTTATATGTTGGTCCCGAAAATGAAAATAGAGAAGAAGGAATGATATGGAAAGAGTTACAAAGTAAGAATTGATATATTTATTTACAATAAAATATTTAGACACGGCAGAATATACGCCATCTGATGAAAATCCGGACATTCTTGTGACAGATTCAATGTCATTTTATGACCCTAGAATGAGAGGACTCGGCTGCAGAATTATATGCCCAACTGACTCGCTTGAATTCGAACAAGATACTGTCAATTATAAAATTAATAGTGAAGATTATGATATCATAAGATTACTTTATGGAGTACCGGAAGGCCCGAGTGAAGTTAAAGGTGCCTTACCCTTAAACATGAATTTTCATCATTTAAACTTCATCAACTTTAGTAAAGGATGTTACATAGGGCAAGAACTTACACAAAGGACTTATCATACAGGTGTCATAAGAAAAATGGCTATGCCGTTTGTTTGTACAGAAAAACTTAAATTCAAATTAGGAGATGAAGAGGAAGGTATAACATAATTTATATTTCTTAATATTGTAGAGAACTTCCAAGGACATGTAATTATACCATTTCAATCTGTATCAAAAACATTTTCAAAGGATTTAAAACAAAAAGAAATATTAAATTCTAATGGAGAAGTGGTAGGTACAGTCATACATAATATTTACAATTGTGGACTTGCCATGGTTGATAGAGAAAAATTAGAGTCATCCTCGAATCTTAAATTTTCGCTTGATGGTTTAAATACTATTATATATGATCCAGTACTTCTTTGGGAATCAATCAGAGGGGATGAAAAAGATAAAGAAGTAAAGTCTTCCAATAATGAAAAATCAAAATCTAAGTCTATTTCAGTGAAAAAATCAGAAACAGATCCAGAACAAAATAAAAATTAAATAGGGCTTAAATTAGATTAATTTAATATTTTAATATATTTAAAATAATTTTTAATTTATTTTAATGAATTCAGATTATGCTCCAATTGTCAAAAAAATTAGAGACGAGTTCGATGTTAATACTCTTTTATCTTTAACAGAAACTAATTCTTTAGAGAGGAGATATGCAAATGGAAGGGCGTACGTACCTATTGTGTACGGACTACTTGTTGGAAATTCTTTGATATATGCACAGAGATATGGTCACCTACAGAGTAGAAACTTTTTCTTGGCAAGTGTGGTACTTTCATACCCCTTGGCTACTGTCATTTGCAAATATTTATTTGGTTATCAAAAGCTTAGAGATTTGACTAAAGCTGATTATGATACTGCTGTTTCTTCGTCTGTTTATAATAATATCAGTGAGAATAAGAAATAAGATATTTTAGCAATTAAGGACTATGACCACACTCGAAATATTAAAAAATTTAATGCGAATATTATAAATCAAAAAATAAATTAAATAAACAGACATAAATTTATACATTGATAATTTTGAAGAAGTTTATTATAAGGAAAGAGGGTTTTTATAATCATAGCAAAATTTAAATATTATATTTAAATGAATTTAAATAATTTTAAGAGCTAATAGAGTATTATATATCTAAGATTATATTTATTTATTTATTGATATAAGAATATAAATCATCTAAAAATAAACTTGTTCATCACTGTGAGAGAAAATTACATACTCTTCTATATATTCAATAAATTAATAAATTATGAATTATATTTAGAAAATTTAACATTCATGCTAAAAATAACAAGTCCTAATAAAATATTTTTATTTCTCAATTTGATATTGGAAATCTGAAATCGCATTATCCATCTCATTTAATTTATTTTCTCTGGAATCTCCAGTGATGTCAACAATTTTGTCCAAAACAGGGGAAGTCTCTTTCAAATACTCTTCTAAATTTTTTATGGTGTGTTTATTCTTAAGCATGAAATTAGCGATAAAACTAATAGGGTCAGCAGGTCTAATCTGATCAGTTAAAATAAGTGCCTAAAAATTATGATTATCATAATAATCTACCGTATTTAAAAGAGGAAAGATTGTCATCTCAATATATTTATCTGATGGAATTTTTTTAATTTCCTTCTCCAAGTTAAAATCAACAGCCATAGGATGCAAAGGAATTTCCTTAATCCCAATTGATTTAATTTCGTTTATCCTGTTGTATTCGCAGAGCTCAATCCTGCTGATGAAATAATTAGGATCAGTCACTGCTTTCTTGGGATCTACATTTACTATGAATTTATTTAAACAGTAATTAAAATCTAATCTCTTTTTGTTTGCAATATCAATAACTTCTATTGTATCAGGATATTTATGAAGATCACAATCAAAGAAAATTTGTTGAGTATCATAATCATAGGGGTCAATCAGCATGAGCTTACCATTCGTTCTCTTACTATTATTTATAAATTCATAATCATCGGATATCCCAAAGCAGCAATGTTGAGCAAGCTTTTCCATTAGTTTGAGATAGATTTTATTATAACCTTTGTAAATATTGCTTAAATTATGTTCGTAGTATTCCTCTAAATCTTCCATGTCAATTTCGGGCTAATAATTTCAATTATGATTATTAATATACCCTTTCAATTGTTTCAAAAATGAAAATTTCTTCTTCTTCCTTGTGACTTCTATAATTCACAGCAACGTTCTCCATTTTGTCAGTTAGTATTCGGAAATTTTTGGTACCTTTTGAGCCATCGAATTTAACTTTGATATTATCATAATCTCCACAATATCTAGGGTGATTACCATCACAAAAACTGTTAAATTCATAAATGAATTCATCCATTTGCTCAAGAGAATGTCCGAAGAATCTAAAAATGACACAAAAATCTCTTCTGGCTTTTCGAAGAACTTGAAGCATTTGAAAGAAGGAAATAAGAATTTTGTGATAGGAGTTTTTGAAGATTCGTCTAAATTTCATTTTTCTTCTTTCTTCGAGCGATTTGTCCTCCCCCAAATCTTCAAACTTCTCTTCCTCTTTGACAATTAAGTTTTTGTCATCTAATTTTGTATTATCTAATTTCAAGCCGAAATCTATTTGAATTTTATCAGGTACTCTCAGCCTTTTTCTCATTTCTTCAAATTGCTTTTTAAATTTTGCCCCTGGATTTCCTTGTTCGATTAAATCGCAGATGTTTTTTATCCTTTTAGAGCTGATTTATTAAAAAATATAAACGCATATACATATATATTTATTATTACGTAACTTCCTTATTCCATGCATGCCTTTCCTCTTCGTCGGGTTCTTCTGATTTTGTTTTCTCTTTAAATATTATATCTAAATAATCGACGTAGTTTATTAGATCCTGATCTTGTAAATTGTTTTTATCGAATTCTAATTCTTGATGAATCACTTTGAAGGTAGGCTCTCCGTTTTTGTTCATTTCTATTTTTCCCCAGATTTGCTCGCAGAAGAATTCTCTAATCTATTAATTAAGAGGAAAAATAAAATTTATTGAATATTTTCTTACACAATAATCAGGATTGTTAAATTTTAATGAATCCCTCATAACGATAGTTTTGTCAATATTGAAATGAAGGATTAATTTCTGATGTGAAGAATTTTTCATTTATATTTAATTATTTAAGTGATAAAAATTTTAATTAATAATAGACAGGTAATAATTCTAAAATAGAAAATGGAAAGAAAAAAATTACTTTAAAATAACTTCGATATAATTTCAATAATTCTATTCTTCTTTTTTATTTTTCTTTTTTATCTCTGTCTAATATATATTTATTCATTTCGCTTTCAAATATTTCAGGGTTTTCACCAATTTCCTTCAGCTATTTGCATAAATTTTTTTAAATAATATTTTACATCTTTTGTTATATTTTCAGCGATATTTGCGTCTACAAACCTTTGATCAATTGTAAAATTAAGCTTTACAGTGCTTCTTTCTTGAATCTCATGATTCTCATCATAATAATTCTTAGTTTGCTTCTTGCAAATGCAAACAAGAAGTGGAACGAAAGTAGTGGCTATAGGTTAGAAAAAATTAATTTAAAATTTACGTGGAATAGGAGGATATCCGTCTTCTATGCCTAAGGTACCTATACTGGTAACTACACAACTTCCGAATTCATGTTTAGTAAGTCCTAAAGATTTAATTGACATTCCTATAGATGAAATATAGCAAGTGATTTGGAAGATTGGGCCCAACAAACTTTATAAATTGATTTTATATATAAAATATCTTTTACAATGTTGGTAAGGCATTAACTATTCTCATCTTTTTGTTGTGTTCTTCATTCTTTTTAGATCGCAATTTCATCACTCCTTGGTTCAAGTCATTACAAATTTCTTTGAAACTTTTTTTCTCTACTGATTTGATCGTTTTATTTGCTAAATCTTGTCCATCGCCTACTTGGACTAAACAGCAAATGTCAACACTATCTTTTTCGTTAAACTATTTTTGATGCAATTATTTGATTTATATATAAGGATTACCTTTCCGAATTTTATATATCCTTGCATTTGGGGATATTTGTTAAGAACGATTGAAAGTAATTTGATAATATAAACTGTTAAAGTGATTTTTTCCCCAATCTCTTTAGATTTTTCTGCAAGATATGGCTCTATTTTTGTTATATCTAATTTCAATTTGGCATAAATTTGAGGGTCGTTTAATGCTCCCCATGTTGCAATCATCACTTTACGCCTTGTAGATTGGAAGGGCGTAGGGAAATATTTTACTTGAGTGATGTAATAATATAACGCAATCAGTGTTAAATAAATCAACCAAAATGAATAATTATTGAAGAGTGCGTAAACTCCATAGGTTATTAAAAATATGTAAATCAAGGCGTTCATTTTTTACTAAAATATTATTTAATATAAAAATAAAATAATATTAGAACCATTTTATTACAATAAGCCGAATAAAATTAAATAAACAAATTAAATTGATTTGAGTGATTTAGGCTTAAATAAAATATTAGATCAGATTAGTAACGCCTTTCCTTTGTAAACTAAAAAAGATAAAAACATGTGTAAAATTTATAATAAAATCTGAATTGCTCTGATTATCATCTAAAATGCGATATAACTAAGGCATGTGTTCCTGGAAATTGAGATAATATGTATTATTATTCACTTTTTCATATTCATTTATTTATATATTTTTTTCATTAAATTTAATTTTCATTTTTGATTACCCCTACAAAATGTCAGATTTTAATTTCTTACTTTCTAGCTTCAATATAAAAGTATGAGTTTTTTCATAACATCAAATTAAATTAATTTTAAGTTTTTCAAATAAATATATAATAAAATAATTTTAATTTAATAGTTATTTAAGATAATATACTTGTCCGAATATTATCAATTTATTTAAATAATACTGCATCATTAATAATTATTTATATAAAAGAAATGCAAGGCAATCTCCAAGTCGTCATACCCAATCAAGTAATTACCAATGAAAGAACCGTCCTATGGGTAAGCGAGCTACCAGATAACATAACAGAAATGGAATTAGAGACATTTTTCCAAGAGTACAAGGAGAGTATCCTCATGATTCAAATCAATAGATCAAATAAAATCATAGACCCCTACGCTCAAAGAAATTTATCAGCAACTGTCATCTTTAAGGATCACACAAGAGCAAATGAGGCGAGACAGGGGTTAAATCTTAGAAAAATACGAGGCAAAACTGTCAGAATAATGTGGCATGAAAAGGATAACAAAACAAGGTACAATATCCAAGGAAATCTGTTTGTGAAAAATATTCCATCTTCAATGAAGCCACGAGAATTTTATGAGAAATTCTCAGCCTTCGGCGACATCATCTCAGCAAAACTATGCGAAGATGAGGAAGGAAACCATCTTGGCTATGGATACGTCAACTACTACAACAAGGAAGACGCTGATAAAGCAATTAAACATTTGAATGAACAAGATAATGGAGAAGGCGGAAAATTCGAAGTATGCCATTTTCAAAAGAAAAACGAAAGATTCCAAAGTCTTTCTCTCAATAAGAACCTCTATGTCAAGAATATCCCTGAAATTTTCACAGATAATAATGTTAAACAACTATTTAGCACCTACGGTCACATCACTTGGACTAAGGTTTATGTTGATGAACAGGGAAGGAAAAGTGCTATCGTGAGCTTTGATAATGAAGATAGTGCAAATAGAGCAAAGGAGTTGAATAACTCTAACATAGAAGGCAATGAATTGTATGTGGACACCCTTCAAAAGAAATCCGACAGAAAGAAAATTTTAACCTCCAGAATATACGATAATAATTTTAGACTTAATAACCAATTTTTGAATTGCAATTTGCATGTGAGAAATTTACCTTTGGATATGACTGAGGATGAGTTGCTTAAAATTTTCTCTAAATTTGGAGAAATCAAATCAGTAAAAATTCCAAAAGTTCTTTTAGTCACAAAGGTAAACAATGAATTCAAGGAGATTCCAATGAGTAAAGGATTTGGATATATTTGCTTCTTAGATCAAGAAGCAGCCAGATTGGCTAAAGAAGAAATGAACGAGAAATTGCTACCTGAGTATCCAAACTGGAAGAGACCTCTACTTATTGACTTCTTTATGCCTAAATATGAAAGAACTCAAGTACTCAACAAATTACAACAACAATATCATAACAAGCAGATCCCTATTATTACTCCATTTGGAAATGTTCCATTTAATGCTCCTCTTGGAATGCCTTCTCACTTCGCCAACCAATTCAAAATGCAACCACCTTTCATGTCAGGGCCATTCAACAAATATGCACCTCATGGGGGAAATAGAAAGTATCCTAAAAAACATGTAGAGCCCAGAGTAGAGAATAAGATTGTCACACCTACTGTCAACATCACACCTCAAGTCCCTGTTAGTAGAGTAGATGATCCAGATATCAAATATTTACAATCTCTTGAAGACGAAAGTAGCAAGAGAGATTACATCGGAGAATTTCTATTCAAACAAGTTGAAAATCATCCACTTGTAGTAGACAATAACTTTACCATTGATGTTATCGGAAAGGTTACTGGTATGATCCTCGGAATTGAAGATATCAACGAAGTAATTGATATTACCTTGAACAATGAAAATTTGACTACTAGAATTACTGAGGCTTTGAATCTACTAGATTCTCAGGCTTAGAATGATCGATTACTGGTTTAACCTGAATAATAGACAAATTATGATTTATTGCTTCGTTAAACTTATTAATCTTAATTTGAACTTACTTACTAATATGTTTATTTATAACTATTAATAAAATTAATAATAATCCATATTCTATCTTGTTTATGATTCGAATTAAAACAATGATAAGAGTCCCTCTACAATCTTTACCATAAATAAGTATATTGTTAATCTATTTACTAATTATAATTTTTTTGATTTCTGTAATATTTTAATTATAATAGTCGGCTGAAATCATAGATTCAAATTGAATTAATAATATAAATGGAAAACTACTTTTTAGTTACATTAATCATAATTTCTATTATTGTAAAGAGTCTTTCTGAATTGACTTTAAATTGTCCTAAAGAGAGATGTTCTTCTAATGGACAATGTGTAGATAACTTATCTTTATGTCCTATAGCAATGAGCTGTCCTAGTGATTTCATAAAGATAAACCAATTTACCTGCTCAAAGGAATCAAAGTTTAATGTGCCATTTGTTTGTCCTGATAATTACTATGTTTGTTGGGAAGGGACTTGCACCAAGGATCCTCAAGAATGTCCGTCTATGGCCACATGTCCTTCGTCTGCTTCTGTCAGATGCCCAGACAATTCATGCGTAAAGTCAATTGATGACTGTCCAAAATATTCGGATTGTCCTAACTTCCTGCCTATAAGATGCCCTAATGGGGACTGTAGAAGAAATTTAGAAGATTGCCCTAACATTATCAGATGCCCAAAGGAATTTGGAATTCTTTGTAATGACGGATCTTGTAGGATGACCAGTGACCAATGCGAAATTCCTGCCTCTCAGACACAATGCGCAGACCAATCGATGTCCAGATGCTCAGATGGTACCTGCACAAGTTCGAAATTCTTGTGCTCTACTCCTAAAACTTGTCCAGAAGATTATGTAATGTGTTGGAATGGATCTTGTGCTGAGAGCCATATGAACTGTGACAAACCCTTCCTTTCACAATCGAACTATTGTTCAGATCCTTTACTTGTAAGATGTGAAATAGATGGTTCTTGCAAGAAAAATATAAATCAATGCGCAACAGCTATAATATGCCCTGTTGAATACCCTGTCCGATGTTGGGATTCCTCCTGCAAAGAAAAGGTCAGCAATTGTCCCGAATATCAAGAATGTCCAGAAGGAACGATCAAGTGCAATGACGGAAGTTGTACAACTTCGACATGCGGAACTCATATTACATGTTCCATGGATGCTCCTTTTAAATGCTTTGACAACACATGTAAAAAAAATCCTTTGGATTGCCCAAAAGCTCCTGATTGTCCAAGTAAATATCCAATTTTATGTTGGGATGGCTCATGTGTTGCTAATAGAGCAGATTGCTTGCCTCCAGAATCTTGTCCTGTGACTGAACCAGTCAAGTGTCCAGATAATATGTGCCGCAAAAGTGTTGAAGAATGCAAGGTTATCGATGATTGCCCAATAGGATTTAGTAGATGCACTGATGGAACATGTCGTAAAAAATTGTCAGATTGTCCATCATTGGAATGTCCTTCAAACATGCCAAAAAAATGTGCAAATGGATTATGTGTCAAAAATAGTAATACATGCGATTTTATAAACGGATGTCCCTTTTTAAAGCCTAATAGATGTAGTGATGGAAGTTGTGTTATTAAAGAAAGTGATTGTCCAGCTCCTCCAAAATGCAACGGTTCAACCTTGCGCCTATGTCCTGATGGTTCATGTTTACCTAAAAGTCAATCATGTCCATTAGAAAATGGTTGCCCTACCTATACACCATTAAGATGTGCAGATGGGTCATGTGTCGATCCAAGTAAATCTAATTGTCCAGTAGCAATTTGTCCTTTAGAAACGCCCTATAAATGTAAGGATGGGCTGTGTGCCTCTAGTCTATCATCTTGTCAATCAACAATAAATTATGCTTTCACAGAATGTGAATATACTTATTATCCTTGTGCTGATGGAACTTGTGCAAATTCACCAGAAGAGTGTAGACCTATTTTTAATTGTCCTCCAGGAACTGAAAGATGTAATGATGGATCATGTAGGGTATCACTGGAATTATGTCCTATTATAAACACCTGTCCTAAAACTAGAACTTATAGATGTCAAGATGGGTCATGTGCATTTTCTAAGGATTACTGCTTAAACATTTCAGGATGTCCACTTTCTACTCCATTCAAATGCTCGAATTCCGGTTTATGTGTAAAGTTTCTTTCTGAATGCCAGAATTATGAAGAATCGTTCCCAAGTGGAAATGGATGTGATGTAAAAACCCCCATAAAATGCATGAATGGTAAGTGTGTCAGTGATGCATTAAATTGTAAAGATACTAATGAATGCCCTCCTGGTAAGGTCTATTGTCAGAATTCAGGAACTTGCGCTAATAGACTGAGAGATTGTATAAAATATGGAACTTCTTGTCCAGAAAATTATGTTAGATGCTTAAAAGATGGAAAATGTAAACCCTCTTATGACGAATGTATTAATGAATCATCTTGCCCAATAAAAACTCCTTTCAGATGTATTGATGGTACATGTAAGAGATATCCTCATGTCAACAACCTCAAAGACGCGCTTGATTCAGAAAAATACTGTGAAAGCGGGATTCAATGTCCTTCTTATAAGCCCTATATTTGCGCTGATGGGTCATGTGTTGAAAAATCATCTTTCTGTCAATCATTTTCACAATGCTTACAAGGACAAGTTCGATGCTTTGATAGAACATGTGTTGATTCTGAAGAAGAGTGTAAAAATCCAATCAATAAATGCCCTTTAAAAAATCCTATATTATGCAATATTTCAGGTAAATGTGTAGATTCCATATTCGAATGCCAAGATGTATCATGCCCATCTTCAGCTCCTTTTAAATGTGTGAATGGATTATGTGAAACTTCACCAAGGAATTGTGTTTTTAATGAAATATATCAAACTTCTATTTGTAGTGATGAGGAAGTTACCTGTTATGATGGGTCTTGCAGAAAATCTCTTGATTTATGTCCTTTATTCCCAGGATGTACAGATCTAAGATTCCCTTTCAAATGTCCAGATGGATCATGTGTCAAAACTAAGGCTGAATGCACAGGGGCCCCGACTTGCACACAAGATCATAAATTATGTGAGGATGGTCTCTGCAGAAAAGAATGTCCTGCTTATGGAGGATGTCCTAATGACAAGCCGCTTTTGTGTCCTATTGGAATTTGTGTAAAATTCGAATCTGAATGCGCAGGTATTTCAAATTGTCCTATTGATTCTCCCATAAGATGCTTAGATGGTTCATGTGCTAATAAGATTCATGAATGCAAACGCTCAAAAAGAGAATTCATTGGAACTGATGTTTTGTTGTTTGTCTCACAATTTAATACATACAGAACACAAATGATTCTGGGTGAATATAATGAAATTATCGGTTATATTTACTTAGAATCTGATTCATTTTTATTTAAACCAAGAGTATCAGAAGACATAGAAAATATACCAGACAGTAAAAAATATCTTTCTATTCTAAAGGTGAATTCGATACCATCCTCGTTACTAAGAGACTCAAGATCCACATTCAACGAAACCAGAGCAGAAGATGTCTACAGTATTTTCCCATATGCAGATGCCTTTAATAATTTTACTTTAGAATATGAATATACAATATTATCCCCTACTATTGAAATAGGATTCTTAGAGCCAGATAGTTACAAAATCCTTAATCCTTTTATTTTGGTATTAGACTATGATTTTCCTGATAAGCACCCTAAACTTCTGAAAGAAATCAAAAATGACTCTAGCAATGCTACTGCTAAAATATTAGATCCTCTACTAGACGTGTGCTTAGGCAAGCTGAATAAAACCACAAAATTGTGGGATTGTGCAAAAAGTAATTTTCTTACCCATGCCTATCAGAATTATCAGCTCACCGGACAAGTAGTGGAGCCTGGAACATATGCTGTAATATTTTCACCGCAGCCTAACAAAGAAATTATAGAAAGAAAAACAAATTTCTTAGTTAAATATCTAGTAATAATTCTAATATCTGGAGGTGTGAGTGCTGTTGTAATCTTTATAGTCTTGTACATTTTTGTAAGAATTTACAGATACAGAGGTAAATACAAGGAATCGAGAGAGGAAGCTAAAAAATACCAAGATAGGATGCAAGAACTTCAATTGATAGGAACGAGCTACCTTGGACAGACTGTTGGAGATAATCTTGAGAACATCGTCTACACAAACAACCCAGCTTTTAAAATTCAGAAAGACGATATTAAAACTCATCGAGTGGAGGAGTTGGAACACTTCCATGAATCTGCCCTGAAAAGATATAAAGTACTCGAGAAGAACAATGAAAACCTGAAGGCAAATCACTCAAATCTCCTTGCAGAACTTGCAAGATTGAAAGAGTACAAAGAAAGGCTCGAGAAGAATGCTGACTTAGACACTGAAGTAAAAGTTCAGATCAGAACTGAGGAAAGCGATCAAGAATAAATAAACGAATTGAGATTCTAATATAGGTGAAAATTTTTTAAAAACTTTTTAAATTTTTTATTTTAAAAATTTTGTTTTATATTGTGTTTTTTATTATTTTTGAATATAATAATAAAATAGTAATTAATAATATTTTATATTTATAATATTTTATTTAATTTAATTTAAAAATGAATGATATGAATAACACTAATGTAATTCCACAAATTTCTTCAAGACTTGTAATTAAAAATATTCCAGAAAAATTTCCAGACGATCAGCTAACTGAGCTGATCAAAAAGAATTTCGAAAATCGAATCAAAGACATAAACATCTTAAAATTAGATCATAAATATTCTAAAAACAATAAATTATGTTTCTTGACTACAGATAACCTTGACACAAGAAGAGATGCTATACAGTTTTTCAATGGGTTCGAGCTAATAGATCCCAAAGGCTTTAAACAGAAATTAACGATAATTGATTGTTTAAATCAGAACAAGCAGAAAAATCAAAAAGACAAAATAGAAAATACGATCGAGCAACGTAAAATATTAAATTTAAAATTTCATTATTTATAAAGTTCTTAATTTTACAAAGTTCAAAGAATTCTTCAATAACAACAAATTAATCGATTTCAAGAATGAAGAAAGCAAATGTAAGAAAATAATATTCGTAACATTTTAATATTTAAGTCTGTGAGGGAATTTTTCAAGGGGTAGAAGAATTAGAAACCTCTGCCACAATGTCATTAACCAAATCAGAAAAACAAGAAGACAAAAAAGAAAAAACTAAGGAAGGGAGGCAAGGGATCGAGAAGAGACCTGGAAAGACGTAAATATATTTTCTATAAGTTTTATAGAATTATTACAAAAAAAACGAATTCAACTAACATTTTATCAAACCCAGCTCAAAAGGAATCCTCTGCCTCATCTAGCGGCGCTGCGATCCCTACTATAACTCCAGTTACTTCAACAGCAGAAGTCTCTTCGAAAAATCAATTTCCTATAGTTTCTGATATAGAAGTAATCACTACCACAGTCAGTACAAGCGATGGATACTACCATAACAAGAAAGACAATTATAAATCCTCATCCGGAAATAACAAAAAACATGGAAATAAGGACAATTACCACAAATATGGAGAAAAATCTGGTAACTACTATAACCAGAACAGCTATAACTATAATAAAAATGATTATTACAATAACGATAATTACGAAAATTACTACGACAACAATGGTGGGGGTAATTACTACAACAACGGCTATGATAACAATTACAAGTTCTACGATAACAGCTATTATAATAATGATGGGAGTTATAATTACAAGAAGAACTACAAGAAAGGTGGATATAAATAAGCTTCGAACTAATCACTTTGGGGAGAACAGGCAGAGAAGATTCAAAGAGACCTTTACAATAAATTGAAGAAATATTTAAAATTTTAATTCATAAAGATTAAATGAAAATTTTCGAATGACTAAAATTAGTAGTATGTCTATATGTTATATAAAATGTATTAAAATTTTTAATAATATATTGAAACAATATTTTATCTCATAAATATAAATACAATAATTAAATGTACCAAATAAATGAATTGCTGGAAATTCCGAAAAATATTCTTAGCCTTACTGAGTATGTGAATCATATACTCAGCTATCGTACAAGAAATGTAAGAGATAAAATTATCACTGGGGAATTCGAAGTCCCTTTTGATTCAAAGAAAATTGCGGGTTTCTATAATTCAAAGCATGCTAAAGCTTTGAATTCTGGTTCAGTTATTGTTAGCAATTTAATAAATGAATTCCTAATGAAGTATACTAATGAAAGGGAAACAAATTTAGTAAAAATTTTAATAAAAATTTTCTTATCAAAATGAAATAGGAATATAAACTAAAGCTAATCGATTCAAAAATTTTACAGCTTAAAGAGAATTCTTTAGATTTAGAATCAATCAATATTCAAAATTTCTCACCAAAAATATTTTCTAATAAATTAAAAATCACACCATTTCCTAATCGTAAACAGACTAGAACATTAAAAATATCAGAAGACTTTGTAAATTTTATTTTAATTTAGGAAAGAAAAGAGAAAGAAATACAGGCTAGTCAGTTCGTGAAAAAATTGAATAAAGATAAACACATGAGATATAAAAGAGAAGAAGAAAGACGTAAAAGACTAGAAGAAAGGTTAATAGAAATCTCAACTAAAATGTTTGAAAATATGCCTCCAATTAGTATTCAAAACCGGAAAGTAGCTTCAATATTAAAATTACAAAAAAGGGAAGTATCACCTATCTCTATAACTAAGCACGAGAATAAAAAGGTTAATAGTAATCGAAATAAAAAAGATAATATTGCCAATTACAAATTAGACGAGATAAATCTTCCTCCTTTATCATCAAAGCAGAAAAATTCATCAATTTTAACAATTAAAGACAATTCTAATATAAATACAAATCAGAGCAATAATTTAAATAGCTTAAATAATATCAATAATTCAGTTAATAAATCAAAATCAGACATAAACGACACTAGTTTAAGGTCGATCAAAAAAAGTCCTTATTACTTTAACGATCCAAAATTATCAAGACTAATGGATCTGAAAAACGAATTTAAATATAAGTATGGATATCATTTAGACACAACTAATTTAATGGAAGGAGGTGATTATAGCACTCACATTAACATAATATTTGATGGGAATTTGGAAAAATCCCCAGATTAAGAATTTTCATATAGAATTTAAGATTGATACTCACCTTTACATAAGGAAATATTTGCTTTTATGTGAATATAACTAAAAATTTCTAACTATATATACACTAACCTCTTTATACTAATTATTTATATCACTAGTAACTTATCAAAATTTTAATAATTAAAATGCTTAATGATAAACAAAATGAATTACTTCAACTGATTCGTTCTCTTCTCAAAATAAATGTCAACGAAGAAATTTTCACTTTCAAAGAATTTCAAGAATTTCTCACTAGTGACAGAATTTCCTTCCTTAAAATTTCTTATCTTCCTGGTAGTAATAGAATTCTTCTCTTAAATAATGAGAGTGTAAAGACTTTCACCGAGAGAGATGTCAGCCTCACTTTTTACAAAAATGAAAGAAATAAATCAGAAATTAACATCCAAAATTTCCTAGATAAAGTTGATGTCTCTTTTACTAAACAAGCTACGAAATTAATTTGTAATGAATTAGACAGCAGCATTCTCACAAAATTTAAATCTTCAAAAAATGAAAACATTCTCAATTACTTTACAAATTTTAAGGAAAAATTACTCAACTTCGAAAGAAAATTAAGAAACGAAAAAATCTCTGATGGTATTACTACAGAAGACAATTTTGATTTGATTTTCCTACCTGAAGATGAGATAGAATTTTGGAAAATCCAAACAAAATTTACCAGCAATGAAAGAAACAAAAAACTTTTTGCAAGTTTTATGAAAATTGAAAAATATTTTTCAGAAACTTTCGAAATAAGTGCAGAAAATTCGAATGAGGTTTTCACAGGATTAATTGGGTGCTGTGAGGATATTTTACATGACATCACAATCATTCCAAAAGTGAGTCCAATGAGGATAAAGAATTTTCTCGAAATTTCTTTAGATCATTTCGCCTACAAAATATCTTCATATTTATCAAAATTCAATTTTGCTGAAAATTCTTCTCAGCAGCTCACAAAACTAAACGAGTTACAAAAATCAATTCGCTTCGCGTTTGACAGAATAACAGCATTAAACAGGGTTGCATTAAGGGACAAACCATTTCATTTTGTATCAAATTCGCATTCATATACATATACATTTGTAAATTCTAACCCAAGCCAGATGTCTGAATCTTTGCTGAATTCGTCTGAAATCGAAAAAATTTTCCTCAAAATAAACGATGTGATCGATTTAAAAAGTTTGTTGACTGAAATTAACAAACTGATCCCTGATTTCAATGTCCAGGAAATTTTGAAAAATTTTAGTACCGACAAAAAATTTCTTGATGATGCGAAATCTTTGGTTAACCGCGAAATCCAAAAAGTCGAAGGGAATTTAATAGAAAAACTAAATTCTGAAGTATTTGGAAACACTACACATGTGGTTTCTACCTTAAGAGAATTGCAAAACTGGAAGAACATACTTAATCGTCAGAGGATTTTAGAGCTCACATACAATAAGCGAAAAGAAATCTTGAAAGACCTGCACGATTATCTGAATCAGATAAATTCTTTATTTGAAGAGCGTACACAAGATTTGATGGACGAGGCGATCTCACAATTAGGGACAGATAAGATTTATATAGGAACTATAAATAATATTTCTCCTAAGCTTACTAAAATCATCTTCGCTCATACACTCAAACAAAAATGTGAAATGTGTAAAAAACTTTCTCACGTGTTGAGAGACGTTGAGAATTACAACACCTTCTTTAACAAATGTGAAAACTATTTCAACAAAATTTCTGAATTTATAGAAGAAAGTATTCATGACTGGTCGAATTCCTTTGGTGTTCTGGATTCTTTGAAAAAGAATCTTCTTCCTAAATTCGGATCTGACTTGATAGAGATTAACAAGAAATCAGGAGAGCTAATTGTAAACTTTTCAGAGAAGTTGTTCGTGATTATACAAGATATCAGAGTCTTAACTGAGTACGGATATCTAAGTAAAATTCCAAAGGCCTTGATTGAGATAAACGAAGACGGAAAGAAAATTCTAAAGGAGGCGATAAGTCTCAAACAAATTTCAAATTTTTACAACACGCTCTCAAGTCAAGTAATTGAATGTCAGAAGCCGATGTTAGTGCAAAATGCCAAGGAGTTTGAATCTAATTTATTGTTATTAACCGAACGCAGTAAATTAAAGTCAAAATCTCAGGAATCTCAGAGTTCTGGTAACTCCGGATTCGATTTGGAGATTTTTGTTAATTTAGTTCACAACGCAGCTACGGATTTAACAAAAGAAATCAGAAAACTAAAAAAATCACATTCTACGATTTTAGACTTACTCACACAAATGCTGAATTACGATTTGATTTCAAATAAAAACAAATGGAAAGAAATTCTTAATAAGATTAGAAACGTCTTTAAAGAAACTACAAGTAAATACGAAGATCCTCGTATTTACCAAGAATGGAAGAGTCATTGGAACTTTCAGATATACAAAGTTTTGAAAATCCAGTACACCCTGTCCTTAGAAAAATTCTTTCAGAATGTGTCTGAAATAGACTGTGAATTTATGATCCAACACAAAACTTTGACTGTGAACCCACCCCTCGAAGATTTAAGAAAGATTATCCATAAAGAAATAAAATCTTTTGTTTCGATCCCTAGTTTAATTCGTGGGATTGTAGAAGATGATGTGAACTCTGTTGAATATTTTCAAAATCTCATCCCTAAAAATTTTGAGAATATTCAAGCTTTGTATTTAAAACTTAAAGACGCAATAAATAAATTAGAAGCACTTAGAGAGAATCTCTCACAGATCATTGGATTTTCATATATTGACTTCGAAAATTATATCCAGAACAATTTCAGTAAAACGGATGATTGGAAAAACAATTTCGAATTTTTAAGAAAGAAATTCAAAGAAATAGAAAAAATGGACGACTACATAAAAATCGACTGCTTTAAGATCAACTTAGCTCCATTTAAAAATTTCTGTGAAAACACATTCGAAGATATTTTTGAGATTTTAGGCTCCAGCCTTAAGGATAGGATCAAAATCAAGATCAATTCAGTCGATGAATTTGTAAAACAGGGAATGGAAAGAATGAATCAAAAATCACAAAGTATGAGTGAGATAATAATCTTCAAACAGAATTATATTGAGCTAACTAGAAAAAAATTTGATTACAAAAAACAATGCGAAGAAATCGAAGAAATGAACAGACTTATGACACTTATATCAGGTCAAAGTCTAAATCTCCAAGCAATGGAATCCCGTTGGTTAAATTTCGACGCAATGATGAATTCCTATTCGCACATGATCGAAGAACAGAAAGAAAACATAAAAAGAGAACTCGAGAAGAAAATAAAAAGCAGCGTAGATTCCTTAGAGAAATTTTATTCCAAATGGCAGGCGGTGAAGGTTCCTGACAACTTAATCCCAGACAAAAACACCAACATGAATGAAATCGCAAGGAATATAAAAGCTATATACGATGAGTGGAATAAACTAGAGGAATTCATAAATGGGATATTTGAAGAATGTAAAAACTTCGAGATAGAAATTCCGCAGATCAAGAATTACGAAGAAATCAAATCTGAAATTTATAGTAATAAATCCAAATGGGAGCTTCTTTCTGAATTTAATGAAAATTTATCACTATTAGAAAATGAGGAGTGGTTAAGCATTAGACACAAGGCCTATAATCTGATGCAGGACTTAACAGTGAATTGGCAAGACAAGATGAAGAAGAGAGAAAAAGACTTTATCTATTATCATATCACTTCTACTATAGAGGTATTTAAGTCAAGTCTTACTGTATATAAATATCTTATTGGCGATAACTTCGAAAGAGACCATTGGAAAAGTTTATTTAACATCCTAAAGTTTGATAACAAGATAACCAAAGAAAATTTGAGGTTCGGAAATTTTATAGAAAAAACAGAATTGCTAATTAAGAAAACAACCGAAATAAAAGATTTATATACCCGAGCTCAGGGCGAAATTTTAATCAGAAATGCTATGAGCGAGTTGACAGCTTGGTTTGAAACGGCTGAATTTTTGTTCACAGAATACATAAACTTAAACAATAATCGTAAGACTCCGCTTATAAAAGAATGGAAAGAACTCCTGAACGAAATTTCAGAAAAACAGGCCTTATTGATAAGTGTAAAATCTTCGGAATACTTTTCAAGATTTTCAGACCAGATAGAACAATTCGAAAACAAATTTTCAAATTTGGATGTATGGTTGGGAGATCTAAATCTTATACAAAGAAAATGGGTTTACCTCGAACCCATCTTTACAAGAGGTTCCTTACCAAAAGAGCAAGTTAGATTTAAAAAAATCGACGATGAATTTAGAAATATTATATTCACCTTAAATTCAGCTATGAAAGTTAATAGTATATTTAACATAGTTGCATTGAAGGACACTTTAGATATGCTGATAGATCAGTTAGAGAAGTGTCAAAAGGCTTTAAATGATTTTCTAGAAGATAAGAGGAATAAATTTGCAAGACTGTATTTTTTAGGTGATGATGATCTCCTAGAATTCCTTGCTAAGAGTAAGGAGAAAGCTGTGATTAGGAATAATTTGAAAAAACTGTATCATGGCATTACTAGCCTTACTATTAATGATGCAAATATTGAAAAAATTAGTGTAACTCATATGGAAAGTGCTATTGGCGAGAGAGTAAAACTAAGCAAAGAAGTTTTAATTGTAGATGATTTAGAAATCTGGTTGAATGAATTAAGTAACGAAATGAGAAACACTCTTTGCAATAACCTAAATGAAGGTGTAAAAAATTTGTCAGATTCTGAGTTGAATTGCTTGGATATCTACTGCTATCAGATATGTGGGCTGATTGAAAATTTAAATTTCACATTTTTAGTAGAAAACTATTTAAAAAATAAAAGCTCCAATCTAAACAGCATTTTACAAAAGCTTATTAAAACAATTTCTGATTTAACATTAACACAAGCGAAATCAGGAAGAGACAGCTTAAAATTGTTTAAAATAAAGAATTTGATGTTAGATTTAATTCACAATCGTGAAGTAATAGAAATTTTAATAAAAAATAATGTAAATGAAATTTTAGACTGGAATTGGTACAGTCAGCTTAAGTATTATTTCTATAAGGATAATAAATCAAATTCCAATGAGAATTTACTAAAAATAAGCATGTGTGACGGTTATTTCGATTATACCTACGAATACCAAGGGGCCTCACAAAAGCTTGTCCATACCCCTCTGACAGATAAATGTTATTTAACACTAACTCAGGCTTTGAAACTTGGTTATGGAGGAAACCCATATGGACCAGCTGGAACAGGAAAAACAGAATCAGTTAAAGCATTAGGACAAGCTTTTGGCAGACAAGTACTAGTCTTTAACTGCGATGAGGGTATTGATTTCAAAGCGATGGGAAGGATATTTATAGGATTGGTAAAAAGTGGTGCATGGGGTTGCTTCGATGAGTTCAACAGGCTGTTAGAAGAACAGTTATCGGCTATTAGTATTCAAATACAAATTATCCAGTATGCCTTAAAAAATAGAATTAATTCAATATCTTTACTTAATCATAATGTAAATGTAAATATGAATGCAGCAATTTTCGTAACTCTTAATCCTGCAGGAAAAGGATATGGGGGTAGATCGAAATTACCTGATAATCTTAAGATACTTTTTAGACCTGTTGCCATGTCTGTCCCTGATAATCAACAAATCGCACAGACATTACTATATGCAGAAGGTTTCAAACATGCTGATATATTTGCACAGAAGATAGTTGCCTTGTTTACTTTATGTAAACAAAGTTTGTCAAATCAGCAGCATTACGATTGGGGACTGAGAGCTTTGAAAACAATTTTAACAGTAGCTAATCAACAGATACAACTGTTCCTAAATCAAGGAAAATCATCCACTTATGAAGACGAAGTCGAAATATTGATTAAATCAATTAGAATTAATGTATTATCAAAACTAACTTTTGAGGATGCAAGGAATTTCAATCTTTTAATAGAAGATGTATTCCCTGGTGTCAGAATGACTGACATCTCCTACGATGAATTAAACAATGCATTAATGGATGCCTATTCAGATTTACATTATGAATTTATTGAGAGCCAATTTAAGAAGGTATTACAATTTTATGAAGCTTGTCGACAAAGAATGGGAGTGGTTCTGGTTGGTCCAAGTGGCTGTGGTAAATCTGCCATCTGGAAATTACTCAAGGCAGCTTATACTAAACTAAAACAAGAAGTGGTTATTTATATTATAAATCCTAAATCTATGCCCAGGAACCTTCTCTTAGGTCAGATGAATCATGACACTGGAGAATATTCCTATGGTGTTTTAACAAAATGCGCAAGGGAAATCGAGAAAGAACCGTCAACTGTAAAATGTTGGATTATCTGTGATGGCGATGTCGATCCTGAGTGGATTGAAGCATTAAATTCAGTGCTAGACGATAATAGACTACTTACTATGCAAAATGGAGAGAGAATTAACTTCGGATCTAATGTAAATTTCATTTTTGAAACTGATTCTCTTAAATTTGCGTCACCAGCCACGATATCTAGAATGGGAATAATATACATGAATCAAGAAGATTTGAACATCAAATCCATCATAAAATCATGGATCAGAAAACAAACAAACAAGACTACAAACAATAACCTGGAAAATTGGTTTGAAAATTACTTCTTCACAATTTATAATAGCTATACAGCTAATTATTCACTAATGCTTAATACTACCAATTTCGGATCTATCGAAAATTTTCTTTCCTTACTGGCAGGAAACACAGAAATTAGAGCCTGCTTTACAGACGCTATTATAAAAGGTCTAGGAGGTAATTTACCATACGAAGAAAGAAAAAAATTTGCTTTGGAAACATTTTCGATTACAGGAGACAAACCATCTAACATATCAAATCCTTTAAATAATTATATTGACAAAAAGTCATGCACATTAAAGGAATATACGACAGATATAACTTATAAAGAAATTGATTTAAAACTCTTTTTCTCCTTAAAAACAAATCCCTTAGTTAAAACAAAGAGCGTACTCCGTGATTTAGAAACAATTAATAAATGGTTAGAACGGATGGAGCCATTTATTATAATAGGTCCCGAGGGATGCGGTAAAAGCTTATAATCAATCATGCAATTTCAAGCATAAAATCCTGCCATATTTCGATAGTCAACTGCACATCACAGACGAGCTCAGCTAATATTATACAAAAGCTGCTACAGAACTGCACGATATCAAATACATCAAAAGGTAGATGTCTAAGACCAAAGGATTGTCAAAAGTTAATTCTTTATCTTAAAGACATCAACTTACCAAAACCTGACAAATACGATACAATTCAGCTAATTTCTTTTCTCCAGCAAATCGTTGCATATCAAGGATTCTACAATGAAAATTTAGAATTTCTTCTGTTAGATAAAATTCAGATTATCGCATCGATGAATCCTTCATCTACAGTTGGAAGATTTGAGATTACAACTAGATTTACAGGGAATGTTAGAATTCTATACTTAGATTACCCGACGAACGAGGAGCAATTTGAAATATATGAAAATTACATGAAAGCTATTCTATCAGTTGAGAATTTATCTTTCTTCAACAACAAACCAGGAAATTCCGACACTGAATTATTCATAAAAATATTGACTGAATCCACATTAAAAATATACAATCACATTAAAAACTCTTTCTTGCCCGATGAAAATCGACATTATGTTTTTACTCCTAGAGATATTTCTAACTGGCTTGTCGGTATGCTAAGATATGAAGCAAAGGAGAGAGAAGAGCTGATCACTATATGGGCTTATGAATCGTGCAGGATATTTAGAGATAGGCTAGTTAATAAGGATCATAAGAATAAATTTGACAAATTTTTAACAAATGAAATTACTTCAAGGCTTAAATTGACCAATTTTAATTTAACTTCATTACATGATAAAA
>Ga0169931_10004058_pt1 | contig 22939 bp, 21 predicted proteins | sample Kivu_15m_20L_FD_129675 | JGI IMG/M metagenome (GOLD analysis project Ga0169931, IMG submission 129675) | Freshwater microbial communities from Lake Kivu, Western Province, Rwanda to study Microbial Dark Matter (Phase II) - Kivu_15m_20L... | ecosystem: Environmental > Aquatic > Freshwater > Lake...
AAGTATGCCAAAAGGTCTTTGGGGTAATAGTTAAGTTTGAAATAATCGGAGAAGTCACAGGATGTTGGTAAGTCGATCGCTTTGTGACTCATTGCTATGTTTCCAAAAAGCTAGGCTGATATGAGCTTATGATAGTCTAAACTCCAATGAAATCGAGCGATCGCTTTGTGAGGAGATTAGGAGGCGATCAATTTCTAGAGATCGATTAATCCTAAACTAATTTGTATTGCACTGTTTACTTGTTCCATTAACTGCTTAGAAACTATGCCTATTCTCTTAACTAAACGCTGTTTATCAATAGAGCGAATTTGATTGAGGAGAACTACTGATGGCTTAGTTAAACCACCTTCGGGGGGAGTAATCAAAACTTCTGTGGGATATAGTTCTATATCAAATTGAGAGGAGAGTGCTGCGACAATTGTAATAGGACTATGCTGATTAGAAATATCATTTTGGAGAATGAGCGCAGGTCTAGTTTTTTGAATTTCTGAGCCAACAGTGGGGTCAAAGTTTACCAGATAAATTTCACCTCTTTTGGGAAATGCTACCTGTCGCTGTTTTGCCATGATTCCTCGTCAACGTTAAACCAGTCTTGAGTAATCCCTAAGTCTCGATCTGCCCAGCGTAATGCGCCCTGCTTGAGTTTTTCTCTGAGGTTTTTCTTTGCTTCGGCGTTGATGTAATACTTGACTGCAAGATCGATCAGGTGGCTCCGATCTCCTTTTGGTGCGATGCGATCGAGTAATTCTACTGTTTCGCTGGGTAAGGTGATGTTAATGCGTTGATACATAGTTGTGAATACACATTGTTTGTGTGTATTATATCGCGATCGCCTATTCCCCTCTCATCTAGTAAGCGAAATTTGGCGATCGCTTTTTGAGGAGATTAAGGGGCGATCGCGCAGTTTGCTTGTCCTCTATTGATTTAACTAGCTGCTAATGTAGGGAGTTTTAGAGGGACAAGTGCTTTGTGTAACATACTAGGCTTTGCATTTAAGTAAATCTCTTGGCAGTTAATCTCGTTATAGCCAACTACTACTGCGCCTATGGTTGAACCAATTTCAGGATACATTTCTGTACTCATGATTCCCTCATCTAAGAAATCGGGAATTTTAATCAAGCCTTTTACTGAAGATTCGTCAATTTTGATGAAAACTCCAAATGGCGTATGAAATTCTACTGTACCCAGTACAAACTTACCTAGCTTATATTTAGCTTTAATTTGCTCCCAGTTGAGGCGATCCATATAATTTACCGTGGTTTAAGAACTCGTGGAAATTGGTTGAGAATTGGAAACAACTTTTGAGGAATAACTACTTCAATTCTTTCGTGATTGTCTTTTTCGTCATAGCGATTTTCAAGAGGCTTAAAATAGCGATCGTAAATTTCTCGATCTATTTCGATTTCCAGAATACCATCTTTATAGCTGTGGTTGAACTCTTCAGCGATGCTTCTGTCATTAGCTCCAGCAAAGTAACAACTTCCATCAAGGTAAGGGGGATTGTAGGGAAAATCGATAGGTTGAAATCCTTCTTCTAATAGTTTTTGACCTTTACCTTTTTGAGGTGCTTTGTATATTGTAATGGTATCAGTATATTTTGATCGCTCGGAAAGCATGAATTGATGTCTTAACCAAGAAAAACACTAGAATTGTAAAACATTTTAACAGTTTGTCTGTTAGCCAAATTTTAAGATCGCTTTTTGAGGAGATTAAGGGGCGATCGCGTAGCTCACAACCTAAAGCACAGAGATTAAGATCCCCGACTTTTTCTCTGCGATCAAAAGGGATTTCGCATGTTCATAAAAAAGTCGGAGATCTCACCCCTCGCAATTTAACTAAAATCAACTCTTTTCCCTTTTCCTTTCTACTTTTTACTTTCTAAAAGTTGTCTGTCGCTTTCTGAAACATTGGGGTTATTGGTGAGGTAAGGACGTAGCCAATTGCAGGCTTCAGAAATTGCTAACTCTGGATCGATATCCCATAATTTGATGGAATTGTCATTACTTCCAGAGGCGATGGTTTTGCCATCGGGCGAAAAGGCAACGCTCATAACCCCATTGCTATGACCCGTGAACGTCCGCAGTTCTTTTCCTTCCAGATTCCATAATTTGATCTGGTTGTCATAACTGCCAGAGGCGATGGTTTTGCCATCTGGTGAAAAGGCTACGCTCATAACCCAATTGCTATGACCCGTTAGCGTCCGCAGTTCTTTCCCTTCCAGATTCCATAATTTGATCGTTTTGTCATCACTGCTGGAGACGATCGTTTTGCCATCTGGTGAAAAGGCTACGCTCATAACCCCATTGCTATGTCCTTCAAGGCGATTGGCTTCGCGAATGTTATAAAGGACTTCCCAAAGTCGCCCAAAGGTTTTACTCTCGGTATAGTTAGGAACGATCTTACGGATATCAGGATCGAAAATGCGCTTGGCTGCTCTTAATCCTGCCACTATTGCATATAGCTCCTTATGGGCAAGCCAGTATGCCTCACAGGTGATGCTCACCGCTGCGATTTCAGCAATTTCGGCACGTTGGAGTTCCTGCTGGCTCTTTGCTAACAGAATTTGCAATTGCTCCTTGGTCTCAGCTAACTTCTGCTGCAACTTTGTCATTTCAGGTGCTTGCGACGCACGGATAAACTCCGCCAGATAGTCATGTACCAACTGATAGCGATCACAAGGTGACTCAGGAATTAACACCACCAAACCCGATCGCACAAAAATCTCCAACACCAAATCCAACGCCGACGCATCCCCCTGCATTTCAGCAAGCAAATCTTGCAAATCCTTTTCTAACTCCACACGAGTCTTTAACGGACGAGTCCCCCGCTCATCGGTCAACATAAATAGCAGGAATTTCGCCAAGCGCTCATTCTCCTCCCCACAATCCACAATCACATCATTCAAATATCGCTCAACTAATGTCGCCTTCGGATTCGCACCCAACAGGCGATAGTTAGCAAGAGTCTTAATTCCCTCCTGCTGCAACTGCGCCCCCACCACTTGAAGCTCGATCGGACGCACCTCACCTAGCTCATCCTTGAGATCATCTGCGATCGCCTCAATCAACTCAGGCTCCAAATAAAATCGCGACTTCTCCGTCAGGGTTTGCATCAATGATTTAGCCGACCCCACCTTGAGATTGCCAACCCGATATAACACATTCTTACTGAGAATATCCTGATCGATCGCCCTCATACTCTCGATCTGATTACATTCCAGCAAATAATGCAGATAATCCTCCCGCAGCGATAAAACCACCTTCAGCGAAGATAGATTTTGTGAATCATTGAGCAATTTCCCAATAAATTCAAAAAATCGCCGCCTCTCAGTCGCTTGATTGTAATAAACAAAAAAGAACTCCTCAAACTGATCAAAAATTAAGACTAAACGTTTATTTTGCGCTTCTTTTTCTCGCAATTTTGCCATGATGCCATCAAGTTGCAACTCCTTGCCTTGAGCAGATATTCCATCTACAAGCATAGGCTCGATCCCCCTGCCTTCGGCATCCCCTTTAGATAGGTGGACTTGATTATTTAAGCCATCTAAAGCCCCCCTTTGCAAGGGGGGTAGGGGGGATCTAGTTTCATCTACAAGCATAGGCTCGATCCCCCTGCCTTCGGCATCCCCCTTAGAAAGGTGGACTTGATTATTTAAGCCATCTAAAGCCCCCCTTTGCAAGGGGGGGAGGGGGGATCTCCCCTGCGCCGAAGCCAGAGATTTCTCCAACTCCTCTTCCCAATTTGTATAAACCCGCATGGCGATCGCGCAAACATCTCTCCCTTCAAACGAAGTATGCTCTAACTGCGGAATCAATCCCGCATTCACCAGCGAACTCTTACCAACGCCTGACTTGCCGTACAGCACGATCAGCTTATAACTCGGCTTCGCAATCCGCGAAATCAACTCATCAAGATCGTGCTTGCGTCCCGAAGCCTCGATTTCGGTTGCCACATCAGTTTGCGACTTGCCGACCGACTTCTTACCCTGTAATCTTCCCGCACCAATAAACGCACGATAGCCATACTGCTGCTCAACTGCATATTGTTCTTGCTTAGTGACATAGGCTTCGAGATATTGCTTTTGTTTGGTGTAAAGCGATCGCAACTCCTGCAAAACTTGAATATAAATATCTGGATGCCCAGTATCTCCCAACTCTTTTGCTTCGAGCAGTAACGGTAATCCCCCTTCAGCATTTCCGAGATTAATTTCTGCTTTAGCAAATATTAGTAGATACAAATTACGCCATTCTTGATTATTTTCGTGGGAATGACTCAAAAAGGGAAGTGCTAACTTTATGTTGGTTCTAGCAACTTCCCATTGCTGTTTTTGGAGAGCTAGTTCGGCTAAATATCGATAATCTAAGGCAAGGTGATGCGGATGTTGAAACTCTTGATGGAGAGGTAATGCCTTTTGGATATTTGTCTCCATTGTTTCAAAATCAGACACCCATTTCGCAATTACAACTAGGCGCATGATCACATCTGCCATGAGATCGCGACGTTTAGCTTTCTCAAAAATATCGAGTGCATCTTGAAAAGCCGATCGCGCTAATTCCCAATTAGGTGTGCGATATTTTTCAGCATCCGCAATTGTGTAATTTACCTGTCCAATTTGATTGATTAATAGCCCACAGCGCTCAAAATCTTGAATTTCTTGCCAATAGTTAAAACTTGCTTGTAAATACTGCAAAGCCTTTTCAGGTGAATTATTAGGCGGTAGCGTGTCTAACCCACGAATAAAGTTAAGATTAGCTTGCAGTTTGGCACTGGTCATCTAAAACGTGATCGACGTATTTCCGCCTTTTTTATCGGCTTGAAATGGACGTTTCAGCACCTATCCCTCATTAGCTGACCAGTGCCTGCAGTTTTGGTTCAATATTTAAACCGCGATCGCCTAAGTCCTTGAGAGCAGTCTCCAATTCTGAACATAGAATCGATCCGAGCCGATGAATTTGTCCCAACTTTTTGAAAAAAGGAATTTCGCTAGGCGCAAGTACATGACTGAATAAAGCCTCACTACCATCATGCAAAGAAGTGAGTAACTCATCGGTAGCGATCTCAAAGTCAAGAGTCGTCGTCCAACTCTCAAAATCTGGGGCGACCCGAATAATCCGCTTATGCACAGCATCGGAAATCCACCACACAATCGGATAGGGGCAGTGATTGCGAAACATTTCGCGATTGATATTCAGATCCAACAGTGCTGCCTGTAGAACATCAAGTTCATCCAGTCCCACGATGGACAATGCGGCGGGAGTTTCAGACGGTACTTGCGAAATGATGTAGTTATATAAGTCTTTTTGCGATCGCGGCAGTCTAATCTCATGGATTGGTTGCGGATGGATTTCTTTAAGATGCAAGATTAGGCGATCGCGTAAATCCTGATAGTTGCATCGCACCAACAGCAGCTTAAACTCACCCTCATACAGATCCAGCGTCATCGAAAGCTCTTGCAATAAATCCTCATTCTCAGGAGAAATATTTGCTGATGTCAGAGTAGATTCATCACTCATTGCTTTGTGACCCAGATTTAGGACTGCTACATTATTAACCAATTAAACAAAAAAGGCTTGCTAAGCAAGCCTTTTTTGTTTAATTGATAATTAAATTCACCAAAGTTCGCACTGCGAAACCAGTACCACCAGCATTGTTATAGCCAGACTCACGCTCAGTCCAGACGGGCCCTGCCACATCGAGGTGCGCCCATGCTGTTGTTTTTTCCACAAATTGCTTCAAAAATAAAGCCCCTGTAATCGCACCACCAGCTCGTGAGCCTGTATTTTTAAAATCAGCAACCACTGACTTTAACTGGTCAAAATAGGGATCTTCAAGGGGCATCCGCCAGAATTTCTCACCAGCATCTTTTGCCGCTTTAGCGATCGCCTCAGCAAAGTCATCATCAATCGACCACATACCTGCAATGTCTTCACCTAGAGCCACCACACAAGCACCAGTCAGCGTAGCCAGATCAACGATCGCATCCACACCTAATTTATCGGCATAGACCAGCGCATCCGCAAGAGTTAAGCGACCTTCAGCATCAGTGTTATTCACCTCAATGGTTTTGCCATTGGAAGCAGTGAGAATATCTCCTGGACGCATGGCACTGCCATTGACCATATTTTCGCAAGTAGCGACGATGAAATGGACTTCGATATCGTTAGGTTGCAGATGGGCGATGACCTTAGCTGCTCCTAATGCAGCCGCAGAACCTCCCATATCGGTTTTCATGAGTTCAATGCTGCTACCGATACCCGTTTTCAGATTCAATCCACCTGAGTCAAAGGTCAAGCCTTTACCCACGATCGCTAATTTGCGCTTCGGTGAGCCATTGCTGTAAGTAAGGTGAATAAACTTTGGTGGAATGTCTGAAGCTTTAGCCACACCGAGGAATGCGCCCATGCCCAAAGCTTCACATTCAGCTTGTTCGAGGATTTTAGCGGTGAAATGTTCTGATTCATTGGCGATCGCTACCGCAGTTTCTGCCAATGTAATTGGGGTCACGATATTGGCTGGCGCAGATACTAGCTCTCTCGCCAAAATTACACCATCGACAATCTGCTGTGCCTTCGCGATCGCAGGATTTGCCAATTCAGGATCAGTTTCTAAAACCTCCACTTGATCGAGGAACTGCGGGTTGGCGTTTTTGGATTTAAACCGTTTGTCTTGGTGTGCGGCAAGTAACGCACCTTCAGCGATCATTTGAGCAGTCAAACTCACATCTTGGTTATAGACAGGAAAAGCTAGCGCTAATTTTTTTACTTTCTCCTTATTTGCCCATTTCACGGCAGTTGCAGCAGCTTTGCGCCAGACATCCGCAGTAGCTTTAGCAGGATCTCCTAATCCAATCAAAATCACCTTACGAATTGCATAGTCAATACCCACACGTCCACTGACCGCAGCCCCTGTTTCCCCTGTAAACTCTGACTCAGTAATCAAATCCGTTAAAGTGCAAGCCAAAACCTGAATATCCAAGTTTTTTAATGGTTCAGATAGTTCTAGAGTTTTCTTTGCTGAGTTTTCAGTTTGCTCATTACTAGCCTGTGGACTAGCAAAAACAGCGATCGCAAGGGCATCACCATGCCAAGCCTGCGGAGCAGTTAATGATGGGAAAATATTCATTTTAGATAAAGTCTGTAAGATTTTTCGCGACGTTACATCTAATATTAAAGCTTAGAAAGCAGAAGGGGCGTAAGGTGTGGATTGCTGTTTTCCGATCAAAATCTAGAGACTTTTATGTGTAATATCTCTAAATTTCTAGGTTTGTACTACAATTTTTATGCCAACATGCAGACATAATCATCTTTACCCGATAGCATGATGATTGTAACGTAGGAGCTATCAGAAGATGCTTTGACAAAGGTATGTTGGTTGCTATTTAAATGCGAGGAGTGACGGACTGAATTATGCGAATTTCTTCCAGTTGGTTGACGCTTGGTGCGAGTCTATCGCTTCTGATTCCAGCTTGGACAGCCAATGCTCAAGAATTTACTATGCCCCTAAGACCTTATACAAAGGTTGTCCTAGAGCCTGACTTTACAATTAAATACACTTCCTTGGTTGCGTCAGAAGTGAACACCTCTGCAAAAGTGGATAGCCTTAAGCTTAATAGTGCAAATAGTGCATTAGTTAGTAATCAACAACCTATCCTCCAAGATATTCAGTTAACGACCGCATCTTTACCCAAAGCCGCCCCTCCAGACACCTCAAAGCTACCTGCCTCAGAGTCAACTATCTCCCAAGATAGCCTACGAACACAACCTGAAAAAGTCAGTTCTTCGACCGAACCTGCCAGAGTAATTCCTAGCGCTGCCGCCTCTGATCCAGGGCAACTCGATCCTGCACAGACATTAGTTGTACCTACTACCCCTAGTCAAGTCAAACTAGACATCACCAAGCCTGTCTCTCTCGCAGAACTTCTGGACTTAGTTGAAAAGACTAATTCTGATGCAATTCGCGCCAGAATTACGGTCGAACGTGCTCGGGCTGTCTTACAAGAAGCTGAAACATTGCGATCGCCAACGGTTACAGGCTCAGTACAGTACAGTTACAATGAATCAGCCCAAATAAGTCTAAATAGCATCAATAACAATACACCTCTTGGCAAAACTAACAGTAATCCACTGACTGGCACTATAGGAGTTGATTACAACATTTTTGACTCAGGTGCTAAGGATGCAGCCATTCGGATTGCGGAAAATAACTTACGCATTGCTGAAGCAGATCTCAGTCGGATCAGACAAAATATTCGCCTCAGTACTGTCACCGCCTATTACAACTTGCAAAATACCGATGAAACCATCCGTATTCAACGCAAAGCTGTTGAAAATGCTGAAAAAAGCTTAAAGGATACGAAAGCTAGAGAGAGAGCAGGTGTTGGCACAAAATTTGACGTATTGCAATCTGAAGTGCAACTGGCTAATGCTAAGCAAGATTTACTCAATGCTGAAGCGGCTCAGTTAATAGCTAGACGCGAGCTATCTCGTCAGCTAAATTATCCTGCGATCGTTGAGATTACTGCTGCCGATAAAGTTGCACCTGTCTCTGAATGGAAGTTACCAATAGAAGAGACTATCTTGCTAGCAGTAAGGAATCGTGCTGAGCTAGACATTCGCAAATTAGAGCGAGAAGTTGCCCGCGATCGCGCTAGCAGTTCTCTAGCTCAATTAGGTCCTAAAGTTAATTTATTTGGCAACTTTAATAATAATTCTGAGTTTACCAGTGGTAGTGGCATTGGCGTTGGCTACCAAATCGGGGCAAGTCTAAACTGGAACCTCTATGATGGAGGCAAGGCCGCAGCGCAAGTAAATCAATTTAAAGCAGATCAAGCAATCGCCGAAACTCGTTTTGAGCAAGATGCACGTCAAGCTCGCTATGACGTAGAAGAGTCATACATCAATCAGCGATCGCGTCTTCAGCAAATTGCAACTGCAACTAAAGCAGTTGAACAAGCTCAAGAAGCCTTGCGTTTAGCCCGTCTTCGCCTCGACGCAGGAGTTGGCACACAGCTTGAGGTCATTAATGCTGAAGTTGCGCTCACTACTGCTGATGTTAACCGCGTACAAGCAATTATCGGTTACAACCAGTCCCGTGCTAATCTTGAACGAGCTATAAGTGGTTTATAACTAATCAAAAAATAAGGGACGCAAAGCGTCCCTTATTTTTGATATATTCACATCAAAACCTAGAGGCTGTTTATGGTGACGATAACGGATGGGTTTATTTACGCTTGTTTATTCTCTATGGCGTTGATTGCCTGGTTTAGCATTGACACTAGTATAAAGAGACTTGAGCGAAAGGTGAAGCGCATGGATCTCTCGTTGAGCTTGCTCCTAAATCGTATGGAGTTTGAAATTCCATCTCAACTCTCGGATCGCGTCAAGCAGATGGCACTTGATCCCTATAGAAAGTTAGAAGCCATCAAACTTTATCGAGAAGAAACAGGAGTGGGGCTTAAAGAAGCAAAAGAAGCCATAGAAGAGTTCATTGAAAATAATCATCGTCAATGGGAATAGCAGCGTTATTGCCTTTGGAGCTTGAACTGCTATATGGCAAAACCCAAATAAATAAAGGCGGCGCTTCGCGCCGCCTTTATTTATTTGGGTTTTTGTAGTTTTTTATGATTTGTGGGAAGCACACCCTAATAGGGTGTGACTCTACAAGCCATTTAGGATGGCGATATCACGATCTTTTTTACGCATGTTAAAAAAATAGATGCGTTTGGGTAACATCTTGCTTGTTACAAACAGAGCAACCATATATTCAAAAAAGTTGCCACAGACGATGAGACCTAGTTAAGGTCTAAGATGAGGATAAATCATGAAAGCAGTGCGATTAAATCTTGAAGATAGACAAGCTTGGCAGAAATTGCAGCATGTTCTGACCAGCCTTGCTTCCGATTATATGGATCTAGTGGCTGCTGAGCAAACAGAATTTAAGTTTGAGCAGCAAGTTCTATCCATTGCTTTTACCCTGATTGCTTCTGAAGCCGATCGCGATCGCCTAAACGAATTTACACAAAGTATTGATCGATATTTCAACCGCCTACAATTAATTGGGGTGCGGCGGATTGAATGGGAATTTTATGTGATTGGGGAAGCAGCGCCATTTTTAACACAGGGTCGAGACATTCGCTTGATCGCTGCTCCAGCACCATTACCTCAAAATGCTCTTGTGCGTAATGATGCTAAGAGGATGCCTGTGCGCAATGTGCAAGCAAGTTCTCTAGTTAAGGGCAAATCGAAAATTGGCAACATTGTCCGCCGTTTTCGTGGCTGGTTAACCGATCCTAAAACACTCGAAGCGGCTCGTACAGTTAGCCGTATTACAATTCGCGATCCCAGAGGTGCATTGGATGCAGTGCGAATCAATGCGATCGCTAAGTTTAATGACACGATCCAATGGGTTGATACTTTCCCTTGGGAAACTTGGACTAAAGAAAAAGCTCAGCAAATCAAACGTCGCCATCAACGAAATTTGGTGCGATCGGTAATTGAGGATTTGCTAATTGTTGGAGTGATGGTCATAGCCGCTTTGTGGCTGATTGAGGCTCTGTCTGGACCATCATTTAATTTGGCACTTCTACCCAAGCAACATCATGACAGCAATATGACCAATGCCCAATATCGTTGTGGTAATCCTGCGGTAAATCTCAAAAACTATGTCTGTTTGAGTCGGGGAATGCGTTATAACCAAGTGGTAAATATTTTGGGATCTGAAGGGAAGCCTTTGGGCATTGATCGCAAGTTTGGCGATCGCGCAGTGGTGATCAGTTGGTCAAGTCCTGATTTAAGTATGAATGCTACTTTCGTTAACGATCAACTGGTTTCAAGGGCTTATAGGCAAGTTAGCGCAAGCAAATAATGCAAAAGGCTCGCAAAGCGAGCCTTTTGCATTTTTATTAAAAAAGGAGAGGCGGCGCTTTGCGCCGCTTCTCTTTTTTTGTCTTAATACCAATTCACAGAAGTGTAGCTACACTTCTGTGAATTAAACCTCAAACCCTGTAAGGATTTTGAAAGCACAAAATGGCTACGCCATTTTGTGCTTTGGTATAACATAACAACAAAACCATTTTCATAATTAGAATTGCCACTTTTTTGTATAACCAACAGGAAGTTTGTCTTGAAACGATCGCCAAAAATCTTGGTCTGTTTGAATTTGTGTGTACTACTCACAAGCATCATGTCAGTATTACCTGCGATCGCGATTAATACTAAAGCCAATTTATCTAAGCCACTCAAAACTACCCCAGCCGACAAACGTGCTGCTGATGAATATCGGCAAATGGGGCTTGCCTATCGTCAGCAAGAACGGTTTGATGAAGCGATCGCCGCTTTGCAAAAATCAGTCACCCTCGATCCTCGAAATCTGGATGGGCGTATTATCCTCGGCTGGACACAACACCTTGCCAAAAAACATGATGAAGCTGCTACTTCATTGTGGGAAGCAATTTATTTATCACCAACATCACTGCAAGCATTTAATGCGATCGGCATTGTTTATTTAGTGCGTGGCGATTTATCGCAATCTGTAGTCCTACACACTTGGGCGGCGATGCTCAAAGCTGACAACGAAATCGCCCATTACAATCTCAGCTTGGCTTATCAACGTTTACAACAATATGATCTAGCGATCGCCTATGCTCAAAAAGCAATTGAACTAGAACCAAGTAATCCCCATCCCTTTGTAGCTAGTGCGATCGCCCAATGGACATCTGGTGATCAAACTAGGGCAAAGAAGACTTTTCGAGAGGCGATCGGTGTGGATTCTCGATATCGTAGTCCTGAATTTTTAAACTTTCTTAGCGAAGCAGGTTTTAGTAGTGAGCAAATTCAAACCGCAAAACAAGTTTTAGCCAGCTTATAGGTTGCTTTATGCAAATGGTGAGGAGCGTATTAACCCTTTGGATTATATTTTATAGAAAATATGTGATTATTGCGATCTCACCTGTATTAGTAATGGGTAAGCTATTATTACTTATCTAGTTTAGAATCTTTTGAAATCTGAAAGATCTTGTTTGGGTAGAGCAACGCAGAGGATAGATAGTGGAAACCCCAAGAACATTTCGTATAGATCGCGGCATCGGTCAATATGACTTTAATGATTACTATGCTGTATTGGGCTTACCATTAACAGCAGATTCTTCCCTTGTGCGTAGACGATACCTTCTAATTGCCAAGTGTCTACATCCTGATATTCATGGACGATCTCATTCTGAAAAGCAAGTAGCTACACAATATTTATCCAAATTAGTTAATCCTGCCTACAATGTCCTATCTCAAGAGCGAGAGAGGACAGAATATTCGGCAATTCTCAAATTGCTTGGCAAGCGCTTAATGAAGCGTAATCAAAAATTTTTACCACAATCAGACATTGCCCAAAAATACTTAGTTTCCTTGAGGGAGGTTAACTATGAACAGACAATCAATGAAATAGCCAAAGTTCAGTATCAAGATCTTGGCAAAGCCTTAGAACAGATTGGCTTATTAAGCGAACTTAATTTAGTGCATATCCTGCTACAAGAGGGCTACAACCAAGCACCAAGCACACCGACTATAAGTTCTAGTCCTGCTTATACGCCACCAACAAGGCCTGTTAGCACTGATGAAACACGCATTCAAGGTAACACAGGTATCAATAGTACATCCGTTAATAGAGCAAGTTCAGCAAGTTCTACTAGCAACACGGGTGCTAACAAAGCAGGAACTAATAGAGCAGGTTCAGCTTACCCCAATAGTGCAGGCAGTAGCTATCAAATGCGGAGCGAGTCTCAAGCGCCATTGAGTAACAACAGCAGCTCATCTAATACTGCGGCGAATGCAGAAAAAAATGCCAATCAAACTGCTAATAAAAATCAAGCTAGTAATCAAAATAATGCTGCTGGTGGTTCGCTTAATCAATATATCCGTCAAGCGGAAAACTATATCAACCAGAAGTTATGGGCTTCAGCTTTAAAGGAACTACAGAATGCGATTCAACTTGATTGTAACAATAGCAAATGTCATGCTTTGTTGGGATTTGTCTATATGAATCAAAAGTTATCAGGAATGGCTAAAGTGAGCTTTCAGCAAGCGTTGAAACTAAATCCTGATGAACCAATAGCTAAGCAATATATTGACCAAGTAAGTGGTAATAATGCTGGCGGAAATAATACTGGTGGTAATAATAGCCAGACAAAGACAGATCCAAAAGCTAAGGATGGCAAAAAAGGTGGTTTTTTTGGTTGGTTAGGTGGTGGTCAATAATATAGGTATTGCTTTGCCTGCATATGTTACAACGCTTTGCGCTAAATTAAATCTCAGCAGAATTTTTGAAAGTGGCGCTTTGCGCCGCTTTCAAAAATTCTGCTGTATTACTTAAAGCCTCAACAGGCTGTACTAGCCTTATGAAAACATTATTGCAAGCAGAACTTAAATTAGCGATCCAACAACAAGCGATCGCTCTCGGTTTTAGCAAGGTTGGCATAGCTAAAGCTGAATCTGGCATTGAGGCGGAACGTTTGCAGTCATGGCTAGCATTAGGATATCAAGCCGATATGGACTGGATGACCAATCCTAAGCGGCAAGATATCTCACAGGTAATGGAAGGAGTAAAGTCAGTAATCTGTGTGGCGTTAAATTACTACACACCAAATCAGCATTCTCGCGATCGCAATGTTGGCAAAATTTCCCGCTATGGCTGGGGGCGTGACTACCACAAGGTTTTAACCAAAAAGCTGAAAGCTTTGGCAACTTGGTTAAATACTCAAGGGGAGAATATTCAGACTCGTTATTATGTAGATACTGGCCCAATCGCGGAAAAAGCCTTTGCTCAGAGAGCGGGGATCGGTTGGATTGGCAAGCATAGCAATGTAATTACGCGAGACTATGGCTCTTGGTTATTTTTGGGAGAAGTGTTAACTAATTTAGAATTAGAACCCGATCGCCCACACACAGAACATTGTGGGACTTGCACGCGCTGCATTGATGCCTGCCCAACGGGGGCGATCGCGCAACCCTTTGTGGTTGATGCTAATCGCTGTATTGCTTTTCATACGATTGAAAATAAAGCCGCCCAAATCCCTGATGCGATCGCCACTAATTTACAAAACTGGGTGGCGGGTTGTGATATTTGCCAAGACGTTTGTCCTTGGAATCAGCGATTCGCTCAAGGAACTTTGGAAACAGATTTTCAGCCTTTCCCTCACAATATCGATCCTCCGCTAGAAGCATTGGTAAACATGACTGATCAGGAATGGGATCAGCATTTTACAGGCTCGGCTTTGAGAAGAATTAAACGCGATCGCTGGCAACGCAATGCTAAAACTGCGATCGACTCAGCAATTTAGCTTGTGTAGATTTATTTAATGAAACAGCTTAAATTAGAATTATCTCTAAACATCAATTTAAGTAACTAAATCATCTTGGCTGATCTAAGGATTGTTCGACATATTAAAGATGGTGCTGAGCATTGGAATGCTTGGCGCGAAAAAACTCAGCCTGACGAGATCGATCTGCAAAAAGCGGACTTATCAGGTTTGAAGCTAGGTGGCGCAAATCTGTCTAAAGTAAACTTAAGTGAAGCTAACTTGAGTAAAACAGATTTGACCCAAGCAGATCTATCGGGCGCAAACTTAACTGAGGCAGCCTTTGTAAATGCAAATCTGAAGGGAGCGAATTTGAGTGGTACAACTCTCAAGCAAGTTAACTTTAGTCAAGCAAATCTCCAAGATGTCAATCTCTCTAATACAGATCTGCGATCGCTAGGACTGAGAGGCATAAATCTTGGCATCGCTAATCTTAGTGGTACAGATTTACGTGGTGTAAATCTGAGTGATGAGAGTTTTAAAAAGGCAAATCTCAGTGGTGCAAATCTTAGTGGTGCAAATCTTCAAAACACTGACTTTAGTGGCGCAAACTTAAGCAATGTCAACTTAAGTAAAGCCAAACTAAATCGAACCAAATTAAGAGGTGCATTGTTAACTCGTGCCAATTTGTGTGGCGCATCCCTTGATTTTGCTGATATTAGTATGGCAGGATGTCTAATGGCAAATTTTAGTGAGGCAATTTTAAATAAGGCGATTTTAAACAATGCGAATTTAGGTGGTGCAATTTTAAGTGGAGCGCAACTAGTTGGAGCCGAGCTAAATAACACATTTTTGAATGATGCTTCTCTAAGCATGGCTAATTTTACCAAAGCTAATCTCAGCAATGCTGATTTCAGCCAAGCTTATATGTACAGAGCTATTTTGTCACAGACAACTTGTATCGAAACGAAATTTCGTCATGCGGAAATGCAGGAAGTAGATCTAAGTATGGCAATTCTTAAGAAAGCAAATTTTGCGATCGCAGGTTTACAAAATGCTTATTTAGGGGGAGCGGATTTGAGTGGTGCTAGCTTAGTTGGAACTAACTTAGAAAATGCAAATCTGGCTAATGCTAATCTAACTGATGTAGTTATTGAAAGTACTATTTGGACAGGTGCAAATTTTCAGGGAGTGATTGGGATTTCACCGAAATAATGCTGTTATAGCATAAGGTTCGCAATACTTAGGACATAAACCCCAAAAAGCTTAAGGCGGCGCGAAGTGCCGCCTTAAGCTTTTTGGGGTTGCGAAATGTTAGGATTCGGTTGCAGGTTATTTTTATAAATTCCGTAAGGCTTAGTATGGGAATCGTTGCATATTTGGATTGTCCGACAGGAATTGCAGGCGACATGTGCTTAGGTGCGATGGTGAGTGCAGGTGTACCTTTAGAATATCTGCAAAATATTGTTCATCAATTAGGACTCGAGCGCGAAGTTAAGTTATGGACAGAATCAGTTCATCGAGGTGGGATCGCAGCTACAAAACTGCATGTCGAATTATTAAACTATAGTAGTGCTGAGCCACCCACTGTCGAACCTGAACAGACTCATTCTCACGCTGATCATGGTCATTCCCATAGCGATGAGGCACATAATCATGATTCCCATAGCCATGAGCATTCCCATAAACCACATTCCCATCCAGTTCATCGGCACTTACCCGATATTGAGAAGATTATTCGTGATGCTAAATTACCTAAACAGGTTGAAGTTTGGAGTTTAGCAACATTTAAAGAGCTAGCGATCGCGGAAGGAGCAGTACATGGCATTGCACCTGAAGCAGTACATTTTCATGAAGTAGGGGCGATCGATGCGATCATTGATATTGTCTGTACCTGTGCAGGATTTGCATGGTTAGAAGTTGACAAAATCTATTGCTCAGCTTTGCCTGCGGGTGGGGGATATGTAAATTGCGATCATGGCAAAATGCCAGTGCCAGCACCTGCTACATTGAAATTGTGGGAAATGCATGGGGTGACTACGTTTGATAATGGTATTCGTAAGGAATTAGTCACACCCACGGGGGCAGCGATCGCAGTAACTCTTTGTGAAAAGTTTGGTGAAGTCCCCTTAATGAAAATCAAAAAAGTAGGACTAGGTGCAGGTACACAGGATTTAGAAATTCCTAATGTTTTGCGACTATGGATTGGTAAGAGCAAAAAAAAAGTCTAAACCTTGCAGAGATTCACTCCGTTAGGAATGAATCTCTGCAAACTGTTGAAACCATTGCTGTTTTAGAAACTCAAGTTGATGACATGACTGCACAGGCGATCGCCTACACCATGGAGCAATTATTGCAAAATGGTGCGTTAGAAGTTTATACCCAAGCAATTGGCATGAAGAAATCGCGCAATGGAACGTTAATTACGGTTATTTGTCCCTGCGATCGCCAAAGCATTTGTGAGCAAATTCTGTTTCGGGAAACTAGCACTCTCGGCATTAGATATCGATTACAGGAGCGCAAAATTCTCTATCGAGAAATTCACGAAGTTGAAACAGAATATGGTAAAGCAAGGGTCAAAATTGCATGGCGTGATGACTTTTGGACAGTTCAGCCAGAATATGACGACTGTGCGAAGTTGGCGCGATCGCAGAATATTCCATTAATTCGAGTTCAAGAACTAGTGAAACTCGCAGGAGAGAGATTCTTAGAAGCCCTGCATACAAGTGCGGGCTAAAAACTCAAACACGCTCTTATGTGCGTAAGTCCTAAATAGCTAAGTCAGCAATTCCTTAGGGTTCTATCCCTAACTCTCGTAAGCGTTGTTCTAGATATTCAGTCCTTAGTTTCGCTAATGCAGTTTCTTGCTTGGCAAGTTCCGCTTCAGTCAAGATCCAATTGTCATCAGCATCATAAAAACGCAACCACAGGCGATTAATCCCTTTATATTCACCTTCCCATAGACCAATTCCCAACTCAATTTCAGGCATCCATACCTTTGGCTCTGTGAGATCTTTTTCTATATAACGATCGCTTTGTAATGTAAATACCCGCATCTGATCTGTATAGCGGCTAAATATCACATAGTAAGGGATTCGCAAAATCTTTTCATACACTTCCCATTTAGATGGAGGCTTATCGGCATTGCCATTTTGATAAATCTGTTCTCTTGGGCGGGATTCGCCTAAATCTTCTTTTTCGGTACTGGGTGATAGTAGTTCCACAACGATATGCGGACTAACTCCTTCTTGCCAAATCACATAACTTAGCCGCAGATCTTGATCATCATAAAGTTTGGGGACACCAACTACACCGAACCAATCAGGGCGCTTATACCAATTTTGGTGATGGACATCGTAGTAAAGATTGAGATCACTGGCGCTAAATATGCGATCGCTCTTGTAGTTTGCAGGGCAAAATGTGAGCCATAAAAGCTCAGACTGAAAACTATGAAATTGATCCACCCCTTTCTCCTCATGATTTTCGCTAGGCAAGTCATACATTGTTGGCAATGTCTCTCTCGGCGAAAGTGGTGGATCGCTTTGTTCAGTTGGATACTTGAGTCGATACATAAGTTGCCTGCTAACTCGTTCTAAGGAAGGAAGCAAATTGTTTGTGGCGCAGCTTCGCCGCGCCACAAACAATTTGCTTCCTTATTTCCTTGTACATTCCTAATTATACCAATTCACAGAAGTATGACCACACTTCTGTGAATTAAAAACTAAACCCTGTAGGGGTTTTGAAAGCAGAAAATAGCTGCGCCATTTCCTGCTTTAATATTATGAATTATATCAAAGAACTCAGAAGTTTTATAGCTGCTGCTACTTAAGAAGAGAAGAGCACCGCTCTTCTCTTCTTAAGTAGCAGCAGCTATATTAGGAAGTGCGATCGCCTGAAGTTAGTAATAATTTCAACTTGAGGTCTATTAAATTAATATCAGCTAAGCCTATTTGCACATCACCTTCTAAAACAATTCCTGTACTAATTAAGCGATCGAGCAATTCCAAAATTGATGATTCACTGGATGATTTGTCAGGATAATATGCACCTCGCCTAAGTAGCAGTTTGCCAAACTCCCCCAAATCAAGATTCAAGTCTTCAGGATCAATATCGAGAACTTCGCAAAGATTAAAAATCTGCTGCTCTAAGGCTTGCAAACTATCGGCGGCTTTTTCGATTTCGGATTCAGTTAACTTTTCGGCATCCATCCGTCGAATTACTTGTGCTTCCATTAGCTGACGCAACAGTTCTACTAATGTGAGAATTAGTGGTGCTAGTCCAGATTTTTTGGGCGTGACAATTAAACTGTCATTACTATCAGTCATTTAAGAATTCCACAGGCTTCTTAGCGTAGTTTAACGTCAATTTGACGAACACACAAAATGGTAAAAATCGCAGAGCGATTTTTACCATTTTGTGCCATTTGCGCCGCGCTAAGCGCGGCGCAAATGGCTGTATCGAACTCATGTTTTAAAACCCTAATACCAAAGCATAAAATGGCTATGCCATTTTGTGCTTTGGTGTTACTCGTTATATCTTGCCATGGGAAATAGTCCAAGTTTGATCCGCCATTGAGTCAAGCTCTTCAGGATCATGGGTGACAACGAGGATTGTCCAGTTTTTTTTGAGTTCTTGCAATATGCCTAAAATCTGCTTACGCATTGACCAGTCTAAACCTGCGGTAGGCTCATCAAGCAATAATAGGCTGGGCTGACGAATTAACTGTACCGCAAGTGCTAATCGTCTCTGCTGACCACCACTCAGTGACTGTGGTGATACGCTGGGACTGAGATGGCTTAAACCCACAGAATTTAATGCTCCTTGGATGCGATCGCCATCTAAATCGATATGTCCTAGTCTTAATTCTTCTAAAATTGTACTTCCGCAAAAATGGCGTTCAGGAAACTGAAATACTAACCCACATATTTGCTGCAAGTGGTCAGGCAGTAATTCTTGAGAGTGCCAATAAATGCTGCCACTAGTCCAATCGACAAATCCTGCCAAAATTTCCAGTAAGGTACTTTTGCCAGAACCACTTGGTCCTACCATCAAGCCCAATTGCCGATCCTGCAACTCAAAAGATATATTTTGGAGAATTGCTTCAGGTGTCGCAGGTGGGTGATAGCAAAGATTGCGGATAGAGAGCATAAAAAATATGAAGGTTAGAATGGCTTAGCCATTCTAACCTTCGTTCTTAAAAAGAAGAAATGGCTACGCTCTGCTTTGCGCTCAAACCCAAACCAAGAATAAACTTGAAAGCGTTGCTTTGCAACGCTTTCAAGTTTATTCTTGTGGTTCGTTTGATCGGTAATTGCTATATGAAGCTTTTGTGATGCAGCAAAGGTGCGGCATAAAGGCTTCATAATTTTGCAAGTTCTTGACAAGCAATTTGGTATTGCTGCTCAATCTGTGCGAATAGTTCGGGCAAGCCCGCAGGATCTTCACGTTTGCCCTTTAGTTCAACTTCAAGACAGAGTTTGCCTAAAGCCTTAGCCCCCAAAATATTGCTACTTCCTTTCAAAGTGTGTGCGTTATAGCTCACCTCTTGGAGATCATTATTCGCGATCGCCTGTTCTAGATTTTTGAGTAAGACGGGCGCTTCTTCAATGGTGAATAAATTGATCATGCGCCCAATCAACTTAGGATTAATTTGTTGGAGGTTTTTAATTGCGGCTGGATCAATTACTGAAGAATTCATTACCTCTGTAACTGTATTGATTACGGTAGTTGCCTCATTCATTTGTCCCCCCATAGCCCATTTCTCGATTGTCCGTTGCAGCGAATCCATCATAATTGGCTTACTGATATAATCATCCATCCCAGCCCGCAAACACATTTCACGATCGCCTTGCATTGCACTAGCAGTCATCGCAATAATTGTAGGACGCTCATAACCCGTGTGAAGTTCATGCCAATGATTGACCAGATAGGTTGCAGTTTCTAAACCATCCATTTCAGGCATTTGGACATCTAGCAATAACAGGTCATAATGTTTCACCTGCAATGCTTCTAAGACTGCCAAGCCATTATCGACGACATCAGGTTGATAGCCCATCTTAATCAACATTGCCATTGCTAGTTCTTGATTAATTAAGTTATCTTCTGCAATCAAAATTTTTAATGGTACGCGATCGCCCAAACGACTAACATTACCAATGCTTTTATTCGTAGCATCTTGCAGAGTAGATGCTGGCTGCTCCTTGGCGATTGTGGTAGTGATGGTAAATGAAAAAGTTGAACCTTGATTAGTTTTGCTTTCGACTTGGATTTCACCTCCCATATTCTCTACTAAATTTTTGCAGATCACTAGACCCAGCCCAGTCCCACCATATTTACGGGAGGTTGCCGCCGTTGCTTGCGAAAAAGGCTGAAATAGACGCTGCATTTGGTCAGTGGTAATGCCAATGCCTGTATCAGTTACCGCAAATAGCAATTGGAAAGGCTGATCGGATGTAGGCACTTGAGCAGAAGCTAAACGCACCCCAATTTGCACTGAACCTGTATCGGTAAATTTGAGGGCATTAGAAACCAGATTCAATAAAATTTGTCGAAGTCGAGTCACATCCCCCATGATCAAGGTCGGTACATCGGAATGCATACTGACTTCAAACTTAAGCCCCTTTTCTGTTGCTTTAGATAACTGTACATCGTAGATATCATTCACCAAAGCTCTTACATCTAGGGCTACACTTTCTAATTCCAATTTGCCAGATTCAATTTTAGAGAAATCCAAAATATCATTGATTACTGAAAGCAGCATTTCACCACTGACTTGGATCGTGCGTACAAATTTATCCTGTTCAGCGTTGAGATCAGTCCCAGCGAGGAGTTGAGTCATGCCAATCACCCCATTGATCGGTGTCCGAATTTCATGACTCATCATGGCAAGAAAATCTGCCTTAGTACGAACTGCTTCCTTGGCTGCATCTTTCGCTTTACGCAAATCTTCCATCGCCGATTCTTTTTGAGCATGGAGCAGTAGATTTGTCCGTTGGAGATCCTCAAGCATCCCCATCCTGTCAACGATCGCCTGCGATAGTTCGTGGTTCTTTTGCAGAAGGCGTATTTGCTGATGTCGAAATCCTAAATGTAGATGCACACGCACAAATAGTTCGTCAAGCTGGGGCAATTTGACAACGATAAAGTCTGCCCCACCACTTTTAAAAGCTTCAAGTTTTGCTTCGATATCGTCATTGCAACTTGTAAAAATGATTGGGATATTTTCGGTGGTCGTGTCAGCTTTGAGAATGCGAGCTACTTCATAGCCACTTATTTGTGCCAAGAAAATATTCAACAGAATTAAGTCTGGAGGATGGGACTGCACATATCTCAAAGCACTACTGCTTTCTCCAGCCGTTTTGACGATATAGCCATGCTTTTGTAGCGCCGATGCTAGCTCATGGCGAAGATCTGGATCATCGTCAACTACAAGTATCGTTGATTGAGAAACATTGATCGCATTTGCTTGCACGACTTGCTCACCTTTTGATCACTTTAGAAAAAGCTTACAGTGATTTGCTATAAACGCCTTGCTTTATAACAAATCACGAGAGTGTGGCAACACTTTTATGAATAAAAAAAACAGAACTAGTAAGGGTTTTAAAAACACAAAATGGCTACGCCATTTTGTGTTTTGGTATTAAAACATACTTTATAGCGATCGCTAGCCTAAAGGCAAAAAGGCGAGGCTCTGCATCGCCTTTTTGATATATTAGCGCCCCCCGACAGTAATTGCATCAACCTTAATATGAGGTTGTCCAACCGTGACATAGACACTCCCACTAACAGAACCACAGAAACCTGCAGCAAGCTCTAGATCGCGAGAACTCATCGAGATTTCTTGCATAATTTCTTTTGCATCACCGATCAAAGTAGCGCCTTTGAGTGGTTTGGTGATTTTGCCATTTTCGATGAGGTAGGCTTCATCAACGGCAAAGTTAAACTGACCAGTGGGCAAAACGCTGCCGCCACCCATCTTTTTGCAGTAAATGCCTTTATCTACAGAAGCAAACAGATCGTCTAAAGAAAAATTACCTGCATCAATATAGGTGTTTCGCATCCGACTTGCCGCCGCATAGGCATAACTTTGGCGACGACCGCTACCTGTGCGCGGATGCCCTGTGCGTAACTCACCTGCGCGATCGCTAATAAAGTTTTTCAAAATGCCATTCTCAATTAACAGGGTGCGCTGGGTAGGCATTCCCTCATCATCCATATCAATGGTTCCGAACGCTTCTTCAGAACGACCTTCATCCCATGCAGTGAGATTCTCATGGGCAATTTTTTGACCTTTCATCTCTGCGAAAGGTGTTGTTTTGGCTTCGATGCCTGTAGTTTCCAATAAGTGCCCGCAAGCTTCATGGAAGATTACACCACCAAACTGATTTGCCATGATAATTGGATAGGAACCAGATCCCACATAATTTGCATAGAGCATCTGCCCTGCAGCTTCGACAATTTCATCGACAACGGGTTCATAGTTCCAATTGCGGAGGTAGCTAGGGTCGCTTGTGCCGCCAACACGCTTACCAATGGATGAACGATTTGCGCCATCAGCACAAAGCAAGTTACAACCTATCGACTGGGTAAGGCGAATATCTCTGGCAAATGTACCGTCACTAGCAGCAACAAGAATCTCTTGCCAATCACGAAAAT
>Ga0169931_10004059_pt1 | contig 22937 bp, 21 predicted proteins | sample Kivu_15m_20L_FD_129675 | JGI IMG/M metagenome (GOLD analysis project Ga0169931, IMG submission 129675) | Freshwater microbial communities from Lake Kivu, Western Province, Rwanda to study Microbial Dark Matter (Phase II) - Kivu_15m_20L... | ecosystem: Environmental > Aquatic > Freshwater > Lake...
AAAAGTGTCATAATTTTTTGCAATGCTTTTTCTCTCTTTAATAAATATTTTTAATTTTTTTAATTGACTTTGACCAATTGCTGACTGTAAATCCGTTAACCTATAATTATAGCCTAAATTCTGCATCTCATAATACCAGCGATTTATATTGCCCATCTTATCTTTTGAGTTTTTTTTAATTAAAAATTCTTTCGGGTCCTTTGTAATACCGTGCGTTCTAAAAAGTTTTAATTTTTTAAAAATTTTATTATTATTAGTGGTAACCATGCCCCCCTCACCAGTTGTGATTGGTTTAACTGGATGAAAACTAAAAGTTGATATATCTGAATATTTACATGAACCTATTTCATATTTGTTATAACTACCACCTAATGCATGGCAAGCGTCTTCAATTATAAAAAATTTATATTTTTTTTTTAGTTCGTAAATTTTTTTCATTTCAGCACTATGCCCACATAGATGGACTGGAATAACCAAATCTATTTTTTTTTTTTTTAATTTTTTTTCTAAATGCTCTGGCGAAATGCAATAAGTAGTTTTATCAATATCAATTAATTCGATTTTAGCATCTAAAAATTCAGAACAATTAGCAGAAGCAACAAAGGTAATACAAGAAGTTGCAACAATTTTTTTACTATCAATTCCTAAGGCTAAGCAGGAAATATGAAGAGCCGCAGTTCCAGTTGAACATGATACAGCGTATTTAGCGCCAACCTGTTTAGCAAAACTTTTTTCAAAATTCTCTATTTCTGGACCTTGTGTAATAAAATTAGATTTTAAAACGTTAACTGCACTTTTAATATCGCTTTTATCTATATTTTGTCTGCTGTAAGGCAAAAATCTTTTCATCATATTATTTTAAACTTTGTAAATTATTATAGATTTTATTGTCTGGGTTTTTAATTGTTTTAATCTTAAACATAAGTTTTATTTTTTTTAATCCATTTTCAATACTTTTTTGTGCAACAAATCCAACTTTGTTCTTAATTTTTTTTGAAGTAACTTTATAATTTCTAGGATCTTTAGATGTTTCTATAATATTGAGTTTTACATTTTTGAAAACACTTTTTATTTTTTTAGCAATTTGAATTATTTGTAAATTCAATTTATCATTTGATAAATTAAAGATTTGATTTCCAATAGCTCTCTTTTTGGCTTTGATTATCGAAATTATTCCATCAGCTACATCTTCAACATGTATATTAGGCCTCCATTGATTTCCTCCATGAATATCTATTTTTTTATCAAAATATGCAAATTTTGACATTGTATTTACCACAAGATCAAATCTCATTCTTTTTGATGGACCGAACACAGTTCCAAGTCTGAGTATTGTTGGTTGAAAATTATTATTAGAACTAGTTAACAAAGCCTTTTCTGACATAATCTTTATTCGCGCATAATGAGAAACGGGATTTAAATTCGATTTTTCATTTAAAAGTTCATTATTTTTATCTAATCCATAAACACTACAAGAGGATGTATAAATAAATTTTTCAATAGCCAAATGAGAACAAAGATTTGCAAAACTTAGAACTGACAAATAATTTGTTTTAAGTGCATCCTCAGGTTTTGCTTTGCAAGCAGGGTCACCCACTATTTCTGCTAAATATACAACAATGTCAATTTCTTTTATTATTTTAATTTGGGTATTTAAATCACAAATATCGCCTAATACAAAATTTAAATTTTTTTGATTCTTAAAATTTTTTTTTATTATTTTATGATCATAAATCAATTTATCTAGTATTGTGACACGATAGTTTTTTTTTAAAAGTTTAGAGGTTAACACACTACCAATGAAACCTGCACCACCTACAATTAAAATTTTTGGTAATTCATTATTTTGATAATTATAATTATTAAAATTCTTATTTTCGAGAATTTCTAAAACTCTTTCTACGGGAATTATATCTTTAACTCTTTTATTTTCATTTACTACAGGCACGTAAAAAGTTGTATCCCCCAAACTTCCGCTTCCAAAATTACTTCTATTTAATTTTTTTTCCTCCAACTCTTTTTGATAAATATAAGTTACATTTCGATTATATATTTTTTTAACTTTATCTTTAAGATTATATCCCGCTAAAATTGCTCTTCGTAAATCACCAGTAGAAATTACGCCAAGTAGTGATTTTTTATTGTTAATTACTGGTAATATCTTACCATGTTCTCCATGTAGTTTTTGAAAAGCTAGTTGAATGTTATCGTTTTCTGTTATAGCAGAAAATTTAGTCATCAATGATTATCTAGATTTAATATTCCAATCATACCAGAGTTTACTTTTAAACCTATAATCGTCTTGAATTGATTGCATTAAAGAAAATGTAGAAAAAACTATAAGCTTGGATGCTGCTTTTAAGTTTTGCGTTCCATGTGCATATCCCCCAGGAATATGTAAAATTTGAGGTGAATTAGCGTTTATAACAAATTGTTTAACAGGTAATTTTTTTGAGGGATTTTTCCAATTATCAATTTTTACAGCACATATTTTAAATGCTCCTTGCAGAACTAATAAAAACTTTTCTTCTTTTTTATGACCATGCCAAGCTCTAACAAAATTTATGTTATTGTTAGTAATTTGGTAAAACCTTTTAATTTTTTTTTGAATGAAGTTAAATTCGTTACAATAAACAATGTCTCCCCTATCATCATAAGATGCGTTCACATTAATGATTTCTATATTTTTTATGGATCTCAAAATATATTCTTTAGTAGAATAAAAGATTTTCGCACAAGTAAAATATATATATATATACTTAATTATTTAGGCAATAATTTTATTTTTTTAATAAGTTATATAAGCAATTTTAAATTTATTTTATATTAGGACGTGTTTGTAAACTAACTAAAAATAAATTTTAAAAAAATTAATATTGAATTTAATAATTAAATATCAAATGAAAAAATCTAGTTATATAATTCCTTTTATAAAAAGAACGATACTAGAAATAATTGCTAAAATATATATAAGATAGGATGACAAGCCTTTAAATGTTTTTACAACTCTGTTGCCAATTAAACACGAAAAAATAATAATTAAAAAAACTAAGTATAAATTGATATTATATTTGAATTGGTTCCCTAAAAAAAAATACAAAACTATTAATTGGGTGGTAGCTAAAAAAAAGTAAAATAAATGTATTTTCAATCTTGAAGTATTTATTTCTTTTTTATCTTTTCTTAAAATAAAGAGACTCAAAAGTGTCCCACCTGAATTTGTTAAGCCATGAATTATACCAATAAAAAATATAATAATTTTTCTAGAATTTCTTTTTAAATTTAAAAAAAATCTTTCATATCTAATTTTTATAATTATTGAAAAAAATATAATTATAGAAACTAACACATTAAAATTTATTAATTCATTAAAATTTTTCATAATTATTAATCCAATACATACAGACGGAAAACAAAAAATAAAAAAATATTTTATCAATTTAAAATCTATTTTTTCTTTCATTTTGAAAAAAAAATTAATTAAAATTAAATTACTAAAGCTTATAATGATGGACATAGGCAATAAAAAAAACATAGTTTGCAAAATTGAATAGTTTAAAATTAACATTATCGGAGTGCCCAAAACTAAAATACCAACGCCTGCTATAGATTGAATTATTGAAATGAAGAAAATTAATAAATAAAGAGAATCCATTAAATATTTTTAATTATGAAGTTAAATTTAAAAAAAATTATTTATTTATGAAAGACTGTTAATTTAGTAGATTATGTTTTAGAGATATTAATACAATATTTAAGATTAATGAAATATATAAAATATAAAAAATAATTAAATTTATACAAAAAAATTTTTTATGAAATTTAACTGGAAAAAAAAAACTGCAATATATATTGGACGTTTTCAGCCATTCCATTTAGGTCACAAACATATTTTTCTTAAATCTTTGAAATCCTCAAAACAAGTATGTATATTAGTAATGGATAGTCATAATATAAATAAAAAAAATCCTTATACTTTTAGCTTTGTAAAAAAAAAAATTTTAACAGAATTAAAAGAATATAAAAATAAATTTATAATTATTAAAATACCAGTAGTTAGCTCTGTAGTTTATGGAAGAAAAGTTGGCTATAAAATAAAAAAAATTAACTTGCCATTAGATATTGAAAAAATTTCAGCAACTAAAATAAGAAAAAAATTGATCTAAATGACAAATGTCCTTTGTACTATAGGCCCAACAACAGAGAGTATCCACAATTTAAAAAAAATTGCTTATAATACAAAGTTTGTAAGATTAAATGGAGCTCACAACAGCCTAGCTTGGCATAAAAAAATATGTAATTCTTTAAAAAAAATAAATCCGGATTGTAAAATACTAATTGATTTACCGGGTATAAAACCAAGAACTATAATTTCAAAAGAATTATTAATAAAAAAAAATGAAAAAGTTGTTTTTTATTTTGGAAAAGAAATAAGTCACAAAAGCATAACAAAAATTCAAATTTCAAAACCATTACCAAAATTTAACAATCTTAAAACTTTTTCTGTATCTGATGGAAAATTTGCTTTTAAATTTATTTCAAGAGGTAAAAATTATATTATAGGAAGTTCAGAGGAAAATTTTAAATTATTAAATAAAAAGGGTTTAAATATACCAAACTCAATTTATGATGATAAATTTCAAGAAAAAGTTTACTTAGATTTTTTAAAAAAAATTAAAAAATTTAAATTTGATGCTATTGGCCTAAGTTATGTTCAGAGTCATAGCCTAGTTGACAAAATGCGAACCAAGTCTAATAAAATAATAGTTTCTAAAATAGAAAATGCTCAAGGTTGTGAAAATTTAAATTCAATTTGCAAAAGTTCAGATATTATAATGATAGATAGAGGAGATTTGTCAGCAGAAATAGGCAATACTAATTTATACAGTCAAACAATAAAAATTTCCAAATGTGCTAAATATTATGGAAAATTATTGATTATTGCTACTGAAAATCTAGAAACAATGATTTTCAATAGCTCACCTACTAAAAGTGAAATTATTTCATTAAGTTTTTCTAAATCTTTAAATGCCGATTATTTAATGCTTAGTGACGAGACAGCTACTTCTAATAAATTTTTAAAAATCATTAATTGGTTAAAAAATTTTAATAAGGCAGATGAAGTTCAAAAAATTAAGTCAAAAAAATATAATAAATTTAATGAAATAAATCAAAAAGATATATTTTTTAAAAATTTATGTATGTTGGATGAAAAGTTTAATAACATAATTATATTTACAAGAAAGGGTTATGTAATTGAAAAAATTTTAAGGATAAATCCAGCAATGCAAATGATAATTTTTACTGACAATCAAAAAGTATACGATCTTTCATATTTAAGATCGAATTCAAAAGTCTTTAAAACCAAAAAATTTCCTAAAGTCTTAGATAGTTTTATTTATGCAAATATTAAAAAAAATATAAATATTATTTTTAGGGATAATAAAAATGCTTGTTTATTTTATGCGGCATTTGCAAGAAAAAACTCTAGAGCAAACACATTATCAATATTACAAAAGAGTGATTTTAGCTAATGAAGTACGAAATTGATCATAAAGAAATTCAAGATAAAGAGGTTAGCGGATGGTGGAATGATGAAAGAACTAAAAAATGGCATGAATTTACATATGATAAAAATAATCCTTTAAGCCATCATTTGATCTTAAGGCAAAAAACTGTTTTGGATTTTTTACAGAAACTTGACTTACCTAAAGGTTCAAAAGTTTTAGAATTAGGTGGAGGCGCAGGTCAAACAGCTAAAAAAATTTGTGAGTTAGGGTTCAATTTAACTGGGATAGATATCTCGAAACATCTCATCGAAGAATCAAACAGAAAGTGTGAGCAATATGTTAAGCAAGGTAATGCTAATTTTATAAACTCAAGTATGGAAAAAAAATTTCCAATAAATGATAATGAATTTGATGTTTGTATAATTGTTGGTTCCCTTCAGTATGTTGCCGACCTTAATGCCTGTTTTAAAGAGATTAATCGAGTTTTAAAAAAGGATGGAAATCTTATTATTTGCCAAGCTAATATGTACCCGCTTTTGGACATAATAAAACCTCGACATATGATTTTGAAATTGGTTTATTTTTTTTTCAATGAAGAATTTCTAATTTCACCTAGTTTTAAATCAATATTATGCGAGAGTGCATTAGGTAAATATTTCAAAAGATATGAAAACTCTAAATTTATGAATTTAAGTTTTATGGTTAAGGGGACGGACAAATGGGATTATAAAATAAAAAAGAGGTTGTACTCTTACAGTAGATTAAAAAAAATCTTAAAAAATTTTGGTTATGACGTAAAATATAAAACAGGTGCAACATTTTTTTTCCCAAAAAAAAATATTTTTTTTTATTTATTGTTTTCTATAGATTTTTTTTTGCAAAAACTATTAGATTTAAAGATAATGCCATTTTTAATAAATTTTTCAGATAATATTGTGATACTTTCGAAAAAGAATGAATATAGCAATTATTCCAGCTAGACTTGGTTCAAAGAGACTTCCGCAGAAAAATATAAAAAAATTTTTTGGTAAATCGCTTATTTGTTACTCAATTGAAGCCGCAAAAAAAACAAAAATTTTTGATAAAATTATTGTTTCTACAGAATCTAAAAAAATAAAAAAAATTGCAGAAAAGAATGGAGCTGAAGTTCCGTTTCTAAGGCCAAATGCATTAGCAAATGACAGAAGTCATTTCAATGAAGCTGTAATTTATACTATTAATAGGTTAAAAAAAAATAATGAAAGAATTAAAAATGTTTGTTGTATTTATCCCGCTTCTCCACTTATAAATCCTAGGGATATTATAAGAGGGTTTAATATTCTTAAAAAATCAAAGAGTTATATTTTTTCAGCTTGCAGATATGTTAGTCCACCTCAAAGATCATTCTATTTTCATAAACAGCAATTAAAGCTATTAACTCCTAAAAACTATCATAAAAGATCTCAAGATTTAAAAAAAACTTTTCATGATGCTGGGCAATTTTATTGGGGACGAAAAAAAACCTGGATAAAGGATAAGGTAATTTTTAATAAGAACAGTAAAATAGTAGAAATAGATTACTTAAATTTTATGGATATAAATTATCTAGAAGAATTTAACCTAGCTATGAAGTTGTATAAAATTGTATTTTCTAAAAATGAAAAATAGTAATATTAGCTTACCAACAAAAAAGTTCATTATTGTAACAGGATTGACTCGATGTGGAAAAACAGCGGTGGTTCCAATTTTGTCTTCTTTAAAAAATTGCGAACAATTTTTTTTTAACACTATTGTAGAAAATTTAACAGTCTGCAATTATTTAAAATTAATAAATAATAAAATTGCAAAAAATTTAATAATTCGTTCCGTAAATGAAGAAATTTTTGATAAAATTTATGGTCGAAATTTAAATAGTAAAAAAAACGATTCAACAAATTTATATAAATACAGAGGAGATGTTGATTATAAAAAAAGAACTTTAATGGAAAAATCAGAGTCTTTTACTAAAAAAATTTTTAAAAAAAATTGTTTTCCAATTTTATTTCATGAGGCGCTAATTAATTTGAAATTACTAGAAAATGTTTTTCACAGTCCGAAAATAATTAATATTAGTCGTCATCCAGTGGACATTGTAAATTCTTGGATAAAAAAAGATTATGTTGATAAATATTTTAACTCATTCGAAAGTAGCGTAATTACAATAAATTATAAAAATAAAGTTTTACCATTTTTTTTAAAAGGCTGTGAAAGAAAATTAAAATTTTGCAAATCAAATGAAGAAAAAATTGTGTTAATGCAATACAATTTGAAAAAAATATTTGAAACAAATTATAAATTATCAAAAAAAAAAAAAAATATATTTTTAATTAAATTTGATGATTTTCTTTTAGAAACTAATAAATCTTTAGATAAAATTTTAAAAAAGTTTAATTTAAAATTGTCAAAAAAAACTACTCTAGCATTAAAAGATCAAAATTGTCCTAGAAAAATAGATTATTTAAACAGGTCAAAGATAAAAAATGAAATACTTAAAAATTTATCTCCAAGATTTTCACAAATTTTCGAAAAAATGATTTATCAATATGATAATAGTTTAAAGGTTTTTTAATGGATTTTGTATTTATAGCTGGAATAAATAGAAGCGGAGGATCTTTGCTAGCCAGATTATTTGATGGCCATAAGGATTTTGCTTCCTATCCAACGGAGGTAGGATTTAAATTTGATTACACTTCATACAGTTTTTTAGATAAGATTACAGGCTCACCTACTCATATTCCCGATTTTGAAAAAAATATTGATCCAATAAAATATTTTGAGGCTGAAAATGAAATTGTTTCCTATAAATGGGGGAAAGAAAATTTCAGTAAATTTGGAATAAGAAAAAATTACTTAGAAAAAGCATTTTATGAAAAATCAATTAAGACTAATTTTAATCATGAGATTTATTTAGAAAGGCTTAATAAATATTGTTCAAAATCCAAATCTAATCAAGAATTATTTGAGGGTAAGCACAAAGCATATTTTGAAAGTTGGGATAATGGTGCATATTTTAATAATCCAAAGTACATCGTCACACATGATAGTGCTGGTCTATTTTTGACTGATTTTGGAAAGTATTTTAAAGAGTTTAAAAATTCATTTATATTATTACTTATAAGAGATTGTATTGGTTATGTAGCATCCGAAAAAACAAGAATTGCAAGACGTTTTTTTGGCTCAAAAAGATTTGCAAAACCAACCCCACCAAATTTTTTAATAAAAAGATTTGATATATATGATTTAAATTCAATTTTGACCACCTGGTTAATCTCCATAAGCAGAATTAAGTTACTACAAGAGAGGTACTATCCAAAAAACAATCTAATTACCTACCGATTTGAAAAATTGGTTGAGGAAACTTCAAATGCAATGAGATTTTTATCAAATAAATTAAATGTAAAATATAATGATATTCTTATATCGCCAACTTTATGTGGAAAAAAATGGCTAGGTAATTCTCAGCAAGGCGAAAATATCGGAATTAACAGCAAACCAAACGAGTACTATAAAAATGTATTAAGAGAAGATGAAATTATCCATATAAAAAACAAAATTAAATATATTGATCAAATAATAAAAGAACAAAAATCTTTTGAACTTAATTTCAAAGATTTAAATGATAAATATTTTTTTGATATAAAAAATCAAAGAAAAGCATCAGAAAATGTTAGTTCATGGTCTATATATTGCGCTTTAGGTTATTCTGGATTTAGAAAATTAAGACTAACAAAAGCAAATCATATTTCTTTAATAGCATATTTTTTTTCAGTTTTTGTAATGATTTGTCATTTTCCAAGATTATTAAAGCAAAAACTTTTTCCAGGTTTAGGGAAACAAAATTATACGTAATGAAATTACGTTCAAAAGCAGACACTATTTTAGAATTAAAAAAATATAATATAAATTTTTTAATACCCCAAACTTATGTGTTTAAAACCGATGAATGGAAAGTTTCGAAAAATAGAATTTTAAAGCATATCCAAAAAAAATTTAAATCTAAATCTGTAATTCGATCTTCGTCATTTGATGAAGATTTAAAAGATCAGTCACAAGCGGGAAAGTATTTATCAATTTTAGGTGTAAATACAAAAAATAAAAAAAAATTAGAAATTTCAATAAATAAAGTAATTAATAGTTATAAAAAAAAAAACTCTAATAATAAAGTAATTATTCAAAAGCAAATAACAAAAGTTTCAATGAGTGGAGTTATCTTTACACATGAACTAATAAATGGATCTCCATATTATATTATAAATTATGATGATAATTCAAAAAAGACCGATACAGTTACATCAGGATATGGAGAGGACTCAAATAAAAAATTAATTATTTATAGAAAAGGTTTTAAATCATTAAAATCTCAAAGATTTAGAAAATTATTGAGTTGCGTAATTGATTTAGAAAAAAAAATTAAAAATCAATATCTTGATATAGAATTTGTCGTCGATACAAATTTTAAAGTTTATCTATTACAAGTACGAAATATCTCCACAGCATCAAAGTGGAACATTAATACGAAGTATTTAAATAGGAAGATTAAAATTGATAGAAAATTATTAAATAAATATTTTAAAAAAGAAAATCAAATTTTAGGTCAGATGCCTGATTGGAATCCTGCTGAAATTATTGGTAAAAATCCAAAAAAATTATCTTCATCTATTTATTCTGGATTGGTAACTGATAGCAGTTGGGCAGTAGCAAGAGAAAAAATGGGTTATTCTAAAGTAATCAAAAAAAAATTGATGGTTTTATATTCTGGCAAACCCTACATCGACGTAAAAAAAAGTTTTTTATCATTTTTACCGGATAAAATAAATGTCAAAGAAAAAAATAAAATTATTAATTTTTGGGTTGAAAAATTAAAAAAAAAACCTTTTTTACATGATAAAATAGAATTTGAAATTGCTGTAACAGCTTATAATTTTGAAATTAAAAAACAGTTAAATGAAAATTTACCAAAAATAACAAATTCAAAAATTAAGAAAAATTTAGAAATGTTACATAAAAATATTTTTATCAAAAATATTAGTAAAAATAGTGAGGCCAGTTTAGATAAAATATCAAAAAAAATTCAATACTTAAAACTATTACAAAAAAAATTTTTTATTCATAAATCTAAAAAAAAAAATATACAAAATATAAAATTGATTTTTCGCCAATGCAAATCTTATGGAGTTATTCCTTTTGCACAAGCTGCAAGACATGGCTTCATCTCCAAAGTATTAATTGATTCTTTACAAAGTAAAAAAGTGTTGAGTAGAAAAAGATCAATTCAATTACAAAGAAGTGTAAATACAATTACTTCTAATTTTCTTGATGATGTAAATTTGGTAATTAAAAAAAAACAAAGTAAATTGTTATTTTTTAAGAAATACGGTCATTTAAGACCTGGGACGTATGATATTACTTCTAAAAATTATAGCCAAATCGGTGACAAATTATTTGACAGACCCTTCGTTACAAAAAAATATCTGTTTAAATTGAAAGACAAAGAAAGAATAAAATTAAATACTTTATTAAACATAGAAAAACTTAATTTAAGCCCAGAAGCATTAATAGAATATATTGTAAAATCTATTGAATTAAGAGAGTTGTCAAAATTTATCTTTTCAAAAAGTATTGACCAAATATTTAAATTGATAATGAAAATTTTACCTACAAAATTAAAAAATAAAGAAATTGCCTCGTATTTTTCAATTAGTGAAATTTTAAGTAATAAAGTAAGTCAAAAACTTTTTTTAAATAGAAAAAAAGAACACGAAAACAATGTAAAAATTTTTTTACCGGAAGTGATTACAGATAATAGTGCCTACGATGTAATTCCATACATGTTTAATATACCAAATTTTATTACTAATAATAAGGTATTTGGAAAAGTTTTAAATTTAAATGATAAGGTAAAAAATTCTTTACATAACAAAATTGTGCTAATTGAAAATGCCGATCCTGGTTTCGATTGGATTTTTACAAAAAAAATTAAAGGTTTTGCCACACAATATGGAGGGTCTAATTCTCATATGGCAGTAAGAGCAGCAGAATTAAATATTCCTGCAGTAATAGGCTGCGGTCAAAAAAAATTTGATGAGTTAAAAAGTTGTTCAGAAATAGAGTTGGACTGCCTAAACAAAAAAATAATTATTTTTAAATGACCAAGATAAAACATAAGCCTGGATTGCTATGGATTACAGGTCTGTCAGGATCTGGAAAAACTACTATTTCTAAAATAATTTACAATAAATTAAAAAAAAAATACTCAAATATAATTCTATTAGATGGCGATGTATTAAGAAAAAAATTAAAAGTTAAAACATTTAACTCTTTTTCGAATAATTACAGAACACAAGTTGGCTTAAAATATGTCAATATATGTAATAGATATGTAAATGATAAAAATAAATTTGTCATAATTGCAACAATGGCTTTAATATTAAAAGTTCAAAAAGAATATAAAAAAATTAAAAATTATTTTGATGTTTTTTTAGATGTTCCTATGAAAGAACTTAGAAAAAGAGACCCAAAAAAGCTTTATAAAAAGTTTGCAAATAAACAAATAACCAACATGGTCGGTTTAGATGTAAAATTTGATAAACCGTACAATCCAAGTCTTTATATAAATTGGAAAAAAAATCTAACAGCGTTAAAAATTAGTAAGAAAATTTTCAAATTAATGAAAAATGACTAAAAGTATTGCTGTAACTATGCGTTATGATTATTTTTATAATAGAAAAGAAGTACGTAATGGAATTGACTTTAACTTGATTAACTGGGTATATAATTTAGGATATACTCCACATTTAGTCCCTAATGACATTAGATATTTTGAGATAATAAAAAAAAATAAATTTGATGGGTTTATTTTGTCTGGTGGTAATGACATAAATATTAAAACAACCCGAGTTTTGCTAGAAAATAAAATTTTAAAATTATCAAAAAAAGATAAAATTCCTGTACTAGGAATTTGTCATGGCATGCAAATAATGAATAGATTTGAGGGCGGAAATTTAAAAAGAGTCAATAATCACGTACAAAAATATCATAAGCTATTTGATAATGAATTTGAATACCCAAATAAAGTTAAAAGCTTTCATAAATATGGAATAAAACGATTGGGAAAAAATTTTGAAGTTATTGCCTATTCGGATGATAACCAAATCGAAGCGATAAAACACAAGAACTATAATTGGCTTGGATGGATGTGGCACCCAGAACGAGAAAAAAAGTTTAATAAATGTCTTATAAAAATAGCAAAAAAATTCTTCAGTTAAATAGTAGATGAAAATTAAATAAAGTATAGTAATAGAATATAGAAGGGCATCGAGCAGTATAGGAAAGATTTTTTATGGGGTATTTGGATAAGAAGAAAAAACTTTAAATTTTAAAAAATAAATCTATTAATTTTCAGATATAAAAAAAATGAAGTATTTAGCAAAAAAAATATAAAAATTATTAGATTAATTTATGTTTGCGACCTATATATATTTTAACAAAATTTTAGCAAAGAAATCTTTAAAAAATATTAAAAAATAACTCTTATTAAACTTTATCATTTTAAAAAGTGATTAACTGCTGTAATTATAGAAATTAAAATTTTTGCTATAAAATTTAAAGTATTTTTTTTTAAATTATGAAAAAAAAAATTTGGGAAGCTGAAAACTTCTTTTATCTTAATTCAGATATTTCAAGATTAAATAAAATAATTACTCATTATGAAATTTTTAAACTTACTGAAAAAATACCAGGAAAAATTTTAGAGTTTGGTATTTTTAAAGGAAATAGTTTGATAAGATTTTTATCGTTTAGAAATTTACTTAATTTAAGTAGAAAAAAAGTTATAGGATTTGATGCTTTTGGTGATTTTCCAAAACAAAAAATTAATGAAGATAATAAGTTTGCTAAAAACCATGACAAATATTTCGGTAAAGGTCATTCTGTTACAAATATAATAAAATCATTAGAAAAAAAAAAAATTGATAACTTTAAATTAATCAAAGGCAATATAATAAAAACATTGCCAATTTTTCTAAAAAAACAAAAAAATCTAAAAATATCGTTCTTACATTTAGACCTTGATGTTTACGAACCAACTAAATTTGTACTAAATACTTTATTTAAAAAAATCTCTAAAAACGGGCTGGTTCTAATAGATGATTATGGCAAGATTAAAGGGGCAACAAATGCAACAGATGAATTTTTAAAAAAAAACGGAAAATTAAGATTACAAACTTTGGAGATCAATAAAACGCTAAAATTTTTCATAAAACGGTAAATACGAATAGAGAACCGCAAGAAATAGTTAGATTTTTTTAATCTGAGAATTAAGTTTTACCCTTTTTTTAGGAAAAAATCTTAAAAAAAATAGAAGTAACAATATATAATTTGTTAGGGAAATTTTAGGTAAAAAGATTCTTATTAGTGGACGTAGATTTTTTTAGCACCAATATTAGTTAAAAATTTACTAAATCAATTTTTTCTTACCTCAATTTTTTTTGTGTGAAGGTATTTTTTGGCTTCTGCTGGTGTACTCTTTGTAAAATGATAAATGCTAGCAGCAGCAACCGCTGATGCGCCTTGTTTTATTGCTTGATGCATATGTTTATAATTTCCTGCTCCTCCTGATGCTACAACAGGTACACTAAGTATTGAGCATATTTTCTTAATAATTTTACAATCGTATCCTTTCATTAATCCATCATTATTTATAGAAGTTAGCACAATTTCTCCTGCACCTCTTTTTTCACATTCTAAAGCCCATTCTAAAGGGTTTTTATTTACAGAATTCTTACCACAGTTTTTAAAGCATCTATATACCCCATTAATTTCTCTAAAATCTATGCCTACAACTATTGTTTGTGAACCAAACTTTTTTGCAGCTTTATTTAAGAAATTAGGGTTATTATACAATTCAGAATTGATAACAACTTTATCTGCACCAGAAAATAAAAGATCGTCTATATCTGAGATTTTTTTAACACCTCCGCCAATAGTTATTGGTACGTCACACTCATTTGTAAGTTCCTTATAAAAGTTTTTATCAATTCTCTTTTCATTAGACGTAGTTTTATTAATGTCAAAAAAAAAAATTTCATCGACATCCCTATTATTATAAATTTTTATTGTTGCTATTGGAGAGCCAGCCCCTCGTGAATTATCAAATTGTTTACCTTTAACTAGGGTAATTCCATTCCAAAGCATTGTTGTTATAACTCTTTTTTTAAGCATTTAAAAAATTTTCTATTAATTTTCTACCTGCTTTAGAACTTTTTTCTGGATGAAATTGTACACCAAATAAATTCTCTTTAGCAATAATACTACAAAAACTTACACCATAGCTAGTGGTTCCTACTATGTAATCCTTACTTTCTGGTTCAAAAACGTAACTATTTACAAAGTAAAAATCTGAACAATTAGATATATTTTTTAAAAAAGCGTGTTCTTTTACAAAATTTACTGAATTCCATCCTATTTGTGGTACTTTTTCCTTGCAATTAAGATTTTTTAAAAATTTAACTTTTCCTTTTATTAGGTCTAAACCTTTTGTAATGCCAAATTCTTCACTTTCAGAAGCAAATAGCTGCATTCCAAGACATATTCCTAGAATATTTTTTTTTTCTTTAATTACATTTTTTTTTATAGTTTCTATCCAATCTTTTTGAGTTAGCATTGACATTGCTTTTTTAAATGAACCAACCCCCGGTAAAATAATTTTTTTGTAATTTTTTAATTTATTTGGATTAGAAATAATATTAGTATTTCGTTCATATTTTTTACACATGTTTTCTACGGAACGCAAGTTACCCATCCCATAATCAATAATAGCTATTTTTGTCATTTAAATTTATTTTTTATTTATTTAAATTTTTTTAATTAGAATAAGGATTATCATAATTATTTTTTTTTAAATCCCCATTTTTATTTTTAATAAGTTTTCCATTTTTATCACATTTAAAAATTTTTTTGTTTGTAAACTTATCACAAATTTGAACAAATTCATTTTCAGTCATATTTATTTTTTTTAATATATCTTCTAGCTTTTTACCCATGTAAGTTATAGGGTATCTGCCTTCAATTTTTTTTACAATCTTAATGGCCTTGTTTCTTTTAATTAAACCTCTTCGTATAGAATAGGATAATTGATCTGTAGCTCTACCAAACCCAAATTTTAAAAATTTAAAATAATCATGAATACCATGTTGGTAGTTATCAATTTTTTCAAAATTAAAATAGCAACCCTCTAGATCTTTGCTATATGGTAAAAAGCCATTTTTTTTTGCTACTTGGAAATTTCTTATGCTATCCCAGTTTTCGTAATAGCCTAAAAAAATACTTTTTATTTTAAATTCTCTTAATTCTTGTTTTGCAGGGTATTTATAAATTTCAAGATTTTTTTTTTTAATACCAAAATTTTCAGAGATATCACTAACCCTAAGACCTATTAAACCTCCAAACTCCTCTAACCAAGCTCGATCTAAAAAACTATTATTTAGGGACTTTTTTGGACCACCATATTGAACCTGGGGATTTTCACCATAAAGAATTAATGGAATTTTAAGGTAAAGTGCAAATTTAATTGGGGTTGTAAAAATTGAAACATGTTCGGGCCAAGAGATATCTCCAATAGTTTCAAGAGAAATTTTATTTAATTTATTTCGAATTAAGTTGCTGTTTGAAATTTCAATTGTGTCAAAACCTTTTTTTTTTAGATTTTCTATATTTTTTCTCCCAATAATTGATAAATCACACGTACTAGCTGTAATTAGTAATGGGTTAAGACCCAATTCTCGTGCTCTTAGCGCTTGATAGGTACTATCTTTTCCACCGCTTGAAGGAACTATGCAGTTCCATTTATCTTTATTTGATTTTGCTTCATTTACAATTATTTCAAATTTTTTTTTTCTTTTTTTCCAATCTATCTTTTTATTTATTTGATAGCTCAAACATGCATTACAAACTCCTTCTTTGTCAAATATTTGATCCGGTCTTGTATCTGGCATTATACAAATTCTGCAATATCTCATAATTCAATTCAGTTTTATATAAAATTTATTACCTTTATGATAATACTTATTTTTTTAAACTAAATTTTTTTATTTTATTTAAGTGATACTATAAAATTGATTGTTTTAATCATTCCTAGAAAAAATAAATTATTAAATTAAATTCGAAAAGAATTTTTTAGTATTTGATAATCTTTATAATTATCTATTTCATACCATTTTTTTTTATAATTAATAACATAAATAGGACAAATTTTGTTAGTTAAAATAAAATTTAAAAACTGTGTTATGTCATATTTCTCAAATTTTTTTAAATTATTTTTAAAATAAAAAATAATCTTATTCCAAATACTAGGATTTGTTCTTAATAACCCCATATATTGTCCCTGTATTTCATCTAACGATCCAACTTTTGATCCAATTTCTATTAATTGGTTTTTTTTGTTTATTTTGAAACTTTCTAAATCTCTTAGTGGATTATAAAATCTTTTAAACCAGTATTTTTTCCAGTTTTTATTGCTTAATAAAAGAATACAATTTTTTCTCTTATCTTTCTTTAGTATTCTTATAGCATCTTTTTCATAATAAATATCTGAGTATGAAATAATACACGTATTATATCGTAAAATATTAAGAACCTTAAGCAAACTTCCAGTAATATTAGTATTTTTCCATCTATCATTATTTATTATTTTAATATTCTTAATCTTTTTAAACTTTTTATTTTGATAGCCCGATATCAAATACGGTTCACTTAAATTGTTATTGTTAAAATTGTCTAGTATTTGATCAATTAATCTAAAATTCTTTCTAATCTTAATTAAAGATTTAGGTTTGTTTCTTGTTAATTTTTTTATACGAGATCCTCTACCTGCAGCAAGTATTATAGGTATAATTTTTTTTAAATTTTTTTTTAATATCATAGGTTATTTATTTAAGATAAGTTTTTAAGAATTAAACTTTTTATTTAAATTTTAAATAATTCTGTATAAATAATTATTATGATTTTATCCAATTATAAATTAAAATTAAAATTGAAAAATTTAATAAAAAAATTTGATTATAAACTTAAATTTTCCTTAATTTATATTTTTTTAAATTTATTTATTTCATTTTTTAAATGAGAAAAAAAGTATCTTATAATCTTGTAATAAAAAAGAATAAAAACTTTTTTTTCTCAAAGAATAATGACGTTTTAATTGGCAACTGGTTGTTGGAAAAATTTCATACTGTTTTAGACAATAAAGAAATAAAAGTTTGTACCCCAATACTTAATAGTAGGTCAGTTAGGAAAGACAGTTATTTACAGTGCGACAAAATTTTTCAATCAATAATTAAAGATTTTGTCGATATTATGAACGTTTATCATGGAATTAATTTTTCTCTTCGTTCGTGGAAAATAATTGCCGAAACTTGGTTAAGAAGATTTATTTATATATGTTTTAATCGACATAAAACCTTAAAATCTGCCTTTAATGAATTTAATTTCAATCAAGTATTTATATCCAAAAATGATAATTTTAAGTTTTTTACAAGAGATACTCAGGCATTATACTTTGCAAGTGTTGATGAAAATTGGGATAGTAATCTTTTTTATAAAATAATTAAATTTTTTAACTTTGATTTAAATTTAATTACTGATGAAACTGAAGATAGGATCTCAAATATTTCTAGTATTGAAGATTTTGTTAAAAAAAGAGACTTAAATAAAAATTTTAAAAATAAAATTGTAAGAGAAATTTTAAATTTTTTTAGAATTTTTACAAAAAAAAACGATAAAATCATTTTTCAAACATATCTTCCATTCATAACAGAAAAATATATAGAAATTTCACTTTCTCAGTTTCCGACTTATTATAAAGAAAAATTTATAAAATTCGGACTTTTTAATTCGAATTGTAGAGAAAGATTGAATTTTAAAAAATCAAAGCAGGTTAATTTAGAAAATTTTATAAGAGATATTTTACCGATAGCACTCCCAATATTAATGGTTGAAGATTTTAAGAATATCTTAAATAATAATTATTTCAATTTAACGAAAAAACCAAAAATTTTTTTTACCTCAACAAATTTTGAAAATGATTATTTAAATATTTTTATAGCAAAACAAATAAATTATAATAGAAAATTTAAGTATATTGTTGGTCAGCATGGTTCATCTTATTTTTCTGATTATGATTCAAATTTTCGAACAGAAGTTAATGAATCGGATTTTTTTTTTTCTTGGGGTTACAAGAATAATTCTAAAAAAAATATAATTCCATTTTTTAATTTCAAAACTTATAAAAGAAGAATTCGATGTAATAGTAATGGTAATTTGTTAATTGTTTTTAGATCGCTAGGTTATAGAGTGCTTCCCTGGGACAGATATTACGAAGGGCTTTCTGAAGTAAAAAAAATTATAAAAATGTTTTTGTTACTTAAAAAATCAATTCAAAATAATACAATTTTAAGATTGCACTCTAATTTTGAAAGAAGCGATTATTTGGTTAATAAATATATTAAAGATTTAAATTGTAGCATAGATTTCGGAAAAAAAAAATATTTAGATTTACTAAAAAAAACTAGATTAGTTTGTTTTAATTATGATTCAACAGGTTTTTTGGAAAACTTATCATTAAATATACCCTCACTAATGCTGTCCAATGATATTTATATAAATAAAAATGATTTTTTTAAAAAAAAGTATGAAATATTATTCAAAGCAAAATTAATTTTTGATGACTCTAAAAAAATGTCTAATCACATTAATAAAATTTGGAAAAACATTGATAAATGGTGGTTTAGTACAGATGTTCAAAAGGCTATTATGAGATTTAATAATAATTATAATATTACTGGAAATCAAAAAGATTTAGATAAATTAATTTATTTTTTAAAAAATAATAGCTAAAATTAATTTTTTTTAATTTTTATTTTTTTATTTAGGATTTTTCGAAAATTTAACCATATAAGAATAAATAATTGCAACTTTAACAAAGAACATTAAGCCATTGTAACTGTTAAAGATATTTCCATACGGTCTAAATGGAATAATTTCTATAATTAGCGATGTAAATAGTAGAGAATAATAAAAATATTCTATAGCATTTTTTTTTTTCAAAATAATAAGTATTTTTACAATGCCTTTTATTTTTAAAAATAAAAAAGAAAGAAAAACAATAAGACCAAAAACTCCTGTAGATAAAGTTATTTCTAAATAAATATTATGACTATGATTTGGACAGGCGTATGCATAACCTAGTTCAAGCGAGAGTGGGTCATTATTTATTCTGTAATTTGAACATCTTTTTTTAAAACTCGATTTACCTGAACCAAAAAAAACCTTTTCATCTAGAATTGAATTGATCGAATCAACATAAATAGAAAAGTGTGAATAGTATTTGTATGAAAAATTTTTATTTAAAATTTCGTCTTTATTATATAATTCAAGATTCTCATAAATATTTTTTGTAATCTTTTTTTTTTCTTTATAATAAATTATTTCATCAATAAAATTATACAGAATATTGTATCTTATTTTGGCTTTCGGATAAGTTAGAATTATTAGTATTAAAGAGAAAATAATAAATATTGAATTTAAAAACAATTTTTTTTTTATATTTAGAATATTTATAATTAAGATTGATAAAATTAATAAAAAAAAAGGTGATCGGTCAAATGATAATAAAATTGCAAGTCCAAAAAAAAATATAAATGAAAAAATTAAAACATAATTAAATTTTTTTTTTAAAAAAAATAAAAAAAATAAAAAAAAAAAAATAAAATTTAATATATATGATCCAGCTACATATCTATCTTTAAAAAAAGAAGAATATCTTTCATATCCGATTATGTTTGCATTTTGAACTGTGTTAAAAAATATATCTATACCAATTATATGAATTAGTATTATATTTACCGATAAAAAAAAAACACATAAAAACGAAGAAAAAAAAAAAGCTTTAAAATTAATTAAACTATAACTCACAATATTTTTGATTAAAAAATAAATTAAAAAAAATCTTATAAGTCCAATTTCATTAACGACATTGGTAAATGTAATTTCCTTATTTGTGATACCTGCGCAGATAAGAAACAAAAAAAAAAATAATAAAATTTTATCTAGTTTATCAAAAATAATTCTTAAATTAATTGAATAAAAAAGAAAAAATGAATAAATACAAAAAATAAGACAAAAAGTATTTACTACCATATTTGAAAAAAAAAAACATAATGGTAATAATATAAATAAAAAATTTAAAATATTTGTCAAAAAAAAAAATTTTTTTTCTTTTACAAATAAAAATTCTTTAAAAAACATGCGATAAGTTTAATTTATTTTATTTAAAGTATTAAAGAATTTAGTTTGATAATATTTTATACCTTTAAATAAATTAAAAGTAATATTTTTTTTGAAGTTTTTATTAATAATTATTATATTTATTAGTATACTAAAGTTTAATTTACTTTTTTTGTAAAAAAATCTTATTAAATATATGATTGAAAATAACAAATATTTTTTATTATTTATACCAGCTATATTGTCATATTTATTAATATTTTTTCTTATAAAAAATTCAAAAAGGAAAATTTTAAATAAACTTTTAGACGTTGAATTCTTCAAGACTCAATCTTTTCATAAAAAACCTACCCTAAAGATCGGAGGAATTCTTATATATTTTTTCATCTTAATTTCTTTTTTAGTTTTTAGAAACTCATCATTATTAAGAGATATATTTTACATTTCTACATTAATTTTTTTTTTTTCAGTTTTAGAAGACTTGAAAATTAAAATTAGTCCGCTAATAAGATTAGGAGCATTATCATTAATAATATTTTCTTGCGTAAAGTTATTTAATTTGAAAATTTATTCCGTTCAGTTTTATAATTTTGATTATTTTTTAAATAATAATCAAATTTTTTCTCTTATATTTACCACACTATGTATAGTTTTCGTGATAAATGGATCAAATTTTATTGATGGTTTTAATGGACTTCTTGGTATTCACTCCTCAATTATAATTTTTATATTAAGTATTATAAATTTTTATTTTGATAATTTTGAATTATTATTTATATGCATTTTGTTTTTAACAAACTTAATTATATTTTTAATATTTAACTTTCCAAACTCAAAAATTTTTTTAGGAAATAGCGGTTCGTATTTACTAGGCCTAATTATAGCAATCCTGGTTATTTTAACTAGCCAAAAAACGCAGTATCACAAAGTGTATCCATTTTTTTTTGCGTGTTTATTAAATTATATTTTTTTTGAAACTTTTTTTTCGTTTTTTAGAAAAATTATTTATGAAAAAAAAAATCCACTCTACCCAGATAAAAAACATTTACATATGTTAGTTTTTAGATATTTCAAAACCCATTTTAAAACTACATTATCAATTAATTTTTTTTATATTCTTACTATGGTAGTAGTTTTCTTTTTTTTTAGCAATCCGGGTATTTTAAAAATTTTATTTATTTTACAAATACTCTTGTACATTACAATTTATTTACTATTAGTTTCAAAAAGAAAATGAAGAAGCCTTTGGTTTCTGTTATAATGTCAGCATATAATGCATCTCTTTTTATTGCTTCTTCGGTTCAAAGCATAAAAGATCAAACGTTTAAAAATTGGGAGCTAATAATTATTAATGATGGATCGACAGATAACACTCTAGAAATCCTAAAAAAAATTAAAAACAGAAAAATTAAAATTATAAATCAAAAAAAAAATATTGGTCCATATAAATCTATTAATGATCATATTAATAAATGCAAAGGTAAGTTTATTGCTTTTTTAGATGCAGATGATGTTTCCAATTTAAAAAGGTTAAAAATACAATCTGATTTTCTAATCAAACATAAAAGTTTTTCGTTGGTTGGATCTAATTTCAAATACATAGATACAGATGGAAATTTTATTAAAAAAAATCATGGTATTTCAATAAAAGAATTTAATAAAACTTTTCCATGTCAAAACAGTATAGCGAATTCATCAGTTATGCTTCGTAGAGAGATCTTTAAAGAGATAGGTTTTTTAGATAAAGAATTTTTTTATGCAAATGATTATATTTTTTATTTAAAAATTTTTAAAAAAAAAAAAATAACAATTTTAAAAAATTATCTACTTAACTATAGATTACACAGCAATCAAAGGACCAATGCGTTAAACATGCAAAAAAGAATTGTTAAGGAGAATGTTAAACTTTTAGCTTGGTCAAAAAAAAACGGATTAATTAATTTTTATAATATATTGCTATATTATAAGAATTTTTTTAAGAATTTTATAAAGTATTTTATTTTATCTCTTAAATAAAATTTATTGGTTGCGGGGCTTGGATTTGAACCAAGGACCTTCAGGTTATGAGCCTGACGAGCTACCAGACTGCTCCACCCCGCGATTTTATTTAATTTAAACAATATAAATATAGAT